>Ga0302135_10001797_pt1 | contig 12884 bp, 11 predicted proteins | sample CBN3_surface_MG_FD_203119 | JGI IMG/M metagenome (GOLD analysis project Ga0302135, IMG submission 203119) | Marine microbial communities from Western Arctic Ocean, Canada - CBN3_32.1 | ecosystem: Environmental > Aquatic > Marine > Oceanic | place: Canada: Western Arctic Ocean | collected... | reverse complement strand
AGGGTGCCCGACATACCTGCAAAGAACTGATGGTCACTGAAGTCAGTAGTAAACTTTGCGGCTACAATATCTTTAACAGTAGACGTATTGGCTCTGGTGTAGAAAAAGCTAATTGCCGTCCCACCAACATTCGTTTGACCAGTGACACCAGAAGCACTGTCCAATTCAAAAGTATAGAGATCAACGCTGGCAACAGTGGCAACAGTGAAATTAGTGTCGTTTATACTGACACCACCTACATTAACATTTACTCCACTGTATCTAACAACATCGCCTACGGCTAGAGTATGCGCAACGTGATCTACTGTTACAGTAGCATCGCCATTTACAGAATCAAAGGCATTAGATAGCTGTGTTTCAGTATCTGCAGCAGCGGTACCCTGCTTGTCGAATATCTCAGAAAAAGTAGTACCGCTGTGACGAGCGGGGCGGTTTATCCCATCCACTAGGACCGTAACTTCAGACCCCGTAAAGTTATGATTAGATACTCTTAGTTTCTTTACCCCAAGCGCCACTCGCCCCGTGGGTCCCACATTACTTCCCCACCCTACTCCTGCTACATGTTTATATATAAAATAGTTGTAGCTGTAGGAGTAAGTTACCGACGCCCCGCCACCAGAGGCAGAGGAAGTTCCGGCTGATGTAAAGACAACGGTATACGAATTAGAGGTGACTGTAACAACAACCATCTCAACGCCGTTAATTGTTAACCCGCCAACGGCTGCTGCTCCAGAAAATGTAACAAAAGATCCTACAGATAAACCATGAGAAGTGTGAGCTATTGTTAGTGTAGTAGACTCATTTGTTACTGTTATAGGGCCTGAGCCTAGAGTGCCTGTAGCATCTCCTATATTTCGTCTTGCAGCATAGACAGTGTCCCCGTGTATCCAGACGCCGAGTACCGTACCTAATCCTGGTACCGTGGTGTTAGACGCATCGTAGGGGGCAAATCCGCTAATCCTACGGTAGCCACCGAACTGCGACACTTCGAAGTTAAGCATACGAATGGCCGCGCCAGGATTTGTAGACGCCAGTGATAGGGCGTCCTCGTTCCTGAATAGTCCACCCTTACATAGGACCGTGACATCCCTATATTGGTCAGGCATTAGGCGTTACCGTGTGGCACATTTATGAGTCTACCTACCCGAGTGTCACGAACATCCGTAAATCTGTTTATTAAGAGGGTACGCATACGCTCAATTCCCTCATCAAATTTAGCCTTAGATATACCCGCCTGTTGGACGTTGTCCCTGAACATATAACCATGGTACAGGGCACCATCTACTACTACGTGTTTAAATGCATCGGGAACGGTCATAGAGTCAGTGGAAAGAGCGAGATCTGTGTGGTAAGCGTAATAATCATAGTTCACGCTGTACGCCTCATCTGTAACTGCAGTGAACCCAGCCTTATTATCGGGGGTCCGGTACACGTACACGGGTTGGTCGTAGTCACCAGATACGGCAGTGTCATCCCGCTCGAAGAAGCGCATGAGATACGTGTCATAGTTGATTTGTTTAAGTTTACGAGCCGCCCAATTGTTCGACGCATCATAATTTATACGGAATGAGTTCCAATCGGCCGTCTTAAAAGCAGAAGCCAGTGCATATGTCTTAGTTCCGGCAACAAGGGTCAATGCACCTGTGCCGTAGTTAAAGGGGAAACCGTATTCTTTCTGGGAGATCTCATGCAAGGCAGCATTCACCGCATCTTTTATCTGTGCCCTAAAGCCAATGACGGCCGCGAAGTCGTCGGAAGTTACCTCGACTTCATTCAAGCGGCGGAGTGCTTCGTTGACCAGTGTGATGAAGGTGGTTGCCATCTATATTCCATATGATATTTATATAGGGGGAGTATGTAGAGAGATAGCTAGTAGTAAGGGGGTGGAACCAAACAATAGCTCCACCCCAATACATTTCTATATAGGACTTACTTATTTAAGCAAGCTTGTCACGCGAGACTTCATTAGCACCTAAGGAACCAATGTCGTCAACATTCGACAGCCATGCAAAAACGCGGATCTTACCCGTTAGGGTAGTACCGGTCTGTGCCTGGATAAGAATGTCGAGCGTGTCAGCCGCAGCCGGTACAATCGCACATCCAGGTGCAGCAGGAACCGCGTAGGCACCCGCAGCCGCAGCGTCGAAGTCAAAAGCATCGACAAATGCGTCTGGATCACCACCAGTCACGCCCAAATCAAGAGCGCAATCAGTGGAAGTACCGGTATGAATAGCGGTACATTCCATGCCAGCAGACATAATCATCGTGTTGGCAGGAACCGTAAGTGCTTCAATGATATCGGCAGCAGCCAATGCGGTACCTTTAGCGGTAACAGCAGCAGCAAAGTCGATTTCATTCTGAACGTAGTACGGACTACGTCCACGAGCGCCAGGGTTGCGGACGGTCGAAGCAAGAGTAGTAACGGTAGCCATGATCTATGCCCTCCCTTAAGCCGCAATATTGTAATGGGCGCGGACGAGAGCTTCAGGACGAAGCACTTTGCGGCCATACAGATGCATACCACGAACGATGTCAGCGAAGCTGTCATTGTCGCGATAAGTTTCGACCTTCTCAATTTGAGAAGCAGTAGCAACTGCCGAGTCGTGCCCGGCAACAATGGCACCGTAGTTAGTCGCGGAACCATTGGTGTCCACAGTGCCAGCGCCAGTACCGACGACGGGCAGATTGTTGGACAGGTAGATGCGGAAGCCCCGGATAAGACCATCCATGATGCGGCCATTACGAAGAATGTCCTTATCGCCACTGGTGTAGTCGTTACTGAGGAGCTTCGAGTTTTCGTCGTTTAGTTGCTCCATAAAGATCGGATCAACAACAACCCAACGGCCATCGCGATCAACATTCTGCTGATCAAGAAGACGGGCCATCCGGTTAAGAACTCCAAGAGGAGTAGCCTCACCAGTCGAACCATCGGAATGCGTGGCAATTGAGTCAGTGGAAGCGCCACCGGAAACAAAGCTGTTACGAGCAACTAGCATAGAAGCTAGGAGGCCGTTAGCAGCAGCAGAAACCGGATCGGTACCTGCCTTGTCACCAGCAACACGAACAGTATCGTTGGCACCATGCATAGTAGTCTGTTTGAAACCCGAAAGATAACCAAGAACATCTTGGTCGAACTGGTCCTTGAGGCGATAGCCAGCACGGTCAGTTGCCATGGACTCGAAGTTCACATGGGAATGGGCTTCTTCGATGTCGTCAACCTTAAACGCGAAGTAGTTGGCTTTGTCTACAACGAGCGTGAAGTCTTCATCATCGAGATCCTGAGGAGTAATAACGGCACCACGGGTATACTCTTTGACGGTGATCTCCGGCTCTTTAATGATACGCACGGTATCACCGAAGTTAGCAATCTCACCAAAGTAGTCGCTATTGGTGATGTCTTCTACAATACTGGTCTTTCGGAACGCCGACTGAACTTTCTTGCTGTAAATTACAGGTGAAAAGTTACCATTGGGAAGGTTTCCATAACCAGCGGCACTTGAAAAAGCCATAGGTTTTCTCCTTTTGATAGCCTTTAGTAATGATGCGTAAGTTCAGGGCATCCTTTGGTGTGGGTATCCCGATAGACTGTACAGGTCTGTAGGGGGCCACATAAGAAATGGTAATCTAACTTACAAGTCTTACGGTGCGGGGCCGAGCCCGCTGCATACAGGCACGGGGCCACACGGTATTCATAGTAATTATACATATAGTTATACTTCCGTGTTCCTTAATGTCAACACCTATTACCGTGCCGCACCAGAAAGATCATATACGAAAGTACCATTTGAGATAGAGTTAGTGATAGACTTTTCATTATTCTCATACTGTCTGGCGGTCATAGAAGCCACTTGTGACTCTTTCCACTTAGCCTTTGAACCGGCCTCGGTACTAACATTGGTCCCGCTCTTATTCCTAACCTTCTTAGCAGCGTCGGACGGACCATTGAGTTGGCGGGTCTCGGCCTTGTACAAGGTAATAGCCTTAGAACATGCGAGGGCGTTGTCTTCGTTCTCATACAGTGAGTCTTGTACCCACTTAGGCTGGATGCCGGCCCATGCATGGAATGCTGGGTCTTTCCTAATGGCGTCAAAGTCGGGGTGTAGTTGAAGTAATTCGCCCTCTGCCTTACCTCTGGTAATTTCCCGTCTCATCTCCTGGAGACCTTCCATCTCCTTCTTCATGCTAGAAGCTACATCGCCGGACTTCTTCAGGGCAATCGACTCCATCATCTTAGCAACGTCTGGGTACTTCTTACTCCAGGTGGCAATCTCAGCTTCTGACTTAGGTAGGGAAAAAGACTTGCCGCCTTCGGCCTTAGTCATCCTGCCCTCTAGTTGTTGCATCTCTTTGCGATGTTCAGTCTGTACGCTTTGCATATGCCTACGAAGATCACCGTAGCGCTTCTTGAAGGTGGCCTCTTCGGCATCGAGGTCACCAGCGTCCTCGTCACCGTCATTGGCATACTCATCCAGGACGCCATCCTTAGATGCTCGTGCGTCGATCAGTTCTCTAAGATCTTTCTCTTCATCCTTTGCCCGCCGATAGCGACGCTTGGCCTGTACCACATGTCCCAGGGTGCCACTGTCGTCTTGTGTGTCGTCCTCATCGTGTTGTTCGGTAGCCATATTGATTTGGTATCCTGTTGTTGGGGGCCTCTAGTGGCCCTTCATAATGAAGGGGGTATAGGGTAGCCCGTCCGTAGGGTAGTGTATTATCGTCTAGGCTTTAGTACCTGCGTCCTTCCCCTTTCTGTGGGCCAATCTTCCATGCCATGAGTCCGCCTCTTGCGAAGTCATGGCCGTCCATGCCAGCAGCCTCTGAACTTGCCGCTGCCGCTGCTGCATCTGCTGCTGCCCCATCTGCACCTTGGCCCTCAGGGTCATTGCCCATGCCCAGAGCCGACGCCATGTCCATGCCGACAGTCTGTGAATACGTCTCGGCCTCCATATCGGCTACGTCCCGCGCCTCGGCAGCAGCTCGGTCTCTATCGTTCTCATCACTTAAGTCTTGCAGATCCTGAGAGACTTTATCTTCTTTCTCTTCATCCATTAAGCCAAGCGGGGTCGTGTCCGTAGAGAGTCCCACGGATGGACCCAAGCCATGGGGTCCACTCACCGCGCCTACGGGGGCTGAACCACCTGCAGGTGCGCCGGGTGCTGTAGTCCCGTCATCCATCATCATCGAGTAGATATCTTCATCGGTAGGGGCAGTGGGCTCAGTCGACACTGTATTGGTGGTGGTGGTATCCGTCATCATATTATTATGCCGGTCTCGGGACATAACGTCACCTCTATGGTCCGTTGAAAACCCCATACCGCCCTTAGTACTGTAACCGCCTGCGCTGTTAGGTGAAGAACCGACAGGCGCATTCCCCTGGCTGACTGCAGCATCGTGGGCATCCTTCTGCGCCGTAGTTGCTCCAAAGTCATCGGCTATGGCTGCAGCGTTGGCGATGCTGGCTGACAGCGCCTCCTCTTGTGCCGTCTGCTGGGATACGGCCGCTGCAATTGCCTCCTCATCGAACCCGTAGCCACGCATCGTCGCGACTTGATCTCTCTGATCCTTCGACAGCGCAGCGGCACCTAGCGCCGTACCTAGTGCAGCAGTACCGAAGGCCCCATGAGAAAGGCCCGTAACAGGACTATAGCCTGCCTTTGACCCTGTGGACGGATCGGTGGACACCCCAATCATGCCTACTCCCAGGCCGAAGTCGGGGATGCCTGTCGCAGGATCAGTCGGGGCAGTGCCCGGAACCGTACCTGCCGCCAGCGACTGTGCGGCGTTGTAGGACTCGACGGAGAAGTCGGGGGCCACATTACCGACGACTGAGGCTGTGACCATGCCGGCTACATTCCCTCGCTGAACACCGACCACACTACCGTTGATCATCGATATGTCGTTTAGGGAAACTGTTGGGTCATTCTGGGCTGCCTTCGTGGCAATCTCTGAGAGCGCAGCTACGGAAATACTGGCAGCGAGAGATTGAACGCCTACACCCATATTCATGGGGACACTGACACCGTTGATGGTGAAGCCTACTTCCGCCGAATTAATCGACGGGCCGAGACCCAGCATCGATCCGATACCTACCGGAGAGCCTCTTGAGGCGATGGCAGCCATGCCGCGGGCGACTGTTCCTGCGACACCACTGAAGTCGCCCCTGGACAATTCACTCACGGACGTGCCGGCGGCTAGTCCCGTGGCGGCGGCGTCGGCTTTCTCCTTGGCAGCATCTACCATGTCTGAAGCGATGTCAGCAGCGGACTTGCCCTTGTTAGCCGCTACAGCAGCGACTGCCTCAGGAGAGGGTTCGAAGCTATACGCATTGCCCACGTTCATATACCCGGATATGTCACTACCGTGGGAACCTACGTCGCCTCCATGCGCCATATACAAGGGGTGCTTACCGTCTTTGTCGGTAGCCTTACCATCGAAGTTCATGTCTCGCTCACCTAAGCGATGAGCCTCTAGACCGAGGTCTTCCATCTGATCGTCTGGGCTGTCTTCCTTTTCCATGCCCAGGTCTTCCATCTCAGCATCATTTTCTTTGGATTCGAGAATATTGGTTAAGGCGGCGGTCCCTTCACCCCCCTCATTACACAGCATATCTGTTCCCGGTTCTGCAACTTCGGATGTGGGCATATCTTCTGGAGGACCATCAGTAGACATGTGCATACGGTTGTCACGCTTCATGGCCATAAGGCCATATTTAGCGGCAGAGTGCATCTCTTCTAAATGCTTGACTCCCCAGTAGCGGACCACATCGGCCGGAACTACGTATTCACCCTCAGAGAGCATCGCCGGAACATCATCGGCTACTTCCTTAGGTAGTGACCCGTAAGGGGCTACTTCTTTATGGGGTGGTGCCACGGGTCCGTGTTCATCTTCGCCGGTCGTCGGCATCATGGGGAGAATCATTTTCATCAACATCTGTGGTATCTCCGTGAAGGGTTATGTACGGTTAGCAGTTATGCCAGTTAGGGAATCAGCCTGTATACGAGACTTAAGACTGAGCAAGTGGGTGAGGCAAGCTATGTGACCCTGGTGTCTGTATAGTTCCTGTGGGTCATTAGCAGAAGACAAGTTCAAGAGTGCCTTCTCCTTCAGTTCCTTCAGGTAAGCTTCAAACCTAGTATATGGTTCACCGCTAGTAACCATTGGTTTAAGATCCATATACCCCATTTATATCCTGCTCATTTCAATGTCTGCAATAACTGCATCTATATTCTTCCTCCAGTGGTTCAGAAATCTGTTAACCCTAGGATAGAAAGGGTGGGCATCAAGTGTCTGCCACTGAAACTCCTGAAGTATACTGGTGTAGTCCGGCATATAATAAAAAACACGCAATAGAACGATGCACTTCTTGTCTATTATAAGTAGCATACCCGCTACTGCAACATTCCCGGAGGCATACCCGCATTCATAGGCTCCTGCTGCTGGATAGGCTGTGGGGGAGGGGGTTGTGGAGGCGCACCTACGGGAGATTGTCCCTCTCCTGTGAACTGCGCCTCTCCGGGCAGGGGGACGCCACCGACGCCTATGTTGCCACCTCCGGCACCTGTCATGTCACCCTCAGAAGGAACGCCGTCAGCGGGGCTCTCAGGGGCCATGAGCGACATCAGGTGAGCCTGTCGGATCATCTCCTCTGGAGTGTTGGTGACTTTGTTAGGATCGAGCGACATGCTCTTAGCAATCTCTCGTATGATGAAGGGGAACTTAGCATACGGAGCCAGGATAGGATTGCTGGTAATCTGCAGGAACGACAAGAGCCGCTGAGAGCGAACCTCATTCTGCATCAGGCTATCTAAGCCTCTGGCCCGGATCTCTAGGTCGCCCTTGATGTCGGGGTTGAAGTTGAACTGCATATTAAAGGCGAACATCGCTTCACCTAGGGGCTGCAGCAGATAGTCATCGAAGTTCTTGACGACTGTCTTAATGGAACCAGCAGCGGCCCCCATCAACATGGAGATGCCGGCAGCAGTTCTACCTACTCCTGAGACACCAGTCTGACCATGTGAGAACGATGGGATGCCAGTAGACTCATCGGCAAGTACACGAGCCTTATCGAACAACTGCATGTTCTCAGCAGACACATTAGGGAACTTAGTACCGAAGATGGCCTGCCCTGGGGCACCACCCTGCCGCCTGAAGACCTTACCAGGATATACGGTGAGGTCCTGGCCTGGGACTAGGTTAGTCTCGTCGACTTCGATCAGGAGATTACCGGACAGGACTGCGTTATCTACGGCTAGGCGCATGAAGCCGTTCATGAGGGTCTGCGTATCGTCCATGTTCTCGCCAACACCGATGCCCCAGAAGGAGTACGGGTTAACTTCATAGGGGACGGCCGCGAAGGGCAGACGACGAGGGAGGAATGGGTTGAGGACGAACCTCAGGACTTCACCATTGCATACCCACACGTTGCAGTGCAGCTCGTCGGCGTCTTCGTACTCACCAGGGATCTCAATACCGGACTCTTCTGCGATCTTCCTGTCCATGACACCCCAGAACTCCAGGGCCTCGAACCGGTTTCCACCGTAGTCACTAGCATTTACACCATTGGATGTCTCTAGTAGATCACTCTCCCACCATTTGACATCGTAGTTCTCACCCTGGTCCATGGCTTCTTCGATAGCGGACTCACGGAAGAACGGACGGTTCCTCAGAGCCCTTAGCTGGGAGCGGGTGAGCTTGTGGCGCTCGATGACATAGTCACAGTCATCAACCGTAGCAGCGTTGGGGTCTGGATACAGGTTCCATACGGAAACATAGGACACTTCAGGGACAGTCTTCTTCACCGGGGTATAGTTACCCTCGTCATCCCATTTAGCATACTCTTTAGTAGTAGCGAACGGCCCTTTGATCACACCAGTGCCGAACAGGGCACACTCGAAGGCCGAATGGCGAAGGTGGGTGGAGCCTTTAGACTCTTCTAGCTGATCCTTAATTTGTTTCTCCATCATCTTAGCAGCAATCTCTGCCGGATGATACGTGATGGCGGTCTGCGTAACCCCTGGGCCTTCAGTTACTGGCACATCTTCTAGCACCTCCCCCAGGGGGCCGAGTCTATCGGCTAGGAGGCTATCCATGGTGGAGCCGGGGGGAAGAATAGTACCGTCGCCGTCGTATCCTACAAGATCAAGGGCAGCTTCCGGCAGATCCAGGTCTTCCGGCACGGCAGGGTCAAAATGCACGGACTCAGCCACGCCCTCAGGGAGAGTGGTAGGGTTAATCGTAAGGGGGAACTCATTGTTGGCCAGTAGAACGTCTACAATTTGACTATACGCAGCCAGGACCTTGGTTTTAGTGACCTTAATGAACACTCTGGACTTCTCAGTCTCCAGGAACTGGACATCGGCGCTGTATGTGCCCCGATAATTCTTATAGGCTTTGATCCAACTGTTCTCATCCGTATAGCGGGCATCTTCAGCCTTGCTGTACAAGTTCGTCACGTATGACGCTAGGGCACTGGTGGTGGAGTCCGCAGAGTCTCCCTCTGAGTCATCCATGTAGGAACTCTCATTGGAGTCAATGCCGTGTACGTCCTGTGCCATGCCTAACCTTTCAGTATCCGAAAACAGTATCAGAGGGTTTAAACGACTGTTTGGGGGAAGTCGGCGATCCTAGGTCGAAGACGTTCTTAGGGACCGGCCGGGACTGTACCCCGTAGCGTAGTGCATCGTAAAGATGATCCTCTGAGTTCGTATTAATATCCTCTGGGTTCTTCTTGTCTACGGGTAGCACAGGAAGCTGCGAAATTAGGTTAGTGCAGCTATTGAATATCTGAAGACCGGGCATATCCGTCTCTTCATCCACCTGTAGAAGCCTGTGTATCTCGTTCTTACTGCTAACTCGGCTACCCCTACTTCTATCTGAGGGCCTAAACCGGCATCCTTCCCCATTCATCTGTTCAGCTAGGCTAGGTCCCGTGTCTCCACGGTTATGCCAGCAAGATGAATCTAATATCGCATAGGACATAGGGCCATCTTCAGACTCTATCTCCATAATGATCCGGCCTAGATTGACGGCTAGGACCTTACTGACGTACAGTTCCCTATATACGACCAAGGTATTGTCGGGGGTAACTGCAAACCATAGAACTGCAGAATATGAACCGTATCCGTAGTCACATGCCCTGAACTTCCGCCACCCTGAAGGTATCTTATAGGGCGGTATCACATGAACACTGCGATCGAACTCAGTAAATGCCGCCCCTTCAGCGACATCCCAGCTACCATACAGAAGCTGCTTCCGCTGCACCTCAGGGAGAGAGAGAAGCATCGTTTCATATTCACCCGAATTGAAGAGGTACGGGTTATCCTTCAGGCTGGCTGTAATGAACAAGCGCCTGAACAGTGGCTTACCAGCTTTGCTATGCCCCTTAGGGTACTTCAAGGTGGCATTAGACTCAATATCAGTTGCCCAGAAGGGCTCATTAGCCGGGGCAGGATCGATGAACATCTTCTTCACCCAAGCATGGCCCGGACCCCCAGGGTTCGTAGTAGCCCGCATGTACACGGGGATATCTGGGTCAGTCGATCTCAGCCTAGACCTAAGATAATCCCACGGAAATGGGGTGGGGTACTGGGTTAGCTCATCGAAACCTACGAAGGTGAAGGACTGCCCCTGATAACGCAAGACATCCTTATCTTGTTCTAGGTACGTCAGCCATATCCTAGCGCCGGAAGGGAAGGTCCACTGCGACTTACGCTCGGACCACTTAGCTCCTGGGAATGCCTTAGGATAAACTTCACTGGACTTGTGTATTAGCTCCCTAAGTTCATCGTTCGTGCGTCGCAGGATTAGGGCCGAATGCCCGGCGTGTCCACAGAACCTCAGGGGGTCAACTAGGAGGGCGAAGCTCTTCCCGCCCCCTGCACTACCCCCATATAAGACTTCCCTCTCAGGGGAACATAAGAAGTCCTCCTGTGGCCCAGGGTTGGGCTGGAAGACTATGTGCTTATTCTCAGCAGTCGTTGGCAGATCTTCCTGAGCTGCGGCCTCGGCCCCTGGCGTCATCAAGTGTGAGGTCACTAGGGTTTCTTCTAGCGAGGACTTCGTCTGCCCACTCTGTGTCTGGGACGTACTTTTTGTCTTGCTCTTTGATGTAGATGATGTTTTCTTGGATACGCGAGAGGAGCCGCGCCCACTCTTGGGCTTGGGTGGCATAATGTCTGTAGAGATTGGAGACATGCAGTCGTTTACTCTCTTCCTTGATTATCTTAGCTAGGCCAGCGTGGGATATAGGTCTGCCCGTCTTAGCCGTTATCCACCTAGATACTTCCCGGTAGCCACACGTCTTGAGATGTTCTTTGGCCTCCATTATTATATCTAGTTGTTCTGGTATCGGGTTTAGGAGCTTGCTGTTCTCGGGGTCAGCCTCATACCCGAAAGGGACGGTACGAGAGTGCCGGATCACAGGTTGCCAGGAACCGTCTTCGTTTTGCTGACTTGAGCTGTGTGTCCGGTTTTCAGTCTTATTTGGTTTAATCTTCTTGTGGGGTGTCGTCATTGTTGTTATCTAATTTCTTAGGGGGCATGATGAACAGGCCCCCAGCGTCAGTCTGTACCTGGACTCGCTCAGTCTTCACGATGCCAGTACGATCTAGTATCTCACGAGCTGCAGCTAGTCTGTCTCTATTACCTAGGGCAGTCGGGTCCGTTATTACCCCGCGCATAGCTACGGCCGCCAGTGGGCCGGTAGATGCTAGGTACGCATGGGTTAGGTTTACGACCTCTTCCTTCATGCTCTCTACGCATAGAGAGACCTGGGTAGCCTTGCTGTATCCTGCAATGTCCATGGCAGTACGCGCATCACCATTGGCAGCGGTTGAGAACAGGGCATCTAAGAATGCCTGTTGCATCGCTGTAAGGGGCCGCTTGCTATTGGTGCCGCTAGTCGTCTTCATTCTGTCTTCTTTCCATTATTGTTCTTATAATCATGCCGATGCTGGTGAAAGTTATTGGGTCAGTAATAAAGAGCCTTTCAAGGAAGTATATCCTTCTAGGTAGAGGGCCGCGGCCGCTTCTCCTAAAGTTATACCTGGGAAACGGCTCTTTAGGGCTACCCAGATATAATATTGATCACTGCTAGGGATGTCTATAGGATCTACTAATTCTCCAGTCTTCAAGGAGTCATAGAAGCGCTCTAGTAGCCTTACACCTGTATCATTGAATAGTTGTACTGATTCTCTAGAGGATGTCAAGGTCTTTTCTTCCTTCCATTGTATATTGTTGTGACTATGTCAGTATACAGGTCATTGTCGAGGGTGTCAATCTCTTATTGCTCATACGTGAATTATAGGGATTGACGGGAGAGGATATCCGTGTTAGTATCTCGTTGCATTCAACGGAGGTGAAGTATACCCTATCCTCCATCACAGAAGATAATTAATTTAGGGGGTTGACGGATGTGATCTCTTGGGTATAACTAAGGTTATTATTACCCAGGGGTGAACCCCTATACTACTACTCCCCCTCACCTCTCCCCCCCTCCTACATACATATCATGACAGACTATCTTATATGACTGCCATATCGTAGTCTGTCCATTAGTCTATGGGATATTGCCCTATGTGCTATATGGGGTAGTCTGTCATATGACCCTGTAGGACTATATCTTAGTCTGTCATGGGGTGATATCCGGTATAATAGGACTTGTATGTACAGGATTGAGGTATTATGCTCGTATTTAGGGGTGTATGGCTTATAATGTGGTTTACAGTATCAGTTACCCTATCCTGTGCAGGAGTGGTACATATATACGGGTAGGGGGGGAGTGGCCCTCGCACCCCTACCCACCCCCATATAACAAATGACCCCCCCACCCCCCCTATATATAACATGAACGCGCGTGGGCGGGCGGCCGTGTGTTATCTTCTACT
>Ga0302135_10001795_pt1 | contig 12889 bp, 14 predicted proteins | sample CBN3_surface_MG_FD_203119 | JGI IMG/M metagenome (GOLD analysis project Ga0302135, IMG submission 203119) | Marine microbial communities from Western Arctic Ocean, Canada - CBN3_32.1 | ecosystem: Environmental > Aquatic > Marine > Oceanic | place: Canada: Western Arctic Ocean | collected... | reverse complement strand
GCATCCTGAATGATGTATACGCGCTTGCGGCCTTCATAGGGGCGGAGGCTTGCGCTGTGTTGCAGCTCCCGAATTGTATCTATACCTATGGACTTGCGGCCCTCACCCTCCTGGCCAGGGTTCACCTCCAGCGTTAGCACGTCCGCGTGTTGGGCATGGGCTATCCGGAGGCAAGCATCGCATTCAAGGCACGGGGGACCCTCCCCTGTGCAGTTGACGGCTTGGGCCAATTGAACGGCCAGTGTGGTTTTGCCTACGTGTTCAGGCCCAACCAACAAATAGGCGTGATGGAGGTGACCGCCGTTGAGAGAATGCTCCAGCATGCTGACTGTGGGGCCATGGCCGTGGATGCGGAACATCAGACCCCCTTAGACTACGTCAGTGCTCATGAGGTCCGCGTAGGTCTCGCGGCGGCGCACCACGCGTACCTTGCCGTTTGAGACAAGGAGAATGGGCGGCCTGCCGTTCAGGTTGTAGGTGCTGGCCATGGAGGGGCTGTAGGCGCCTGACGCTGGTATGGCAATGACGTCTCCCGCCTGCACGGCTGGGATTTTTGCGTCCTTCACCAGAATGTCCCCTGATTCGCAATACTTACCGGCTATGGTCACCGTCTGTGTGGGCGGCTGGTCCGCGTGGTTGGCCACCAGGGCTTCGTATTTTGAGTCGTAGAGGGCAGGGCGGATGTTGTCGCCCATACCGCCGTCAACGGCCACGAATGTCCGGATGCCCGGCACATCTTTGATGGTGCCCACCGTGTAGAGGGCTACCGCCGCAGGGCCGGTGATGGCCCGTCCCGGCTCAATGATGAGCGACGGCTCTGGCAAATTAAGCTCCTGGCAGCCCTGGCGTAGCGCGCCGACGATTGCCTCCGCGTAAGCATCGGGCGTTGGCGGTTCATCCTCTTCCAAGTACGCAATGGCGAACCCGCCGCCGGGGCTGAACTCGCGCAGCACGAGCCCCTCTTCTCCCATCTCCTTGGCAAACTTGAGCACTATGCCGATGGCTTGTACGTAGGGTTCCAGCTCAAATATGGGCGAACCCAGATGAAAGTGGAGGCCCCGCAGGTCCAGATGAGGCGCGGCCATAATTTGGCGGATGGCCTCCTGGGCTTGGCCCGTCTGTATGGGGAACCCGAACTTGCTGTCCAGGATGCCAGTGGTGGTGTGTGCGTGGGTGTGGGGGTCAACGCCGGGTGACACCCGTATCAGCACGGGCTGTGTTACACCTGCTGCTGCCGCCACCTCCTCCAGCACCTCGATTTCGTGAAAGCTGTCTATTACCACGCGGCCAATACCCCACTCCACCGCTTCCCGTAGCTCCTGGGGTGTTTTGTTGTTGCCGTGGAAGTGGACGCGGTCATTGGGTACACCGGCGGCCTGGACCACCGCCATCTCACCACCGGAAACCACGTCAAAGCCCACGCCCTCTTCGGCCAGCAGCTTGGCCAGCCCCAGGTTGATAAAAGCCTTGGAGGCGTATGCCACCAGGGTGTTGGGGTAACGGCTCTGGAAGGCGGTGACGTAGGCGCGGGTAGCACCCTTCAACGTTGCTTCGTCATAAACGTAGGTGGGCGTGCCGTACTCTCGCACGATGTCCATGACATCACAGCCGCCAATGAGCAGATGGCCTGCTGCGTTGACCTCTGCTGTGGTGGGGAACACTTTCGCTTTGGGTAGCGTGGGCAAGTGAGACTCCTTGTGAAAGCGGGTCTTGGTGAGCCTTCAGCATATCGCGCTGAGCCGTCAGCGGCAATTGTCGTGTGCATACAGCGTAGCGGATCAACGCCTGCACGTAACGCCAATTGTGAAGGTTGGTGGGCGTGATGTGGGAGCGCATTCCCATGGTGGAACGGTTCCCGCTTCTGAGGTAGCGGGGGAGCATACGGAGTAGAGGGAAAGGCCCCGCTTTTGGTGTTTCCACCAGTAGCGGGGCAAATTCATATATTTGAAGATTAGCGGATTAGGCTAAAACGTAAGCGTCGCCCTGCGGTACTGCTCGCCCTTCTTTGACCAGTTTGTTCAGCCCACTTTGGACCTGCTCCTCCGCCAGCTTCTCACGGCCTGCGGGGAGGTTTGTATATACGGCTTCACGCAAAGCTGTAATCGTCCCTGGCCCGTTTGCCAACGCCTCCAGCAACGCCTCCTCCCTGCGTAGCCGGTGGTCCAGCAGCATGCGGATGCGACTGGTCGGATCAGTGATGGGGCCGCCATGACCGGGGTATATCACCCTTGTGTTTAATGCCTGTAACGCTCCTAGCGACTCTACGTAGAGCCCCAGGTCGCCTTCGCTGGGGCGGACGATGGATGTGGTCACGCCAAGGACGGTGTCCGCGGTGAAGAGGGCGTTCCGCTCAGGAATTAAGAGCGACACGCTACCGAGGGTGTGGCCGGGTGTATGGACAATCTGCACCGTCAGGCCACCCAGGTTCTGACTCTCTCCCCCTTCAAAAGTGGAAAAGACCTCTGCGCGTCCCGCCAGGCGGTCGCCTTCAATGGCTTTGCGCTCCAAGGCGTGGCATGTGATAGAGACGCCGGTGGCATTGGCCAGCAGGGCTGCACCGCCCGCGTGGTCCTGGTGGCGATGCGTGAGCAATAGCTCCGTTACCGGCGGGCCACCCGCCTGCTGCAAGTAGGCCATGCGCTCTTGGTGGTCTGCCTCTTCATCAAACCCACAGTCAATGAGGAGAGAGGCCCTGCTTCCCACAACCAGGTATGCGTTGGGTGGGGGTATGCCGGGAATGGGCTCACGGCCAAAGGTCAACTGGTGAATGCCAGGTTCAAGCTCCATGGAATCGTAACCTCAATAAATCAGGTTTAGATAACAGGGGAGGGGCTTAGTCCTCCACCTCAACAATGCCTTCAATCTCCACCGCCATGCCGTTGGGGAGCGCGCTCATGCCAACGGCGGAACGTGCGTGACGGCCACGGTCTCCAAAAATCTCCACAAGTAGGTCAGAGCAACCGTTCATCACCGCTGGCGTCTGGCCGAATTCCGGGCCTGCGTTCACCATCCCCAACAGCTTCACAAAGTGCTTCACCTTGTCCAGGTCGCCAATGACGGTCTTCAGGTTCACCAGCATGTTCAAGGCACAGTAGCGCGCGGCTTCGTATCCCTGCTCAATGGTGAGGTCACGTCCCACTTTGCCCAAGATTAGGTCACCGTCAGGCTTCCGGGGCCCTACGCCGGAGAGAAAGACCAGATTGCCTGTACGGTACGCGCCAAGGTAGTTGCCCTGGGGTGGTGGTGGGGTTGGCAGTACAAAGCCCAACTCTTTAATCTTGTCTTCTACTTGCGACACGGGGCACCTCCTAGGGGTCTGGGACTTGTATACTTTGGGCCGCAAGGATACCAGCATTGGAGGCGGTTATGGCCTTGGTATATGACGGCGCGTTCCAGGTATTCAAGGTGGCGGACATGGGCTCTTACAGCAACAACGGCTACGTGCTGGCGGACCCGGAAAGCCGCGAGTGTTACATAGTTGACGCGCCGGACGACATAGAACGGTTGCTGGCCGAGGCCGAGCCTTTCCACATCAAAGGCTGCTTGCTCACCCACACGCACCCTGACCATATTGCAGGCTACGCACGGCTCATGGAGGCTGCGGACATTCCCGTGGCGGTGCACCCTGACGACGAAGCGAGGCTGTCCGCGCCCGCTTCGCTACGCCTGAGCGATGGCGAGACGCTGCATATTGGAAATACGAAAGTGCAAGTGCTGCACACGCCCGGCCACACTCCTGGCGGCATATGCCTGGTGGTGGACGGCTGTCTCATCTCCGGCGACACGCTTTTCCCCGGCGGGCCGGGTTTCACCCGCAGTAGGGAGGACTTCCAGCAGGTGGTGAGCAACATCGCAGAACGTCTGTTGACGCTGCCGGAGGATACGTTGGTGTTGCCTGGCCACGGTGCTGATACCACCATTGCGGAGGCCAAGCGAGAATACGCCGCGTTTGCCGCCAAGTCGCACCCGGATGACTTACACGGCCACGTCCAGTGGCTGACGTCCTAGAGTCCGTAAAACCTGCGGGGGTTGTCGGTGTCCACGACTCCAGCCATGTTGGTCATCTCCTCTCGTTACGGCGCTAGCCAGAACAGCAGCGGTAGGCCTAGGGACAGCGTACCCGCGCCTGCCAGCATGAGCCCCACGCCTGCGCCCACCGCCATGTCCGCCACGCCAAAGCTGGCTATGGCTAGGTTCAGGGCTGTCCGGATGGTGAGGCCTTTCAAGAAAAAGTCCGCATTCTCCTGGTCGTCCGCCCGCACCAACGCCTGGAACGGCCCAAGCCTGCCCAACGTGTGCGCCTTGATCTGGTCTGCGCGCAGCTTGGCGGTCTTGGTGTCCACCACCTGTATCTCAGTGCCATCCTCACCTGGCGGCCCTGTGGAGGCGTTCTCCTCTAACAGCGCAGCGCGAATCATGGCCTTTGTGCTGAGGCCTTTGACGACAAAGAGCGTGCCGATGGTGAGCAAACCAACGCCCACAAGAGCCACGCCCACAACTTCATATGCCAGCAGTCCGTCCATAGCATGCCCATTAACGCCTTGAATGCGGGGTGGATTATAGCGCGTCCGGGGACATAGGGCGGTGGCCTCCCATCCCTGGTATGCTTAATAAACACACCGTGGAGCCTTTCACGACCCAATGCTCACCAAACGCATCATCCCATGCCTGGACGTAAACCGTGGCCGCGTGGTCAAGGGCGTATCCTTCGTTGACCTCAAGGACGCCGGGGATCCCGTGGAGATGGCCGCCTTCTACGACCGAGAGGGCGCGGACGAGCTGGTGTTCTTGGACATAACCGCTAGTTCAGATGACCGTGAGACGATTGTGGACGTGGTCAAACGTGTGTCAGAGCAGGTGTTCATTCCGCTCACCGTGGGCGGCGGCATCCGCAGTAGCGCTGACGTCCGCAAGCTGCTCCAGGCTGGGGCGGACAAGGTCTCTATCAACACCGCAGGCGTACGCAACCCTCAACTTATTGCCACCAGCGCGGCTGACTTTGGCAGCCAATGCATCGTTGTGGCCATCGACGCTCGTCGCGTGCGTCCGGATGAGCCGTCCATACCCGCTGAACCGTTGGCCATGCCTGACCTGGCGCTGGATGAAGGCTCCATATGGGAGGTCTTCGTGAACGGTGGCAGGACCTCCACGGGCATCGACGCCCTCAAGTGGGTGGTGCGCGCAGTGGAGCTTGGCGCTGGTGAGATACTTCTAACCAGCATGGACGCTGACGGCCAGCAGACCGGGTATGACCTGGAACTGACCAAGGCCGTGGCACAGGCCGTGCCGGTGCCAGTTATTGCCAGCGGAGGCGTGGGCAATCTGGAACACATCTATGAAGGCGTGACTGAGGGCGAGGCGGACGCGGCTCTGGCGGCGAGCATCTTCCACTACGGCACGCATTCCATTCGGGACGCCAAGGCTTATCTGGCTGAACGCCACCTGCCAGTGCGGCCCGTCTCACCGGCGAGTTAGCCATGGCAAATCAGCAGCCTCCAATTCGCATGGTCGCCTTTGACATGTACGGTACGCTGGTTGAGAACGGCATGGACCTGTGGATGGTCACCTTTGAAGAGATTATCCAAGAGCAGGGGCTTTCCATATCAACCGCAGACCTGTGGCGTGAATGGCGCAGCCGGGAGGTCAGCTTCCGCAGCACCCGTACCGTCATGCACGACCCGCTGCTGAGCCCACCCTTCCGCACGTACTACGAAGCCTGGCGGGACGCATTCACGGACACCTTCCGTGACGTTGGGCTAAAGGGTGATGCTGAGGATGCGGCCCGTCGCTGTACTCGTGACCAGGGTACCCGTCCTGCCTTTGCAGACGCAGCCATAGCTATCCCCAGATTGGCCCAGAACTGGCCCTTGGGCTTGCTATCCAACGCCGACCACGGCTACCTGTTGGGGTTGATTGAACGTAATGGCTGGTCCTTCGGGACCATCGTATCGTCGGAGTCGGCGCAGGCGTACAAGCCTGACCCGCGCATATTTGAAGGCTTCTGCCGGGAGGCGGATATAGCTCCAGAAGAGGTGCTGTACGTAGGTGACGCGCCTTATGATGATGTCCATGGCGCAAAGGCCGCTGGTATGACAATGGTGCTGCTCACGCGGGAGCAGGACACACCGGGGCGGACACCGGAGCCTGGAGCCCAACAGCTTCAGGAGCCGGACTTTAAAATAACTTCTCTGCTAGAACTTGAGACGATTCTGCAAGCGTATGTAAGACCCGCCTGAAGCGGACACGACTGGAGGAACGGAACATGGCTGCTGATGAACAGCCCACAGTGAAACTCAACGAGCGAGGCCTTGTGCCAGCAATCTGCCAGGATGCGGCCTCAGGCCAGGTGCTCATGACTGCTTTCATGAACCCTGAGTCCATCAAGGCCACTCTGGAAGGCAAAGAGATGGTCTTCTACAGCCGCTCCAGAGAGGAGCTTTGGCACAAAGGCGCTACGTCAGGCAATTACCTGCACGTGGAATCCGCCCACGTGGACTGTGACGGTGATGCGCTCCTTTTCAAGGTGAAACCTGACGGCCCTGCCTGCCACACCGGCGAGACCAGTTGCTTCTTTACGCCGCTGACCCAAGAGCCTGCATATGAGCAGACCCCTGCGGGCACTGGCGTGCTCCAAGAGGTGTTCCAGGTCATCAAGCAGCGCCAGCAGGAGATGCCGGAGGGTAGCTACACCACGTCTCTGTTCCAGAGCGGCCGCGCGCGCATAGCGCAGAAGGTGGTTGAGGAGGGCGGTGAGGTGGCGCTTGCCGGTGCAACGAACGATACCGCCAACCTGGCCGGTGAAGTGGCTGACCTTCTCTATCACACACTGGTCTTACTGGCCGACACGGGAGTCGCGCCTGATGATGTCTGGGCGGAGCTCCGTAGCAGACAAGGGCAGACGCCCAGAGCGAGTAGCTAATTCTACGTAGTCTTAAAAGGGTGAAGGCGTGTTAGGCGCGCTCCTTGCGCTGATAGCCGCCGCTACCTTTGGCTTCAATGATGCCACCGTTCGTCGTGGCGTCGTCACTGGCTCTGTCGTTCAGGGCATGGCTATCACTGTACCCATTGGTGTGCCGTTATTCCTGCTGGCGGCTGTGGTGTCAGGCCAGCTATTTGACGTTGGCCTCCTTACTGGCTCCAACGCTCTTCTGCTTGCAGGTGCGGGAGTCGCTCACTTCGTGTGGGGGCGTTACTGTAACTACCGTGCCGTCAAAGCTATGGGAGGCAACCGTGCTGGCCCTGTGCAGCAGACATCGCTGCTGATTTCGCTTGTTCTGGCAGTCGCGCTGCTTGACGAGTCAGTGGGATGGGTGAGGTTGGTTGGCATACTGCTGATTGTTGCCGGGCCAACCATCATGGTGGAACGACAGAAAGCCCACGCGCCCATCGTGCCTCAGGTTGCGGGCGGCGAAAGCACCGTCGCGGCAAAGCCGGTTTTTACGCCAAGGCTTGCAGAGGGTTACACCTTTGCGCTGCTCTCTGCGTTGGGTTACGGCGTGAGCCCCGTCCTGATTCGCGCTGGGGTTGAGGAGAGTGGCCTGGGCCTGCTGGGAGGGTTTATTTCCTACGGGGCAGCCACAGTGGTGTTCTTGCTGCTGTTGCTGGCTAGCTCCAACCTACGGAGCTCCGTCATGCAGATGGAGCGCAGCAATGCGCGGTGGTTCACCATTTCAGGTGTGGCGGTGTTCCTTGCGCAGATGTTCAGGTACATGGGACTGGCGATAGCCGATGTATCCGTGGTGGCATCCATCATGCGCCTAGGGCTCGTGTTCAGGGTAATTTTTGGGTACTTCATCAACCGGGAATATGAGAGCTTTTCGCGACGGGTGCTCGTGGGCATCGTGGTCTCGATCTTGGGTGGCGTGGCGCTGACCATCAGCTTGTAGGGGCTACCTGAAGCCTACGATCCAAATCCGCCCTGCGCCTCAAAACTCTCCGCCCACTGCAAAAAACCGTCCCATAGGTTCATGAATGACTTAGGCACCTGGTCCTCATACTCAGGGTGGGCCTGGATGCCAATGACCCAGGAGTGTTCCGGGCTCTCCAATCCCTCTATGATGCCATCGTCAGGATGGTAAGCGGAGGCCAGCAGCCGGGGAGAACGCTGCGGTTCCTTCAGGCCCTGGTGGTGGTAGCTGTTGACCTTGTAGAACATGCCCACGCCAAGCACCGCCCCAAATTTGCTCCCTGGCGACACGTACGCCTGATGGTAGGCGGGCACCATGGGGCCGCCTGGCTCTCTGGGTATCCGGTGCTCAGGAAAATCTTGAATGAGTGAGCCGCCAAAGGCTACGTTGAGGAGCTGCATCCCCCGGCATATGGCAAAGATGGGCATGTCTAGGCCCAATGCCTTATGCAGGAGCGGTAGCTCCATCTCATCACGCCCTGGCTGGATCTGCGTATCGGCGGCCGGATCAATCTCCTGGCCATAGGACTTTGGGTCTACGTCAGCGCCACCCGTTAGCAGGAGGCCACCTACGCCGTCCAAAGCGTCCGTCGTGCCGTCCCAGTCATCTGAAAGCATGACGCGCACGGTGGCGCCGCGTTTTTCTAGAGACTCAACGTAGTGCTTGGACTCGGCTTTTGAGCCAGCGGCTACAACAATAGTGGGCATAGGTTCCTCCAGGAAAAGGCCATTATAGCTGGGGTGCGAGCGGAACGGTTGGCTAGCCTTGGCTTGCAGGACGTGCCGTAGGAGAGTGGAAGGCCAGGCTTCTGCCTTGAGGTCTCAGCCAGATTGGAGTGCGCCACTGAGACTGAGCTTGCGGTGCTCTACCAACATACAGTGGTTCATGATCACATCCAGACCTGCTGCACGCGCCATCTTCGCTGCCTCTTCATTCATAATCCCAAGCTGCATCCACACAGCCTTCGCTCCAATGCGTATGGCTTGTTCAACCACCGGAGGGACTTCTTCAGACCGTCGGAAGATCTCCACCACGTCCACGGGCTCAGGGATGGAGAGCAGATCAGGGTAGGTCTGCTCTCCCAATAGCGTGCCGTTGAGGTTGGGGCTCACTGGAATAATGCGGTAGCCCTGTTCTTGGAGGTAACGTGCGACTCCGTGGCTTGGCCGGTCAGCCGTTCGGGAGAGGCCAACCACGGCTATGACGCGGTTTTCCTGGAGAATTTTCTGGATAGGTTCATTGGAGGTCTGGTTCATAAATAAATGGCCTCGGCACGGAGGTAAAGCCGTGCGACGTTAATATCAAAACGTAAGTTGGACAAAACGAGCGGCGTAGTCAAGGGCTTTTGTGACAGAAACCATGCACATGGCACGGATTGGCCATGTTTCAGGTAGCCCCCAGGTTAGACGTTAAGGGGCTGAGTCAGCCTCCTGGTCAAGCTCAAAAGCCTTGTGAAGGACGCGGACAGCCTCATGCACCTGTGACCTGTTCACAATGCACGTGATGCGAATTTGGGACGTGGTGATCATCTCAATGTTGACGCCCGCGTCCGACAAGGCCCGAAACATGTCAGACGCGTAACCGGAAGCGTTCTGCATGCCGGTCCCCACTATGCTCACGTTGCCAAGGTCTTCATCGCTGACGCATTCCGCAGCGCCTATCTCTAGTGCCAGCGCCCGTACCACTTCCAGGGCACGCTTCACGTCCACCTGCTCCACCGTGAAGGAGACGTCTGTGAGGCGGTCCGCGCTGGCGTTCTGGACAATGGTGTCCACGCTGATATGCGCGTCACTCAGCGGGCCAAACAGGGCCGCAGCTATACCAGGCCGGTCAGGAACGCCCCTCACCGTGATGCGGGCCACGTCCATCTCATAGGTAACGCCGCGGACTTTGTTGTGCAGTTCCATGGCCACGCCTCCGTGGATTAGAGTGCCCGTTACCTCACGCGTGCTTGAGGCAACAAGGATTGGTACATTGTAGATAGCGCCCAGTTCAATAGACCGGGGGTGCATCTTGGCTCCGTAGCTGGCAAGCTCCAGCATCTCCCCATAGCCAAGCTCATTCAGCTTCATGGCCTCCGGCACCACGCGGGGGTCAGCCGTAAAGATGCCGTCCACATCAGTGTAAATCTCGCAGCGGTCCGCGCCCAGAGCGGCTGCTAAAGCTACCGCAGTCGTGTCGGAGCCGCCGCGCCCCAGAGTGGTCACGTCCTCTTCCTCAGTGGTCCCTTGAAAGCCAGCGACTATCACGACACGTCCCGCCGCCAACTCACGCCGGACTCGCGCAGGGTCAAAGGCAATAATGGACGCACGGCCGTGGGCGGTATCCGTCCGTATGCCCGCCTGCGCACCGCCAAGACTCACGGCGGAGACGCCCAACTCTCCCAGCGCCATGGCCATCAGCGTGCAAGAGACCAATTCACCGGTGGACAACAGCAGGTCCATCTCCCGTGGGGCCGGGTGGGCCGTCACCTGATGAGCAAGAGCGGTTAGCTCATCAGTAGTGCCACCCATGGCGGAGACCACCACTGCTACCTGGTTGCCTGCCTCCTGGGCCTTGGCGATGCGATCTGCCACATGACGAATCTTGTCGGCAGTCGCCACGGAGGAACCTCCGTATTTTTGAACAAGGAGCGCCATGCTAGTTCATCTCCACCCGTTCCAGCACTTCAGCGCCGGTAGGGGAGGGTTCCAGCACAACAAACGTGCCTGGAGTACGCGCCTTGTCACCGGCGTCCGCCATCTCATAGCCAATGGTGAGCGCGCGATGTTCAGACTTCATGGTGAGCGCCATTATTGATGAGCCCGCACCTGAGAGGAACACCGCCCTTGCGCCCGCTTGCAGTGCGTTGGCAAAGATATGCTTCATAGGGGGGAACACCTTTTGCCGTGGCGGTTGGTGTAAGCGGTCTTGCGTCGCAATGCGCAGATATTCAGGATGACCCGTGGCCAGGGCGTTGACCAGTAAGGCGGTGCGCCCAATGTTGAACACGGCATCTCTAAGTGAGACCTTGAGGGGCAATACTGCCCGCGCCTGGCGGGTGGGCATGGGCTGATCAGGGATGTACACCACGCACTGGAGGTCAGCGGGCAATGGCACCGGAGCGGCTTGGAGTTCACTGCTCTCCTGCACAACTATGCGACAACCGCCAAGGAGCGCCGCCGCTACATTATCCGGGTGGCCCTCCATGTCAGTAGCTATCTCCAGTAACCGAGGCAGAGGTATTGGGTCATCGAAAAGTGCGTTGGCTGCTACCAGTCCGCCCACGATGGCGCATGAGCTACTGCCCAGCCCTCGGCTTAACGGCACCTCCTGGTTCGCGGTAACACGGAACTCGGCATCGCTAACGCCAAGCTCTGACATGACCCGCTGGGCGGCGCGGTAAATCAGGTTGCGCTTGTCCCTCGGGATATGGCTGGAGCCCTCACCCTCCAGAGTGACCTCCATAGGCCCGCCCCATTGGAGCTGGATGTGGTTCCAGAGACCCAGGGCCATCCCTAAGCAGTCGAAGCCGGGTCCCAAATTTGCAGTTGAGGCCGGCACTCGGACCGTGACGCTTTGATATTTTGGAGTGGGGTACATGGTTTCCAGCAAGGGACGAGTATAGCAGCGGCCCTGGGGGGCAACAATAAAGCAGGGCTAGAACCATTATACGAATATCGTACAGCCATTTGTGCATACCGCTGATCTATTAGAAGGCATTGTTAAGAAAACGCATCTGTGAAAATCGATTGGAATACAAATCTTGGCCCTGAGCGAATTTCGACACCTCCCTGTACAATGTAAATTGCCCTGATATGACGCTTGTTCATGAGGAGATTAGATAATGCTCCAGCGCGTGACGGTTGGTCGGTCGAGTGTTTTGATTTTGTTCGCGTTGCTACTCACGGTGATGGCACTGGTTGCTGGGTGCAAGTCCGGGCCGTCAAACGGATCAGAAGACGGGCTGAGCGGTGAGATAAACGTTGATGGCTCCAGCACCGTATTCCCCATAACGGAGGCTGTGGCTGAGGAGTTCCGGCGTGAGCACTCGGGTGTCCGGGTCAACGTTGGCATCTCCGGCACCGGCGGTGGTTTCAAGCGGTTCATTGCAGGAGAAACGGAAATATCTGACGCCTCCCGCCCCATCAAGGACTCTGAGGCTGAAATCGCAACCCAGAACGGGGTTGAATACTATGAATTCCGCGTGGCCTTGGATGGGCTTTCCGTGGTAGTGAGCGCGTCCAATGATTTTGTTTCATGCCTGACGGTGGAGGAATTGAGGCGTATCTGGGAGCCCGGAACGGTGGTTGGAGGGGATATCACCAATAACCCCATTACCAACTGGAACCAGGTACGGGATACATTCCCAGATAGGTCATTGAACCTCTATGGACCCGACACGGATTCCGGCACCTTTGATTATTTCACTGAAATGATTGTGGGAGAGGTCCAGGCAAGCCGCTCAGACTACACCGCCAGCGCCGATGACAATGTCCTGGTGCAGGGCATCTCTGGCGATCGTAACGGTCTTGGCTATTTTGGTTACGCCTACTATGAAGAGAACAGTGAATTGTTGAATGTCATTGCCGTTGACTCCGGTACTGGTTGCGTGACGCCAACCCTGGACACCATTGAGGGCGGTGAGTACGCGTCGCTCTCCCGTCCCATGTTTATCTACGTACGCAAAGATAGCCTCCAGCGCCCTGAGGTGACTGTCTTTGTGGAGTTCTATATGGAGCATGGCGCTGAGCTTGCGTCGGAGGTGGGCTATGTCCCCCTGCCTGCTGAAGAGTACGTAGAAAACCTTCGGAGAATACAAGAGACGCAATAGCATCCCACAGGCGATAGTCCATACTGACCGAACCTTGTCTCATAGCGCGGTTGACTATTCCTTATGCCGATGCTGTACTAAATGATGGCACAGCTATTGCTACTGGCGTGAGTGAGTTTTCGTCCCAGCGCCAGCAACCCGAGGCAGGAGTCTCTTTCGCATCATGGCA
>Ga0302135_10001791_pt1 | contig 12895 bp, 13 predicted proteins | sample CBN3_surface_MG_FD_203119 | JGI IMG/M metagenome (GOLD analysis project Ga0302135, IMG submission 203119) | Marine microbial communities from Western Arctic Ocean, Canada - CBN3_32.1 | ecosystem: Environmental > Aquatic > Marine > Oceanic | place: Canada: Western Arctic Ocean | collected... | reverse complement strand
GGCTCAGTGGTACTCGGCGAGACAGCTCCCACGTGCACGCGGACGGCATCGTCCACGACAACTGGATCTTCGAGCCGGCCAACCACAACAATTTCGTTCCAACCGTCGTCTAAGACCACTTCGGCCTTCCAAACTCCGCCAACCAAATACGTCGAAGAACCGTTGACTAGGACCTCAAGTCCTGGTGTCGCCTCGACTGATACGATCGCGTACCCGAAGATCTGAACCGACTCGTCTACCGGGTCAACGATGACTACGTGATGGCCGTCGACGGCGAACACGTCAGCACCCACTTCGGCCAACTCACCATCACCACTACTGGCGAACTGGCCGGCGACCATATCCATGAGGCCACCTTGAGTCGCAAACCCCAAGACAAGGACCAGTACAGCGAGCCCGGCGCTCCACTCGAGGCTTCTGATCCAACCGCTAGGGCTCGCCTTCTTAGCAACTCCCGTAGCGATGGCCTGAGGCGACGGTGGAATAGGAACGTTGTTCACGGCTGTTCTCATGCTTGCTGCGGCTTTACGCCCGCGATCATCGATATTCATGCGACTTCCTCCAGCTTGAGGGCTTTTGCTAGAGCTGCCCTCCCGCGATGTAGATGGACTTTGGCTGTTGATTCGGTGCATCCGAGGATCTCTGCGAGCTCCGCGACCGGGCGGTCTTCTAGGTAGAACAGGGAAATAGCTTGAGCCTGCTTAGTGGGGAGCTTGCGCACCTGATCCCAGAACTCATGGTCATAGGGGGCCATTTCTGCGCTCTGACTAAGGCCGCCGACAAACTTGGTCAACGCTCTCAACTCAGCGCCCACTCGGCGACGGACCGACGCCGCTTTGTTAGAAGCGACCCTGCGCACCCATGCTCCAGGATTGTCGTAGTTCTGGATACGGCCCCAATGTTGGTGTGTCTCAATGAAGGCTTCCTGGGCAATATCTTCGGCAGCTTGGCGGTTGCCAAGGAGCGCCAAGGAGAACGCGACGACGCCGCGATACTCTTCTCGGTACAGCTGCTCAAAGGATCGCACCCTCAGCTGCTGTTCTCGTTCCATCGTTTGCACGTACGACTCCGTAAAACCGCAATGCCCATGCGTCCACTTGTTGCCTACTTACACGTATCGGACCCGAGAAAGGTTTACTTCAGTCCCAGATTTTCTTTGGAGACTCAGGCTGTGAACGCGTCAAGGTCGTGGGCGTAGGTGACCAGACCCCCGTAAACGGCCGCTACTTCATCAGAAATATCTGCTTCTTCGGCGTCCCAAAGCAGCTGATGGGTGAGCACAAGTCTGCCTGGCTGGGCCTTCCGTGCTGCCAGGCCCAGCTCGGTCCCAGACGTGTGAGAAAGCGTGTGATATGTCTGCCAATCGGCTGACTGTTCAGATAACCCCTTGCTGGTATAGACCTCGTGGACGAGCACATCTACGTCTTTGTACTGGTCAGGCATGCCCTCGAACGGCCCAGTATCACCTGAGATGATCACCGTCTTATCCTCTGCCGTTAGGCGGTATCCCATCGTTGGATGCGCTCCGTTTTCTGCAGGCCAATCACCATGCGGTACATCGAAGGCTTCCACCGTCACGAGATCGTCTTGGAACACGACGCCTGGGATCACGTCGGTGCCCACCAACTCATGCCCGTGTTCGGTGTGTGGCTCGGAGTGAGTCCGCTTGCTAACGTCGAACCGATACGCGTCAGCAAGCGATGAGCACATAGTCGACATACCGTGGGGACCGTAGACTTGAAGTGCAGCTTCTCTCCCGAACATCCATCCCGTCATGAGCAGGTCTGCGAGACCCGAGGTGTGGTCCGAATGCATGTGAGTCAGAAACGCTGTCGCTACCGAGCCTGCACTCAGTCCAGCAGCCCGTGTAAGCCTCTCGCCAACCCCCGGACCGAAGTCGAACAAGTACTGTCGGCCGTTCACGACAACAGCAGTAGCAGCGCCCGCCTTGCCAGGATCGGTCCGCGGTGTCCCGGTACCCAACGTCACTACTTCAACGGCCATCAGGCTCCTTCGATTGGGGTTCGCTTCCTATCACTTCTTGCACCCCTCGCTCCGATACAAGATGAGTCATCCTCACGTCGTGATCTTGAGCGGGGAGGATGGGAACCATCAGCGCACCGGGGGCCACTCCGATACGAATAGGAACCTCCAAACGAGCTAGGAGTTCGTCGTAGTACCCCTTGCCATGGCCCAGGCGGCGTCCGACGTTGTCGAAGAGCACACCAGGCACGAGGGCGATGTCGATCGCTCCGGTGAAGACGACCGCCTCCGGTGCCGGCTGTTCAAAGCCCCACTGGTGGGTTTCCCTCGGAGCGTCCCACGCATGAACCGTAAGCCACCCGGCATCAGGGGTACGCGTCATGACCAGCTCCAGGTGTATTTGCTCGAGTTCACCCAGATCGACTTCGCCGAGCATGGGAAGAAAAGAAAGCACGGTAGATCCGCCAGGAAGCCAAGCGGCTAGGTGCTCGGCAATGACAGAGGACGTCTCGCCCCGGTCGGAAATTCGTTGCGTCTTAGCCCAAGCCCTCCACTCAGCCTTGTTCGCCTTGGAAGGCGGAAGCCCGCTACGCTCAACGCTCGTGAAACGACTGTTGTTTGATCCTGTGCTCACCTTTATAACGCTAGCCGTGATGGTCCCAGCATCCATTCTCTATTGCATCTTCGTGATCATCGCCGCGACCATCAACCCAGAGACCAAAGCCATCCAGTGGGCCATCAAAGCCTTCGCGCGCTCTTGGTTGTTCTTCACTGCAACCCGCTTGGCTGTGCGAGGAACCGCTGACTCTTCGCTTCAGTACGTAGTGGTCTCAAACCATGCCTCTTGGCTAGACATCATGGCTGATTTCGCGGCCGCCCCCTTCCCTATTCGGTTCCTTTCCAAGGCCGAACTCTTCAAGGTCCCATTCCTCGGCTGGGCCTTTCGGGCCATCGGGATCATCAAAGTCGAACGAAGAGGCGGAGCTGCCGCTCGTCGCGAGATGAACGCCGGGGTACAGGTCGCTGCCGAGCGCGGCCATTCACTCATGGTGTACCCAGAAGGATCCAGAACAAGGACAGGACAGCTACAGCCGTTCAAACGAGGGGCCTTTGCTATCGCGATCGACAACCAGCTACCCGTTCTTCCCATCACGATCCACGGTTCGTTCGAGGCCTGGCCAAAAGGTTTCTGGGTGCGTGGCGGTCGGGTAATCGCCGAGATCGGCGACCCCATCCCGACAGAAGGCCTCACAAGAGAAGACCTCAACGGTCTCGTAAAGCAAACCTATGAAGCCGTCGCCGAGACTAAGGCCCGCCTAGAAGCCGAATAGCCCCCACGCGTCGAACGCTACACCTTGGGGTTAGTCGTAGAGGGCGGCCATGAAGGTACTACCGCCTTCCCTCACGTGACAGAGAATGGCGCCAGCTGAAGTCACGATCTGATACTCATCCACAGCTTCCTCCTCCTTCCACCAGCGGCCTACTCTTCGCCAAGGGCCAGCCCAATTGAGCACTTCTACCCACTGACTTCGCAAGCGAACTCGGCTCGGCATACCTCTATCCCACTCCACCGCAAGCGGCACTGGGGTAGGAGGCACTAGCGAAGGCGCAGGACCAGGAGTCCTCCCAGGCCAAGGGGCAATCGCTACCCGCTCTAACTCGGCATCTTCTTCGCCCCACGGCTGCCAGCGCACTTGTTCTGCGGGGGTTCTCCCTCCTTGCCTTCGGGCAGTCACCACATTGTCGGGACCCACCACCGATTGCAGACGAGTGAACGCTTGCTCGGCTTGTTGCACTGCCGCAGTGTCTTCCAGGAAGCCGAGTTGTCGACCCTCCCCCGATAGCTCTAACGGCGCCAACTTGAGGCTCACGATTCCGCTACCAACGCCCTTTTTGGACTCAAGCCACGTGCGCATCTGCCATCCGACGCGCTCCCCTATGGCAACCTGTGACAGTGGGTCGGTACTCCGCCATGTACGCTCACGCAACGAGCCCGCAGCCGACTCCACCTGAATCACTATCACCCGTGGGGCGACCCCAGCGGCCCTAAGACCCGCCATCAACTCACTCGCTAGTTCCCGCGCCACAAACTCCACTTGCTGGACAAATAGGAGTGGCGCCTCAAACGTCTTGTTCACGACCAAATCTTCAGGAATGATTCGGGGAGAGACTGTTTGAGTATCCCCACTAGCCAATCGATGAGCTTCTAGCCCAATGTTTCCAAACCGAGAGGCCACGGCAGCACGAGGTAAGGCAGCAAGGTCGCCCAAAGTGTCAATACCAAGCCATCGAAAGGTATCGACGACATCTGGATTCGGCAGAACCGAAAGGTCACGAGAGGCAAGGAACTTGGCATCGTCCCTCACAATGATCGGCTGCTCAGTCGCCAGCGCTGCAGCGCATCGAGCAGCAAACGGTTGATCTGCAACTCCAAAGCGAGCCCCATCTCCAAATGCCTGCTCAAGACTGTTCACGAGAAGATCGACCACCTGCTGTTCTCCTCCGTAGTAGTTGATTGCACCGGTGATGGGCACAAAGATCAGCCCAGGTTCAACAATTTCTACCCGAGGGACCACTTCCTCAATGAGCTGTACCAACGGTTCAAACCGACGGGCATCCCCCACTGGGTCGTGCTCTATCACATGAGCGTTGGGGACCAATGACTCAGCAGCACGGCGCTGCATCCCTCGAAAGAGCCCAGCCTCTCGAGCTAGCTCATTGATCGCGATCACTTTGCCTTTCGCTACTGCAAAGGACGCTTCAGTTGATGGCATGTCAGGACGACGAAGCGCCCACGCGTCCCACCACACGCAAAGTATCCGTCCCATCATCCTCAACTTCTAACGCCTGATTCCGCCCACCGACACCTCGCCCGTTGGCCCCTACCAGCAGATCACGTACACCGAGGTACCCATAGCCTGCTTCTGTGCCGGTCCACACAACTCCTTGGCTACTAATCATTAAGTGAGCCACACCACTCGGGAGCTCGTTGGGGCTCCGCAGCACCACCGATGTCTTCAACTTCCGAGCACTACTAGCGATTCGTCGCAACACTTGGGCTGATGTCCTCGGAGGAACCTCTGCATACACAGCTGGTACCCCTCGCAGTAGCACCCCCATCACATCTGCCCATTGGTCTTGATTGACCTCGCGAACCATGACCAAGCGCTCTGGAGCAATGCCTACCTCCCAAGCAGCTAGCGGGTTAATCCACCCATTGAGATCCACCATGGCCACAGGTGCCTGCTGGGATGCTTCAGCCAACATATGCATACCCAATCGGGTCAAACCGGTACCTGTATCCCCAACAAGACCCACCACTCTCCCTGGCTCAAGCGAGAGAATATTCACCGGCTTTGGGACGCGCAGCGCAGTGTCCCCGATGATGTCATCGAGTACTCGTCGATCTAAAACGTCCCCAAAGGGAGTAGTCAGCACACCGCGCCTTAGCTAGACCTCAACCCCACCCAACACGCAGGTGTGTTCAATGGGACAACTCAGCGTAGTCGAACATACGTTCGATATACAAATGTTTGTTTGACGCTTAACGCTGCCGAGCACCCTGGAGGAGCTAGAGCTAGCTTTCTAGCTCCTCCAGGGTGCTCGGCCAATCGCCTTTCAATAAACGGGAGAGGGAACGATCGGCCAAGAGCCTCCCTCCAGTCTGGCAGGTTGCGCAGTAGTTGGTCTCGTTCGATGCGTACTGAATCCTTTGGACGGGTGACCCGCAGGCAGGACACGGCTCGCCGTATTTGCCGTGTACTGCCATATCTTTGCGAAACGCCGTCACCTTTGTCGGCCAGTCGTCCATATGTTCGGAAATCAATCGGTCCCGGAACTCTGTGAGCACCTCCTGGACTGCGGCAAACAGTTGGGCCACCTCATCATCTGAGAGGTTGCCTGACCGCTGAACCGGCGACAGCTTGGCTCTATGGAGTATCTCGTCCGAGTAGGCGTTACCGATGCCAGAGAAGATGTATTGGTCAGTGAGAACCCGCTTCATCGTACGGTTTTGTGTTCTCACGGCGACAAAAAACTCATCACTCGTGATCTCCAATGGCTCCACTCCTCCACGATCATGCTCATCCAGGCTCTCCCTCCCCTCCAAGAGGTAGAGGGATGCACGCTTCTTGGTTGAGGCTTCCGTAATCAGCAAAGAACCGCCGGCGAAGTCCATTGCCCCATGCGCACGCTTCTTGGGAATCGCGGTTCCCGGCTTCCTCCACTGCAGTCGCCCCGAGATCATGAGGTGCAGGACGGCGAAAAGGTCGTCTTCGAACTCGAACACGATCCGCTTCCCAATGCGGTGGAATCCGATGACTCTCTTGCCCTCTAATACTGTGATCGGAGGCGTGTAGGTACGTAACAGGACTGGGGATACCAAACGAAATTTCTCCAAGACCTTGCCGCCCACGTGCCGCCGAAGCGCGTGTAGATACAACTCAATGTCTGGGAGTTCAGGCATCAGCCCAGGCCGGCGTCCTTGTATCGCCGCCCGCAGGAGAGGTAATGCTCAACCCCTTCATTAATCTTCTTCGCAAGCGCATCGCCCACTGGCCGGATGACCTTGGCTGGAGCGCCAACCGCCAACATGCCGGCCGGGATCTCCTGACCCTCTACTACCAACGCTCCAGCGGCGACCATGGACCCTTCACCGATCACAGCCGCGTTGAGCACAATCGCACCAATTCCGACAAGCGCCCCGTCACCGATGGTGCACCCATGCAGCATCGCCTGATGCCCCACCGTCACTCGGTTACCGACAGTCAACGGGAAACCGTCATCCACGTGGCAAACGACGTTGTCTTGAAGGTTGCTCTCTTCGCCAATGAAAACTGGTTCATACTCGGAACGAATCACAACTCCTGGCATCAGCACCACGTTGGCGCCGATGGTCACATCACCCCAGATGGTGCAATGAGGGCCAATAAAGGCAGTCTGATCTATCCTTGGCTGCTTCTGCGGCATGACAGAACACTACAACTACAACTACAACTACAACTGGTTAGCCCTCCCCATTCTTGGCCGCTAATGCTTACTACGAGCTGGGGAACGTGTGAGTTATCGCGCTCGCCAAAGAGGTTGAAACGCCTATGGTGGGAAGACTTCCTTGGAGGCAGAGTACCGCGAATCGGTAAGGCCTCTCGTCCGAGTGGCTGGTATACGGACAACTTGCCTTCCGGGTATGAAAAAAAGGGGGCCAACCCGAAAGCCGGCCCCCTTTTGAAGTCTTAGATCAGTTAGTGCTTACTCGAACTGATCTTCGAACGATGCTGTGCGACGTCCTGGCTTGTTGGTATCTTCTGACTTTTCAGATCGGTCGTTACCGCCGCGACTGCTATCTCGGTTGCCTCCGTCGCGGTCACGATTGCGATCCCCGCCACGGTTCCGATCACGGTTTCCGCCACTGCGGTTACGGTCGCCTCCGCCACGGTTACGTTCGCCGCCACGGTCTCGGTCGCCGCCACTTGGACGACTTGAGCCGCCTTCTCCTTCTGGGGGTCCCTCGAGTTTCTCAGCAGGCACAAGACTTAGCTTGCCGCTGCGATCGATGTCCTCGACCTTGACCTGCACCTTGTCGCCCAAGTTGAGGTAGTCCTCGACTCGCTCGACACGACGATCCTTGTCGATCTTGGAGATGTGTAGCAGCCCATCACGTCCTGGGAGGATGTTGATGAACGCTCCAAACGGCATAACAGAGACGACTTGGCCTTCGTAGACCTCGCCGATCTCTGCCTCTGGTGGGTTCGCGATCAAGTTGACTCGAGCCACGGCAGCGTCAAGGCTGTCGCCGCTGGTCGCCGCGATGCGGACGATTCCGTTCACGCCGTCTTCGTCAATCTCTAACATTGCGCCGGTCTCTTCTTCCAGTTCACGGATGTGCTTGCCCTTAGGACCGATGACTTCACCGATCTTGTCCTTCGGAATGAGCACAGTCACGATACGTGGAGCGTTCTTGTTCAGCTCTGGACGTGGCGCATCAATCGCCTGGGCCATGACGCCGAGGATCTCGAGACGGGCTTCCTTTGCCTGCTCAAGAGCCTCACCAAGAACGCTGCTTGGCAGACCGGAAATCTTGGTGTCGAGCTGCAACGCCGTGATGACGTCGGCAGTTCCGGCAACCTTGAAGTCCATGTCTCCTAGCGCATCCTCCGCACCAAGAATGTCAGTGATAGTGACGAACTTGTCACCCTCGTTGATGAGGCCCATTGCAATCCCAGCAACCGGAGCCGCAATAGGAACACCAGCGTCCATGAGCGAAAGGCTTGAACCACAGACCGAAGCCATAGAGCTCGATCCGTTGGAAGCCAGAACCTCTGACACGAGTCGGTAGGCATACGGGAAGTCTTCTTCGCTAGGAATGACCGGGAGCAGCGCCTTCTCGGCAAGAGCTCCGTGACCAATCTCACGTCGCTTTGGCCCACGCATGAACCCCGTCTCTCCAGTGGAGTAAGGCGGGAAGTTGTAGTGGTGCATGTAGCGCTTGGAGCTTTCGCGATCCAAAGTATCCAGCATCGCAGCCATCTTGAGCATTCCCAGGGTCGTTACGTTGAGCACCTGAGTCTCACCACGCTGGAAGAGGCCTGAACCGTGGGCCTGGCCAATAACGCCAACCTCAGCTTTGACCGCACGCACGTCACGAAGTCCACGCCCATCCATTCGAATACCTTCTTCGATAACCCGGTTACGAATCATCTTCTTGGACACGGCCCGAAAGGCGTTCTTAGCTTCAGCTACCTCAGCCGGGTCTGCGTCGTCGGCGTCAAAACCAGCGGCAGCGAAGGTTGCTACACGAGCCGCCTTCTCTGCAACGGCACGGTCCTTTTTACCGACGATGCCCATAACAGACGCAAGCTGCTTTGTGGCCACGGCCTCAATCTTGGAGTACACCTCGTCTGAGTAGTCGGTGACGACAGGCCACTCGACTTCGTCGATCTCCACCTTGGAGGCGAGCTCAGCCTGCATGTCGACCATCTGGCCGATGTAGAACTTCGACTCATCAAGGCCCCGAGCAACCGTTGCCTCGTCCGATGCCTGTTGCCCGGCTTCGATGAGACGAATACCTTCGGTCGTCGATCCAGCTTCGACCATGACGATGTCGACTTCGCCGTCAGGGTTCCGAGAACCAGCAACCACTAACTCGAACACGGACTCGTCGAGATCGTCGTACGTTGGGAAAGCGATCCACTCGCCGTCCTTGAGTGCCATGCGCACAGCGCCGACAGGTCCAAGGAACGGAATGTTGGATGCTGACAACGCCGCCGAGGCACCGTTGAGAGCCAGGATGTCGTACGCGTTAGCGTCGTCAACACCCATGATGGTGGCAATGACATGTGTATCGCAACGGAAACCCTTGATGAACGACGGGCGCAACGGCCGGTCGATCAGACGACAAGTGAGGATTGCTCGCTCAGTTGCACGTCCTTCACGACGGAAGAAGGATCCTGGGATCCGTCCCGCGGCGTACATCCGTTCTTCTACGTCAACGGTGAGCGGGAAGAACCCGACTCCCTCGCGCAGCTTTGGCTGGGATACGGCAGTAACGAGAACTTCCGTTCCACCTAGTTTGATGACGACGGCGCCGCTCGCTTGAGCAGCCATTCCGCCAGTTTCGATAGTGATTTCGGCTTGTCCAACCGTTCCACTCACAACGTGCTTTGTCACGTATGTGTCTCCTTTATTTGGAGAGGACCGGGATAATTGGCAGTAGTCAAATGCTCTGAGAGCCTTTCACCACTGACAACTAATCCGTGGTCCCCTCGTTCGGGTATTTGCCTGACGTATCAGGCCCAAAGAGAAAGAAGCGACCGACTTTCGTCGTTGCTTCTTTCAAAATCTTGTTATCGGCGTAAGCCGAGGTCGGTGATTAGAGAGCGATAACGCTCGACGTCCTGTCGACCGAGGTAGTTGAGGAGTCGGCGCCGCTTGCCCACCAGCATCAGAAGCCCTCTACGCGAGTGATGATCCTTCTTGTGTGTCCGAAGATGCTCGGTCAAGTAAGCGATACGCTCCGTCATAAGTGCAACCTGCACCTCGGGCGAGCCCGTATCTGACTCGTGCTTACCAAACTCTTCGATTATTTCTGCGGTGGTCTTCATATTTCTTTTAACAATCCTGGGTCGAACGGAGCCCTTGCGTACAGCACGCAATTGTACTGAGTGGGCTAGAACAATGCGAGTTAGTCGTCGGCTAGAACTGCTTCTACCTCCAGCTCAATCTTCTAAGCTGGGTCCAGCGCCGCGACCACAACCATTGTAGCAGTTGGAGCGTCGTCGCCAAACCCTTCGGCGTCTGCTCGCCCTACAGGATCAGCGTCCAAGGGATCGGTGAGGTACATTCGGGTCCTGATCACCCGTGCCCCAGCAACACCAAGGTCCACGATGGCCTGACGACTGATCTCAGGGAGACCCCGAGTGAACGCGTTTGATCTCCGTTCAGTCCCCTCCCAGGAGTGTTCTCGCCGTCGCGATGTCAAGATGAATCTGCGCGACCAAGGCTTCAGAGCCGTCGAACTTACGCTCCGATCGAATCTGCTTGACCAGAGCGACATCGAGGGTCTCGCCATAGAGGTCTCCATCAAAGTCGAGAAGGTGTGCCTCCACGGTCACGTCCCCTCCCCCAAACGTTGGCCGATGGCCGACGTTAACTACTGCCTCCTGCCGACCATCAATGATTGCTGCGTACACGCCCAAGCCGGGGAGAATGGCGGCGGAGCTCACAAGGACGTTGGCGGTTGGGATACCGATGGACTTCCCGCGACCATCACCCTTGACGACGGGGCCGCGCACGGTAAACGCTCTACCGAGCAACAACGCCGCCCGATCTACATCACCAGATCGAATCAGCTCGCGGATCACACTTGAAGAAATCGGGTGGTTGCCGCTCTCCTTCAGGAGCTCCAACGCAACAACCTGGAATCCGCCGTTCTTGCCGAGATCCCTCAGGGTGTCCACATCCCCTGACCGCTCGCGTCCGAATCGGAAGTCTTCTCCCACTGCAACGATCTTGGCTGAAAGGGCGTTCACAAGGACTACCTCAACAAATGCCTGCGGGGTCCAGTCCCTCACCTGGGCAAACGGAAGGACACCCACTGTGTCGACACCCTGGTCGAGCAACCACTCGATTCGCTGGCCGACGGAGCCTATGAGTTGCGGCGCTCGTTCGGGGGCGGCAAGAGCCAGCGGATGGGGATCGAAGGTAAGCACGACGCTAGGAAGCTCCGTACTGGCCAGCTCCTTTAAGACCTCTCGGTGTCCTAGGTGCACACCATCGAACACACCGATCGCCACAGCAGTGCCGCCGACATCGATACTCCATCCATGGGGGTCCCCCTGCAGTACCGTCATCCGAGTACAACCTCAGGCCTCATTCGCTCTTCCTCCACGACATAGACAGCCAGCATGCGGCCAGTTTGGCTCATTACCCGAAGTTCCGTACCGACTGGGCACCCGGCTGGCCTTTCAAGGGGTCGACCATACCCAACGAGCTGTTCCATCTCAGCGTCTGCCTCCCAAGCTGTCATCGAGGCAAGCGCCTCAGCCGGATCAATCAAGCGATCGGCTCTGACCGAATCAAGGTCGAGCGCCTCGCCCACGAATAGAGCACCTATGCGAGTGCGACGCAGAGAAGTGAGATGCCCCCGCCCGCCAACGGAGATGCCGATGTCATCGCCGAGCGTCCTGATGTAGGTCCCCTTGCTACAGACAACTCGTAAGCCAACCACCGCCTCAGGTCCTGCTTCGAAGGAGGTGAGTTCAAGTTCCTTGATTGTCACCGTGCGCGGCTCTCTTTCGACCTCGATGCCTTCTCTGGCAAGTGCGTGTAGCCGCTTGCCGTCCACTTTGAGTGCGGAGACCATGGGAGGGATTTGGCTGATCTGACCCCTGAACTGTTCGAGGACGGCCTCCACATCGAGCCTCGATATCGAGGACATGTCAACCCGCTCAATGATCTCACCTTCGGCGTCCAGCGTTGTTGTGCCAACACCGAGCGAGACAGTCGTGGAGTACTCCTTCTCGGCGTCCTGCACCCATCTGATAAGCCGAGTCACGGGTCCGACGGCGACAACCAGCAAGCCGGTAGCCATAGGATCGAGGGTACCGGCGTGCCCCACCTTCTTGATGTTAAGCGTTCGGCGAATCTGGGCGACTACTCCGTGAGAAGTGATGCCTTGAGGCTTGTCTACAAGGAGGAAACCCCGCATCAACCCAACTCGTCCTCTTCTTCAAAGACGGGGACGCCAAACTCTTCGCGCTCTTCTTCGAGTTTGCGGAAGATGTCCGTCAGAGCAGCGCTGCGCTCAGCAGCTTTGTCGACCTCGAAACGGATAGTCGGAGTGAACTTCATCGATGACTCTGAACCGACGGCCCTAGAAATACGAGGAGCGGCTGACTCCAACCCTTCAGCGGTTCTCGCTGCTTCTTCCTCGGTGCCAAGCACTGAGTAGTACACGACAGCGTGGTGCAAGTTGGGTGACGTCTTCACATACGTCACAGTCACGAACCCTATCCTGGGATCCTTCAGTTGAGCCACATGCTGCGCGACCATTTCTTGCATGGCAGAATCGATTTTCCGCATCCGGTCGCTCATAAGAAGCCTCCCAGCACCAGTGGCTAGGTCCGTTCTACCTCATTGATCTCATAGACCTCGATGACGTCGTCGACCTTGAGGTCGTTGTAGCCATCGATGCCGATTCCGCACTCGAAGCCTGCGGCCACCTCACGAACGTCATCCTTGAACCGACGGAGCGACGAGATGATTCCATCGTGGATCACGATGCCAGCACGAAGCAACCGGGCGTTAGCGCCACGTTGGACGACGCCCTCTGTGACGTAGGAACCGCCGATGTTGCCCTGCCGTGGCACCTGAAAGACCTCTCGGACCTCGGCAGATCCAAGTACCTGCTCTACCT
>Ga0302135_10001790_pt1 | contig 12905 bp, 8 predicted proteins | sample CBN3_surface_MG_FD_203119 | JGI IMG/M metagenome (GOLD analysis project Ga0302135, IMG submission 203119) | Marine microbial communities from Western Arctic Ocean, Canada - CBN3_32.1 | ecosystem: Environmental > Aquatic > Marine > Oceanic | place: Canada: Western Arctic Ocean | collected 2017-09-15 | reverse complement strand
GCTCGTTGACCACGACATAGAGGTCTTCGGTGCCGGGGCGGAAGGCGATACCCACGGGATTGCGCAAGCCGGTGGCGAAGCTGCGCCGGTCGGAGCCATCGGCGGCGAAAGACTGCACGCTGGCCCGGAGCGCCGCCTCTTCCCCGATATTGCCGCGCGAACCGATCGCGACATAGAAGCGCGTGCCGTCCAGGGCGAAGACTATATTGCGCGTCCAATGGCCGGAAGACGCGCCCAGCGCGCCGTCGGCCGTGACCGCCTCGGCCGTCGCGCGCGCGACGGTGTCGCCGGGCTCGTAGGGAATCCGCCAGACCCGCTCGACATCCGCGACGTAGAAGATAACTGGGGCGCAGCGCCAGCCCGTGCGGCCGCTGGAAGCCCTCGGCGAAGACGGTCTTGGCCTCGGCCACGCCGTCGCCATCGGCATCGCGCAGCAGGCCGATCCTGCCGGATCCGGACATGGAAACGAAAACGTCGCCGTTGGGCGCCGTGGCGAGCCAGCGGGCATGAGTCACGCTGGTCGCGAAGGCATTCCAACGGAAGCCACCGAGCCTCTGGAACCGGAAAGCCTGCGCCTCGACGCGGAGGCCCTGGCCGATGGCGAGGTCACCGCCCGGCATCTGGTCCAGCTGCTGCGCGAGGGGTGGATCAGACTGTTCGAAATGCTCTTCGCGCGCCGCTGCGTGCTGCGCGCGAAACTGATCCGGCGCTTCCTCTATGAACCGGGCGGCGAGGCCCTGGCCGTCGCTTGCCGCGCCGTGGCCATCGACAAACCCGTCTTCGCCTCGATTTTTCTGTTGAGCCGCCAGGCGCAGCCCGGCGACAAGCAGGCCGACCCCGCGGAACTCGTCAGGGTTCTTTAACTCTTCGACAGCATCGATGCGAAAGCGGCGGCGCGCATACTGCGCCGCTGGCAGCGCGACCCGGACTATCTCAACGCCATCCGCCTGCTTGCCGACAGCCCGGCCGAAATCGTCTGCTGAGGGCCCGGCTAAGCCGTCTCCAAGGCTGCCACGCCCGGCAAGGTCTTGCCCTCGAGCCATTCCAGGAAGGCCCCGCCCGCGGTCGAAACGTAGGAGAAGCCCGTCTCGGCCCCGGCATGGGCCAGGGCGGCGACCGTGTCCCCCCCTCCCGCCACGGAGAGCAGGGTGCCGCGCCGGGTCAGGGCGACGGCGTGGCGTGCCACGGCATTCGTGCCTTCGTCGAAAGGCGCCGTCTCGAAGGCCCCCAGCGGGCCGTTCCAGACCAGGGTCTTGGCGGCGTCGAGCTCGGCTTTCAGCAGGGCAACCGTCTCCGGCCCGACATCCAGGATCATCATGTCGCGCGGCACGTCGCGGACCGCCACGGTCTCGCAAGGCACCCCAGGCTCCAGGGCGCGGGCGATGACCACATCCACGGGCAGCAGGATTTCGCAGCCCTGGGCCTCGGCCGCCTTTTCGATCGCGCGCGCGGTCTTGGCCAGATCGTGTTCGCAGAGAGAGCGGCCGACCTTGATGCGCCGGGCGTTCAGGAAGGTATTGGCCATGCCGCCGCCGATGGCGAGCTGATCGACCTTGGCGACGAGATTGCCGAGCAGGTCGAGCTTGGAGGAAATCTTGGCGCCGCCGACCACGGCGCAGACCGGGCGTTGGGAATTGTCGAGAGCCTGGGCCAGGTGATCGAGTTCGGCCTGCATGAGCCAACCGGCCGCCGCCGGGAGCAGGCGGGCGAGGGCCTCGGTCGAGGCATGGGCACGATGCGCTGCCGAGAAAGCGTCATTCACATAGGCGTCGCCCAGAGCGGCCAGAGCTTCGGCGAAGGCTGGATCGTTGGCCTCCTCCCCCGCATGGAAGCGCAGGTTCTCCAGCACGAGGATGCCGCCTTCAGACAGCGCGGCGATCGCGGCTTCAGCCTCCGGCCCCACGCAATCACCGGCGAAGGCGACGGGCCTGTCCCCCAGCACTTCGGCCAGCGCCTCGGCGACCGGCCGCAGGCTCATCGCCGGATTGGGCTTGCCCTTGGGCCGCCCGAAATGGGACAGCAGGACGATCTTCGCGCCCCGGTCCGCAAGGGTCAGCAAGGTCGGCGCGAGGCGGTCGAGGCGCGTCGTGTCGCCGACTTGGCCGTCGCGCAGAGGGACATTCAGGTCGCCGCGCACCAGCACGCGCCGGCCGCGAAGCTCGCCCAGATCCTCGCCCAAATCCTCGATCGTCTTGAACTTTGCCATGGCCGTTTCCCTTCGTCTTGCCCCTGGAACCCCCACGCGGCGAAGAGGGCGGACGGAACCATAAGGCCCCCGGCTTTGCAACACGGCCGCCGACCCATTGCGGCTCGAATGCGACCGGGGCGCGACACCTGTGGACAGAATGCGCGGTGAGGTTATGATCGGCATTATATGCCGCAACGTTTCAGGCGCAGGGGCCTTGGGGGAGGCATCGAATCGGTGGCAGGGAAATGACCTTACGGGTCGCCATTATCGGCACCGGCCCGGGTGGGTTCTACACGGCGGCCGCGCTGCTCAAATCCGCTCTCGAATCCGGCTTGGATCTGGAAATCGATCTGATCGACCGGCTGCCCACGCCTTTCGGCCTGATTCGCGGCGGCGTCGCGCCCGACCATCAGACGACCAAGCGCGTCATCAAGGCCTATGACCGCACGGCCCAGCACGGCAAGGTCCACTTCTACGGCAATGTCGAACTGGGCAGGGACGCCTCGCTCGACGCCCTGAAAGCCCTCTATGACGCCGTAGTCCTGGCCGTCGGCTCGCCGCTCGACCGGCCGCTGGGCATTCCCGGCGAGGACAAGAAGGGCGTGTTCGGCGCCGCCGCCTTCGTCGGCTGGTACAACGGCCATCCCGATTTCCGGTCCCTCGACCCCGACCTGTCCTGCTCCACCGTCGCGGTGATCGGCAACGGCAATGTGGCGATCGACATCGCCCGGGTGCTGGTGAAGACCCCGGCGGAGATGGCCGAGACGGACCTGCCGGACTATGCCGCCCGGGCGATCCACACCGGCGGGATCAAGGACGTCACTATGTTCGGGCGGCGCGGCCCGATCGAGGCCAAGTTCACCAATGTCGAGCTGCGCGAGATGGGAAATCTGAGCGACGCCCATCCGGCGGTCGACCCGGCCGATCTGCCTGCCGAGGTGGAAGGCGAGTGGAGCCCGCGCGACCGCCGCCTGCGCGAGAGGAATCTGGAAACCCTGCGCGAATTCACCGCCCTGGACCCGGCCGGCAAGTCCAAACGGGTGCATTTCGCCTTCTATGCCAAGCCGGTCGAGATCCTGGGTGGTGATCGGGTCGAGGCCCTGCGCCTGGAACGCACGGCGGTCGAGGACGGGCGGGCGCACGGCACGGGCGAGTTCTTCGAGGTCGAATGCGGCCTGGTGCTGCCGGCCATCGGCTATCAGGCGGTGCCCGTCGAGGGCCTGCCCTTCGACGCGGACAATGGCGTCATCGTCAACGACGACGGCCATGTTGAGGACGGAGTCTATTGCGCGGGATGGGTCAAACGCGGCCCGACCGGCGTGATCGGCACCAACAAGCCGGACGGCGATATCGTCGCCCAGCGCATTCTGAGCGATCTGGGCGCGGGCGTGGGCAAGGAGGGCCGGGCCGGCCTCGAGAGCCTGCTCGACGGCAAAGGACACCGCTACGTCTCTTACGAGGATTGGCAAAAGATCGACGAAGCGGAAAGATCGGCGGCCGCCGAGCCGGCGCCACGGCGCAAATTCGCGGCCGTGGAGGAGATGTTGGCCGTGCTGGGTTCCTGACCGGGAAAACGGCGGGCCATGGACGAAGACGAGCGAGCGATCTATCTAGTGCCGGGGCGCCCGGGTCATCACGGGACGGAACATTGCGGATAGGCACTGGTGATCGGCAAGGTCCACATGAACGCCTGCTATGGACCCGTCAGAAGAATGCGGGTCCATAGCAGGCGCGACAGGGCAAGAGACCGGAGATAGAGGAATCATGGAAGGATCGATCGCAGGCCGCGAAAGCCTCGATTCGGTCGTCGTGCGTTTCGCAGGCGACTCGGGCGACGGCCTGCAACTTACCGGCAACCATTTCACCCTCGCGACGGCGCTCGCGGGCAACGATCTGTCCACCTTTCCGGATTTCCCGGCAGAGATCCGGGCTCCTGCCGGCACGACCTACGGCGTCAGCGCCTTCCAGATCAATTTCGGCGCGCGGGAGATTCGCACGGCCGGCGACCAGCCCGACGTTCTGATCGCCCTCAACCCCGCAGCCCTGATCACCAATATCGGCAATCTGCGCGCCGGCGGGTTGGTGATCGCCGATTCGGGCGCCTTCAGCGACCGCAATCTGAAGAAGGCCGGCTACGAGACCAATCCACTCGAGGATCAGAGCCTCGACGCCTATCAGGTCTGGCCGATCGACGTCTCCAGGCTGACCCTGGAAGCGGTCAAGGAATTCGGCCTGACCCAGAAAGAGGCCCTGCGCTGCAAGAACATGTGGACCCTGGGACTGGTCTACTGGCTCTACAGTCGCGAGCGCGACGCCAGCGTCAAATGGCTCAAGACCAAATTCGCAAAGCGCCCAGATATCGCCGAGGCCAATATCGCCGCGCTCAATGCCGGCCATGCCTTCGGCGAGACGGCCGAACTGCCGGGCGACGTCCATGCCTATGCCGTGCCCGAGGCGGAGATCGCGCCGGGCGAATACCGCACGGTGACCGGCACCGACGCCATGGCCTGGGGTCTCGTCGCCGGCACGCAGCTAGCCGGGATCAAGCTGGTCTTCTGCTCCTATCCGATCACCCCGGCCTCGTCCCTGCTGCACACTCTGGCTGGGCTGCGCCAATTCGACCTGACGACCTTCCAGGCGGAGGACGAGATCGCGGCGGTCTGCGCCGCCATCGGCGCCTCCTATGCCGGATCGCTCGGCATCACCTCCAGTTCCGGCCCCGGCGTGGCGCTGAAGACCGAGGCGATCGGCTTGGCCATCGGCACCGAACTACCGCTGATCGTGGTCGACGCCCAGCGCGCCGGCCCCTCGACCGGCCTGCCGACCAAGACCGAACAGTCGGACCTGCTGCAGGCCGTTTGGGGCCGCAACGCCGACAGCCCTCTCGTCGTCCTGGCTGCGCGCGCGCCGGGCGATTGTTTCGAGGTGGGAATCGAGGCGGTACGTCTCGCAACCAAATATATGACCCCGGTAATCGTGCTGACCGACGGCTATATCGTGAACGCGGCCGAACCCTGGCTGCTGCCCAATCTGTCCAAGCTGGAGCCCTTCCCGGTCCATCATCGCGAGGAGGTGGAGGGTTTCCATCCCTATCTGCGCGATCCCGAGACCCTAGCGCGGAATTGGGCCAAGCCGGGCACGCCGGGCCTCGAACACCGCATCGGCGGCATCGAGAAGGATTACGACAGCGGCCATATCTCCTATGACCCGGCCAACCATCAGCGGATGACCGATGTGCGCGCGGCAAAGATTCTCGGCATCGCCAAGGACATCCCCGAACAGACGGTCGATCAGGGCCGCGAGGGCGGCAAGTTAGCCCTGGTCGGCTGGGGCTCGACCTATGGCCCGATCAGCCGCGCGGTGGTCAATCTCCGCGCCGAGGGGCTGGACGTTTCGCACATCCATCTGCGCCATATCTGGCCGCTGCCGCGCAATCTGGGCGAGCTGCTGGCCGGCTACGACCAGGTGGTGGTGCCGGAGATGAACAACGGACAGCTCGTCCAGGTGCTGCGCGCCGAGTATCTCGTCGCGGCCGAGGGCTTCAACAAGGTGAACGGGCTGCCTTTCAAGATCGCGGAAATCGAACAGGCCGTCCGCAGCCGATTGGAGAGCTAGGATGAACATCGCCACCCCGCCCAAAAAGCTGACGGCCAAGGACTTCACCTCGGACCAGGAGGTTCGCTGGTGCCCCGGTTGCGGCGATTACGCCATCCTCAAGGGCGTGACCAAGACCCTGGCCGATATCGGCACGCCCCGGCACAAGACGGTCTTCGTCTCGGGCATCGGCTGCGCCGCGCGCTTTCCCTATTACGTCTCGACCTACGGCTTCCACACGATCCACGGCCGCGCGCCGGCCGTCGCGACGGGCATCAAGCTGGCCAATCCGGAGCTCGACATCTGGGTCGTCTCGGGCGACGGCGACGCCATGTCGATCGGCGGCAACCATTTGCTGCACGTTTTGCGCCGCAATATCGACCTGCAGTTCCTGCTCTTCAACAACGAGATCTACGGCCTGACCAAGGGCCAGTATTCGCCGACCTCGCGGGTCGGCACCCGTTCGCCCTCGACGCCCATGGGCTCGGTCGAGCAGCCGGTCTCGGCCTGCCGTTTCGCGCTGGGCGCGGGCGCGCGCTTCGTCGCCCGGGCGGTCGACACCCAGCAGAAGCAGATGCCCGGCATCCTGATGCGCGCCCATGCCCATAAGGGCACCTCCTTCGTCGAGATTTTTCAGAACTGCATCGTCTACAACGACGGCGCCTTCGACAAATTCACCGACCGCGCCGTCGTCGAGGACACCCAGATCGAAGTGCGTCACGGCGAGCCGCTGATCTTCGGCAAGGACCGGGACAAGGGCCTGCGCCTGAAGCCCGGCGCCCTGCATCTCGAAATGGTCAAGCTGGGCGAGAACGGCATCACCGAGGCCGATCTGATGGTCCATGACGAGACCGACCGCATCCTGGCCGAAATGCTGGTCGGGATGGAGCCGCCCATGCCCGTCGCGGTCGGCGTGATCTATTGCAATCCGGGACCGGTCTACGAACAGAGGCTGGCCGAGCAGACCGCCGCCATCCGCGAAAAGTCGCCGATTGCCGATCTCGCCGCGGTCATGCATCGCGGCGATGTCTGGACGGTCAAGAAACATTAGCGGCCTGTCGAAAATCACGGCCAGACCCTTCGAGACGGCCCTGCGGGCCTCCTCAGGGTGAGGCTGCGGGATTCTATCTCCTCTTCCTGAGGAGCTCGCGCGAGCGCGCGTCTCGAAGGATGACTGGCACGACATCACGTTTTCAGCCGCCTGCTAGGGGCGATTCCACCGATTCCCCCTGCGCAGCGGGCGTCCGACGGCTATTCTGACCGTGTGACGCGCTTGCCGCCGAGAAGGATAAAGACATGAGCGAGGCATTCCCGACCCAGGCCCAGGTGGTCGTGATCGGCGCCGGCGTGACCGGCTGCAGCGCGGCCTATCACCTGACCCGCCTCGGGGTGAAGGATGTCGTGGTGATCGAGCGCAACCAGCTCGGCTGCGGCACCACCTGGCATTCCGCCGGCAATATCACCCTGCTGGAAAGCCTGCCCGCGGCGATGGCCCTATACCGGCGCACCCGCGACACGATCCCCGAACTGGAAAAGGAGGCCGGCCAATCGATCGGCTGGCGCAATTGCGGGCGCGTCGTGCTCGCCCGCTCCGAGGCGCGGCTGGACGATCTGCGCCGCATCCGCTCGCTCGGCCGGGTGATCGGCGTCGATATCGAGATCATCGACCCAGCCGAGGTGAAGCGGAAATTTCCCCTCATGCGCACCGACGATCTGGTCGGCGCGGCCTGGAGTCCGGGCGACGGAAGGGTCAATCCGACGGATATTACCAGCGCCTATATGCGGGTCGCGCGCCAGCGCGGCGCGAGGCTGGTCGAGGAGACCAAGGTCACGGGCTTCGCCATCGAAAGCGGCCGGGTGACGGGGGTCGAGACGGACAAGGGCAGGATCGCCTGCGAATCGGTCGTCCTGGCGGCCGGGCTGTGGAGCCGCCGGATCGGCGCCATGGCCGGGGTCGGCGTGCCGCTCCACGCTGTCGAGCATTTCTATGTCCTGACCAAGCCGATCGAAGGCGTGACCCCCGACTTGCCCGTGTTCCGCGACCCCGACGCCCTGATCTATGGGCGCGAGGAGGTCGGCGGGCTGCTGGTCGGCTGTTTCGACCGGAATGCGAAACCCCTGTCCCTCGATACTCTGCCCGAGGATTTCGCCTTCGGCCTGCTGCCCGAGGACTGGGACCAGTTTGCCCCCTATATGCCGGGCGCCATCGAACGCATCCCGGCTCTGGAGACGGCCGAGATCCGCACCCTGCTGAACGGACCGGAAAGCTTCACCCCCGACGGGCTGCCCCTGATCGGCCCGGCGCCGGGCCTGGCGGGTTTCTGGGTCGCGGCGGGGATGAATTCGAGCGGCATCACCTCCTCCGCCTCCGGCGCGGTGGTCGCGGAATGGCTGGTCGAGGGCGAGGCGGAGATCGACACCACAGCGATGGATATCCGCCGCTTCGCGCCCGTCCAATGCGGCGAACGCTTCCTGAAGGCACGAGTCAGCGAGATGCCGAGCTTCCATTTCGACATCCACGGCCCGGGCCATGATTTCAAGACCGGACGCGGGCTGCGCCGCTCGCCCCTGCACGAGCGCATGGCGGCTGCGGGTGCGGTCTTCTCCGCCGCCGCGGGCTACGAACGCCCGGTCTGGTTCGAGACCGGGACGGCCGAGGGCTGGGACGCCTGCCTGGGCGAGGAACTGGCCGCCGCCGCGACGGGCGTGGCCCTGTTCGATCTTTCCTCGATGACCAAGCTCGCCCTCACCGGACCGGATGCCTCCGCGGTCCTGGCCGGTCTGGCCGGCGGCCCGGTGCCGGAGGGTCTGGCGGCGGGTGCGATCATGACCAATGATCGGGACGGGATAGAAGCCGCGCCCATGGTCCTGCCCTGGGAAGGCGGACATCTGCTGCTCGACCTGCCAGAACAGACCGTCCGCCTGCCTGACTGGATCGCGCACAACCGGCTCGCCGGATCGCGCTGTGCCTGCACCGACCTGACCGGCGGGCTTGCGCTGATCTGCCTTCAAGGGCCGCCGGCCGGCGCTCTGCTGTCCGCCGCGGGCGCTCTGTGGGACGGCATGACCGCGGGCCAATCGCGCTCGGTCGAAATCGGCTATGCCACCGCCCGGCTGGTCTGCCTGGGCGCCGGCGACGGTAGCTGGCTGCTGATCCTGCCCGCCGAGATGGCAGTCTGCGCCCATGACGCCCTGGTTCTGGCGGGCAACGGTCTGGGCCTGCGCCATGCCGGCCATCTGGCCGCGGAGGCCCTGCGTCTGGAAGCCGGCCGTCCGACCTGGGGCCTCGATTTCGGCCCCACGGTCTCCGCCGCCGAGATCGGCCTCGCACCGCCCGCCGAACGGCGTCGCGCGTTGCGGACATTCTCTTTCCCGGCGAGTGGATCGAAGCCGATGGGCGCCGAGCCGATCCTGAAGGACGGTGTGCCGGTCGGTCTCACCTCCTCCGCCGCCTGGCTGCCCGCATCCGGCCTCGCCCTGGTCATGGGTCTGGTCGCGGGCGACGGCGAGGAGGGCTGGGCCATCGACCTGCATGGCGAGGAAATCGCCTTGCAGCCGCATGCGGCCGGTCGGGTCACGGCATGAGCGTACGCCAGATCGGCCGCCGCCTGGCGCGCAAGGAGGACCGCCGCCTGCTGACCGGCATGGGCCGCTTTGTCGACGACCTGCGCTTCGAGGGTAAATTGCACACGGCCTTCCTGCGCTCGCCCCATGCCCATGCCCGGATCGACGCCCTGGACACGGCCGAAGCCGCCGTGATGCCGGGGGTCGTGGGGATCTTCACCATCGCCGATCTGACCGCCGATGGGGTTCAGGATATCCCGCCCTTCTTCCTGCCCAAGGGCGTGGAGGGGCGCGAGATTTTCGCCCCGGCCCAGCCCGTGCTGGCCCGCGGCCATGTCCGCCAACTCGGCGAAGCCGTCGCCATGGTCGTGGCGGAGAGCGCTTCGCAAGCCCGGGACGCGGCCGAACGGATCGCGGTGACCTATACCCCTCTGCCCGCGACGGTCGAGACCGCGACGGCAGATGCGCCCGGCAGCGCCGCCGTCTGGCCCGAGGCACCCGACAATCTTTGCTATATCCACGAACTCGGCGATGCCGCGGCGACGGCGGCAGCCTTCGCCTCGGCCGCCCATATCGTCGAGCGGCGCATCGTCAACAACCGGCTGATCGTCCATTCCATCGAGCCTCGCGCCGTGATCGCCCTGCCGCCGGACGGGGAGGGCCGATCGACCATCTACACCAACGGCCAGACCCCGCATCGGGTGCGGGACAAGTCGGTGGAGCTGCTCGGCCTGCCCGCCGGCAGCCTGCGCTGCGTGATCGGCGATGTCGGCGGTGCCTTCGGCATGAAGAACATGATCTACCCAGAGACCTTGTCGGTCCTTTGGGCGGCCCGGCGGCTGGGCCGTCCGGTGCGCTGGCCGGGCAGCAACGGCGAGGGCTTCGTCACCGATTCCCAGGCCCGCGACCATGTCTCCGACGCCGCCCTGGCGCTGGACGCGGAGGGCCGCATTCTGGGTTTCCGCACGGTGAACCGGGCTAATCTGGGCGCCTATGCCACCAATATGGGCGCCCTGTCGCCGGTCGCCGGCATCCCCGCCTCCTGCGGCCCCTACCGCATCCCGGTCGCCCATGTACAGGTCCGCGCCGTGCTGACCAACACCGTGCGCACCGATGTCTTCCGGGGCGCCGGACGGCCCGAGGCTATCAACCTGATCGAGCGCCTGATCGAGGCCGCGGCCGAGGAGTTAGGCATCGACCGGGTCGAATTGCGTCGGCGCAACATGATCGGCCCAGCCGATCTGCCCCATGAAACGCCGACCGGACTGGTCTACGATTCCGGCGATTTCCCTGCGACCCTGGCCCGGGCGCGCGAGATCGCGGATCTCGACGGCTTCGCCGCACGGCGGGCCGAGAGCGAGGCGCGCGGCTGCCTGCGCGGGTTGGGGCTCGTGCCCTATGTCGAAGCCAATGGCGGCCCGGGCATGACAGAGCCGACCGATATCGTCACCCGGCCCGACGGCGGCACGATCGTGCTGTCCGGCATGATGGCGAACGGCCAGGGCCATGAGACGGCCTTCGCCCAGATCGTCGCCGACCGTTTTGGGCTGGACCCGGATGAGGTCGAGATCGTCCAGGGCGACACGGACCGGGTCCCGCACGGCATGGGCACGGCCGGGTCCCGCTCTCTCGTCCTCGACGGCACGGCGATGCATCTCGCCATGGAAACCCTCGTCGATCTGGCCCGGCCCATCGCCGAGCATCTTCTCGAAGCCGCGCCCGCCGATTTGGCCTTCGAGGATGGCGGCTTCGTCATCGCGGGGACGGACCGGCGCATCGCCATGCGCGAGGTCTTCCGCGCCGCCCACGATCCGGCGCGCCTGCCCCCGGGCCATGCGACAGGTCTGGAGGCCCATGCCGAATTCACCCCCGGCAAGCATGCACATCCCAATGGCTGCCATATCGCCGAACTCGAGGTCGATCCGGACACCGGCCGGGTCCGGGTGCTGCGCCACAGCTGCGTCCAGGATATCGGCTTGGTGATCAACCCGATGATCGTCGAGGGCCAGATCCATGGCGGAGTCGCCCATGGGCTCGGCCAGGCCCTGTTGGAAGACACCCGCTACGACGCGGCCGGCCAGCTTCTTTCAGGCTCCCTGATGGACTATTGCCTGCCCCGGGCGGACGACATGCCAGATATTTCGATTCTTCTCGAAGGAACGCCTTGCCCCAGCAATCCGCTGGGGGTGAAAGGGGTCGGCGAATCGGCCGCCATGCCGTCCCCGCCGGCGATCACCGCCGCCCTGCTCAACGCCCTGGCTCCCTTGGGGGTGGGCGATATAGATATGCCGGCGACGCCGCAGGCGATCTGGCACGCGATCCGCGCCGCCGCGCCCGCCCAACCCGCATAAGGCACCATCCATGAGCCCGAGGAAGGGACAGGAACTTCCGCCCCGCAACGGAAACCCGGAAGAAATGCCCGCCGCCCGGCCCGCCGTGGGCGCGGCCCTGGTGCTCGGCGCCGGGGTGCTGTGGAGCCTGCAGAGCCTGGCGATCCGGCTGACCGACGCGGCACCCAGCGAGGTCATCGCCTTCTGGCGTTTCTATGGCCAGTTCTTCCTGCTCATGATCATCCTGATCCTGACCCAGCGCGGCCGCATCATCACAAGCTTCCGCCGCGCCGGCCTGCCCGCCGTGCTGGGCGGCATCTGCCAGGCCTGCGCCTCGCTTTTCATGGTCTTCGCGGTGGTCCATACCTCGACCGCGAATGCCGTCTTCATCATCAGCCTGGCCCCCTTTCTCGCCGGCATGATGGCCTGGGCCCTCATGGGTGAGCGGCCCTCGGCCGTGACCTGGATCGCCATGGGGGTCGCCATCGCGGGCGTTACCGTGATGGTCTCGGGCAACCGGACCGATCTACAGGTTCTCGGCAGCCTCTACGCCCTGCTGGTCGCCTTCGGCTTCGCCGGGCTGACCGTGATGCTGCGCTACGGCCGCCAGGTCGAGATGCTGCCGACGGTCTGCTGGGGCGGGCTGATCGGGCTGGTCGTCAGCTATTTCATCGCCCTCGGCCAGGGCACCAGAGATCTCGACATGCCCCTCGACGACGTGCTGATCGTGATCGTGATGGGCGGCAGCCTGATCGCGCTAGGGATGCTCTGCTTCGTGCGCGGCGCGCGCCACATCCCCGCCGGGGTGCTCGCGCTGCTCAGCCTGTCGGAAATCGTGCTCGCCCCGATCTGGACCTGGATTTTCGCCGGCGAGGTCATCGCCCCGCGCGAGGCGCTGGGCGCGGGCATCGTGCTTCTGGCGATTGTCGGCCAGACCGTGGCGACCAGCCGGCGCCGCTGAACTAGCCCTTCGGGCGGAAAGCGACCCCGGCCGCGTCCTCGTAGACCCGCGCGGTGACCAGATTGCCGGCATCGTCGCCATAGGCCGCCCGCGCCTGTTCCACGATCTCCTGCATGACCGGGAAGAGACGGAGCGGCACACCGAACTCCCGCGCCATGGCCAGGCCGAGCCCGGCGTCCTTGGCCACCAAGCCGATGGCGAAGGTCGGGTCGTAGCTGCCGTCAAGGACTTTGGGGCCGTCCGTCTCGGCGACGAAGCTGCGGGCGTA
>Ga0302135_10001787_pt1 | contig 12912 bp, 11 predicted proteins | sample CBN3_surface_MG_FD_203119 | JGI IMG/M metagenome (GOLD analysis project Ga0302135, IMG submission 203119) | Marine microbial communities from Western Arctic Ocean, Canada - CBN3_32.1 | ecosystem: Environmental > Aquatic > Marine > Oceanic | place: Canada: Western Arctic Ocean | collected... | reverse complement strand
AGGCGTCGATGTCGAACGCCGCCAGGCGCTCTTGCATGCCACGCAGCTCAGCGTACGTCCGCGCGATGGTGTCGTGGCTGTAGTCGGGCACGCCGTCGGTCATGATCGGCTCGTGCAACACCCGGAACTCTAAGAACAGCCCCACCAGAGTGTCGAAGTCGCCCCCTGTCGGGACGGCGGGCCCTGTTGACTGCTCCTGCGGCGCGGCGCAGGCAATGCACAGGATCATCAGGCAGAGAGTTACGATAGACAGGCTAAATTTGACACGCATGAGGGCGCCTCCAGGATCGAATGTTACTTTGCATCAGAATATACGCCACTGTTAGTCCAATAACACGGGGCGGCCGCTGATTGCAGCAGGCGTGGCCCGTGGCGGGATCGCACCCTTCGGGTTCAATTCCCGCCGGGAGCACGCAGCATACGCGGATGCCCGAGGGGGCTCCGGTCACTACGAGCGCCGTCGGCCTGTCAGAAGCGTGCCGAACGTGGTTCGATCGCGAAACGATTCCCTTCGATCGCCCCTCTGGTCTGCTACGGGCGATGCGGTCCCTAATTTTCAATGCCTTTCGCCGTCCATCCCTCTCGCATGCCCCGGTGGTTTTACTGGGGGGCCTACTGCGTATTTGCCTCCGCCGTGGCCCTCGTCGGCTGTGAGCTCGTTCTCCGTGTCCTGTATCAGGAGCCATGGTACGAGCGTCTCGTGGACGAGCAGGCGAGAAACAGCAATGTGGGTCAACGCGAGAGCCGGGCGAAAGCCTACGGAGTACGTGACCAGAACTACCCCGCCCAGAAGGACTCGGCGGCACGACGCCTACTGATCCTCGGAGATTCCTTCACGTTCGGCGCCGGTGTTCGTGACGCCGAGAAGATCTTCCCGAGGATCATCGAGCGCGCCTTGAGCGAGGACTCGGGCGTTCCGCTTGTGGAAGTAGTTGAGGTCATGAACGGCGGGATCCCCGGCAGCTATCCGGCGCATTGGCTGGAGCTGTTCGACCGCGTCGTCGACGAGTTCAAGCCCGACCTGGTCGTGTCGGTGTTCTTCCTCCGCGACGGTGCTAGCAACATCAATTCGATAGGCAGCTTCTTCGGCCCGATTCGAGAGCGCGTGGTTGCGCGCAACGCTGCGTCACTTCCCTATCGCTACTCCTACATCTACCGCGTGCTTCGCGACGCGCGCGATCGCCGTTTCGTGGGGCGGCGCTACACGCGCAAGTTGAACCTCGCCTACAGCGGCGACGAGTCACAGACTGAGCACTGGCGAGTGCAGCAAGGTCACCTGCGGGAAATCTTCTCCAAGTCGCGCGCACGAGGGATTGCCCTCGGCTTCGTAATCTTCCCGGTGCTCGCCGATCTCGACGCGGCCCCCTACCCCTTCGAGGGCATCCGTCGCGTCCTCACCCGCTTCGCCCGAAGCAACGACGTCCGGGTGTTCGATTTACTCGACGCCTTTCGCGGAATGCACGGTCCCGACCTATGGGTCAGCGCCTACGATCAACACCCGAACGAGCGAGCGCACGCCGTTGCCGCCGAAGCCCTGATTCCCTTCGTGCGCGAGCTGCTGCTCGACGCGGAGCCTGGGCAAGGCGCGCGTTCGAGATCGTCACGCCGCCGAGCTGCTCGACGTTGAGCCCCCTCGTCTCGGGGCCTGCTACTGCATGAACTGGCCGCCGCTGACGTTGAAGCAGGCTCCGGTCGTGAAGCGGGCCGCGAGGATCGCGTCGAACATCGCGGTCACATCGTCGATCTCACCCAGGCGCCCCATCGGCAGCTTGGCGATCTCACGCTCGAGTCCGGCGCCTGATTTCAGGTCGTAGCGTTCGACGACTTCGGGGGTGCGGACAGATCCCGGCTGCAGGCAATTGACGCGGATGCGCGGCGCCAGTTCCAGTGCCATGCATTTGGTGAGGGCTAGGATGGCGCCCTTGGCGCTGCAGAAGTTGGCGCCGTTGAGCCGCCCTTCGGCACCACATGGCGCTGCGAAGTTCAGGATCAGGCCCTCGCGGTCGGGGTTGTGGAAGAGGAACTCCTGGGAGCACACGAAATGGCCGCGAAGGTGTGCCGCGACAACGCTGTTGAATTGCTCGTCGGTCATTTCGATAAACGGCGCGTCGCGATTGAATCCGGCGCTGTTGGCGAGGACGTCGACGCGACCGAAGCGATCGATCACTGCATCGAACATCTTGCGTACCTGATCGCGATCGGCGACGTCCGCTTCGAACGGCAGCACCCGCGCCGCGTTTTCTGGCGCCAGCCGATCGAGCAGTCGCTGCGCCTTCTCCTCGCTGCGGTAATTGAGACACACGCCGAAGCCGCGCCTTGCTAGGTGCGCCACGATCGCCGCGCCCAGACCGCTCGAGCCACCCGTGACCACAGCGACGCAGTCTTCCGCTGGAGAAGCTGGAGGCGACTGGCTCATTGAGTGGGTTCCTGGGTAGAGTTTCGCGACTCGCCGACCGTGGTGGAGGCGGGTTCGGCCGCGTGGAAACGCCTTGCGGCGCAAGGCTGATCGACTGTGATGCTCGTGCTTGCCAAACCTGGTCATCGACCCAGGAGAGAGAGCCCTTGGAAAAGAAGAGAATTCTGGTAGCGCTCATGTGTCTGGCTGCCGTCGTGACGGGACTCGAGACAGACGCTCAGGAGGCCCGGGCGCGCGCCGAGTTGCTCGATCTGATTCAGCGCGAGAAGTTCGACCTCGTGCTGCCGGGAGCCATGCGCGACAACGGCGTCGACATGTGGATCCACGTCATTCGCGACGGCGACCCCGACGCCCTGGCGCTCGACCTGGGGGGCTCCGCCGGCTACTTCATCTTTACCGATCGCGGCGGCGACCGGATCGAGCGAGCCGTTCTCGCCGGCCGCGGCCAGGGCATGTACACCAGCGGCGCCTACGACATCTTCGCGTGGACCGACTGGAATGCCTGGTACCCGAACCACGACGCCACGGAGCTGCGGGAGTTCATCGAGGAACGCGACCCGCAGCGCATCGCCGTCAACACGTCGGCGTGGCTGGCTGCCGCCGACGGCCTGTCGCATTCCGGCTACCAGCAGCTCGTCGAAGCGCTCGGCGAGACCTACGCCGCGCGGCTCGTCTCCAGCGAAAACCTCATCACCGACTTCCGCGTCCGCCGGGTCCAATCGGAGATCATCGCCTTTGCCCGGGCCGGCGAGACGACCCGCCAGATTCTCGAGCGCGCCCTCTCGCGTGAAGTCATCACGGCCGGACTCACGACCGGTGAAGACGTCGCATGGTGGGTTCAGGAACGCTTGCTGGAGGCCGGCCTTGGGTCCTCTTTCGGCCTGAGCAGGCCCATCGTCATTCATTCCGCCGTTGCGGAACCGGAAGAATACCGTTCCGACAACTACGCTTTTCAGCGCGGTGACCTGCTGCAGTACGACATGGGCGTGAAGTACCTGAACTTCGGCACCGACATGAAGCGCAACGCCTATCTGCTGCGCGACGGAGAGGCCGCGCTACCGGAAGACATCCGGCGCGCCTGGGATGACGGACGCCGGGCGCGCGACATCATGCGCCGCAACATCAGGACCGGCCGTACCGCCCGCGAAACCCTCGCCGCCGTCGTGGCGGCGCTCGAGGCGGAGGGGTTCGTCTACACGCCGTTCGTGAACTTTGGCGTCCGCGACCAGCAGATCGTCGAGAGCTTCGACCGCGCAGACGTGACTGGCATCTCCATCGACTGCCACGTTGTCGGCAATACCGGCAACAGTCAGATAGCCGTTGGTCCGTCGTTCGCGCCGTTCCGCGAGCTGCGCGCCGATCTCATGATCCAACCCAACAACATCTTCTCGTTCGAGTTCGTCACGCACACCGCGATGCCCTCGTTCGCTGGCCGGCGTCTGCGTATCAACTTCGAGGACAACGTCATCGTCACCACGCAGGGCGTCGAACTCCTATACCCGCGCAACGAGCGCATCCTGCTAATCCGCTAGTCGGACTTTGATGAAAGTGAACACATGAGCGAGTCGAGCGCGCACGGGCACTCCGACCTGGTCGGACTGTATGAGGAATTTCGCAGCTTTCTGGCGCCGGCCACCCACGACGGCGTGCCCGATTACACGCCGGCGGCGATGCAGCGCAAGCGTGAAGAGCTGCAGGAGTTGAGCAATCGGTTGGCGTCATACGACACGAGCGACTGGGAGGTCGCCGAGCAGGTCGACTATCACGTGGTCCGCGCCGAGATGGACGGCGTCGCCTTCGACCACGAAGTCCTGCGCCCGTGGGCGCGCGATCCCGGCTTCTACAACATCACCGACGGCGTGTATCCACGACTCCTCGTGCACTACTCGCGAATGGACGATGACTGGTCGCCGCGACTTCCCAGCTTGCCCGTTGCCGACGACGAGATCGGCACGCTCGGCGCCAAACTGCGGTGTGTTCCGGCGGTCCTCGAGCAGGCGCGGGGCAACCTCACCGAGGTGGCCGGCGCCCTCGCCACGGTGGCGATTCGCGTGCAAGAAGGCGAGCTCATCTTGATGCGCACGTTTGTCGACGAGCTCAGCGCAACGCATCCGGAGCTGACCGCCGATGCCGAGCAAGCGCTCGCCGCCATGCACAGCTTCCGTGAATGGCTGATCGACAACCAGAGTCGGATGACCGCGGCCGCCGGGATCGGCAAGGACAACTACAACCGCTGGTTGAACGACGTCCTTCTCGTGCCCCACAGCTGGGACGAGCTGCTCACCACGATCCGCAACGACTACCACCGCGCCATCGCTTTCTTGAAGCTCGAGGAGCACAAGAACAGGGGGCTGCCACCGTTCGAGCTCACGGCGAGCGAGGCGGAAAACCTGGAGCGACAGGGCACCGCGGCGAAGGAGCTTCTGGTCTTCTTGCGCGATCGCGAGATCATCAGCGTTCCCGACGACCTCGAACCCCTCCCGCCCGACCTCTACCCGCGCACCTGGGGCAAGAGCGCCTATATGCGTCCCGGCTACCGAGGTTTCTTCGAGCAGTGTTGTGACCGTGAGCCGATGACGCAGATCACCCACACGTTCTTCGGGCACTACTACGTACACGACCGGACGATCTGGTATCAGGACGGCGACAGCCGGCCGATCCGCGGCACCATCCGGCTGTTCGACATGCACGAGTCGCGCTCCGAGGCCCTGTCGTTCGGGGTCGAGGAGATGATGCTGCAACTCGGCACACTCGAGGATCGGCCGCGGGCCAAGGAGATCGCCTATATCTGGATGGCATTCCGTGCCGCCCGCGCCATCTCGGACCTCAAGATGCACGCCAACGAGTACACGATGCAGGAAGGGATCGACGCGTTCGTCGACATGCTCCCCTACCCCTGGGCCGACGCCGGTAGCGACGCCGTGTGGTGGGACATCGAAGAGGCTCTGCGAGCTCCGGCACATTCCGTGAGCTATGTGGGCGGCAAGAACATGATCCTGCAACTGCTCGCCGAGTGCGCCCAGCGCCAGGGGTCCGAGTTCGAGTTGCGACGCTTCATGGACGACTTCATGGGCGGCGGCATCATTCCGATTTCTCTGACCCGCTGGGAAATGACAGGGATCAAGCCAACGTGTTCATCGACTGGCTAGTCATCGCCGCATATCTGATCGGCGTCACGCTGCTCGGCACTTCCGCCGCGCGGCGCGTAAAGAGCTCGGCGGACTTTTTCATCAGCGATCGCCAATCCGGCAAGCTGCTGATGACGTTCTTCTCGTTCGGCACGGGAACGAACACCGACCAGGCGGTCACGGTCGCGTCGAAGACATACACCTCCGGCGCTTCGGGCATCTGGTACCAGTGGCTGTGGCTGTTTGCCACTCCGGTCTACTGGTTGCTGGCGCCACTGTTCCGTCGCATGCGCGCCGTCACCACGGCCGACTACCTGCACGTTCGCTACGCCCCCAGTGTGGCCGTGCTCTTCGCGGTCGTCGGCATCGCCCAGCTGTCGGTAAACATCGGCGTCGTTCTCAAGGCGACCGCCTCGATGATCGCTCCGGTCTCCGGCGGAGCGATCAGCCCGGCGATGGCGATCATCGGCATGACCGTTCTGTTCGTCATCTACGGCGTCGCCGGGGGGTTGAACGCGGCGATCCTGACGGACGCCGTTCAGGGCGTTCTCACCGTTGTCCTCTCGTTCATGATCCTGCCGTTTGCCCTCGACGCGGTCGGCGGACTGGCGGGGCTGCGCGCCTCGGTCAACGACCCGGCCCTCTTCTCGATCGTCGCTCCCGGCGAGATCACCACGCTGTACGTCGTGATCATCGCCGTCAACGCGCTCGTCGGTTGGGTCACCTCGCCCTACTCGATGCAAATGACCGGCGCCGCAAGAACAGAAAACGACGCCCGAGTCGGCCTCGTCGCCGGCATGTTCCTCAAGCGCATCGTCACCATCCCCTGGGTGTTGACCGGAATGTGCGCCGTAGGGTTGTACGCCGGCGCGACGATCAATCCGGACCAGGTCTATGGCTTGATGGCCCGCGACCTGCTGCCGACGATCGCGCCCGGTCTGATCGGACTGTTCATCGCCTCGATGTTGGCGGCGGTCATGAGCTCGTGTGACTGTTTGATGGTCGCGTCGGCGGCGCTGTTTACCGAGAACGTCTATCGGCCGTACATCCGGCCGGGCCGCGACGAGCGCCACTACGTCCGGGTCGGCCGGCTAGCCTCGATCGCCGTGGTGATCGCCGGGCTCTTCGTCGCCTTCGCGCTGTCGAACGTCGTGGAGGGGCTGGAGGCCTTCTGGAAGGTAGGAGCCATGATGGGCCCGGCGATCTGGGTAAGCTTCGTGTGGCGGCGGGCCACCACCGCCGCCGTCTGGGCCTCGACGCTCGGCGGTCTCACGGCGTGGGCCTTCACCAGCGACATCGCCTTCGTCGGCTGGAGCTTCAATGCCCGCTTCGCCGGGTCCCTGCCCGACTTCATGCTCTACGACGGCGCCCTGTCGCTGCCCTGGCAGATGATCAGCTACCTGGTCGTCGGGCTGGTCACGATGGTCGGGGTGAGCCTCGTAACCCAGCCGCCCGACGCGAAGACGCTCGACCGGGTCTACGAGTGCTTGCGCACTCCCGTGATCGACGGCGAGCCGCCGGGCAAGCCGCTGACGCTACCGGCCGCCACCGAACCGGCGCCGCGGGCCGTGCTGATCGACCATCCGGACTTCGAGATCATGCGGCCGACCGCCTTCACGGTGGTCGGTTTCGCGGCGAGCTGGGTCGCCGTGGGCGCGTTGATCGCTTCCTTCCTTTGGATCATCAGCTAGCAGGACCACTACACGCGCTCCGTTTCGTGAGCAACGGCCATGCGATAGCCTCCCAGCCCTGCTCCCGCCTCTTCCACGCCGTTTATCAACCACGAGGGCACTTCTTTGGAATACCGCAATCTGGGTAGGACTGGCCTGCAGGTCTCGAGCATCGCCTTCGGCACCGACAACTTTCTCGACCCGACGCCCGAGGACGAGTCGACGCGCATGCTCAACGTGGCCCTCGACGCCGGCGTGAACTTGCTGGATACGGGCGACGTCTACGCGGCCGGTGAGGCGGAGAAGATGATCGGCCGCGCCCTCAAAGACAACGGCCGCCGGCACGACGTGCTGCTGTCGACGAAGGTCGACCATTGCATGAGCATCCCCGGTCAATCCCTCGACGACCACGCACCCGTGTCGAAGCCCAACACGCACGGGCTCTCCAAGCACAACGTCATCCGCGCCTGCGAGAACTCACTGCGCGGCTTCCAGACGGACTACATCGACATCTACTACGCGCACCGTTATTCGCCGGAGATTCCGCTCGACGAGACACTGGGTGCGCTCGACCATCTCGTTCGATCCGGCAAGGTCCGCTACGTGGGCACGTCGACCCATCCCGCGTGGGTGGTGGCGGACGCGCTGGCGATCTGCCGCGAGTTTGGCTATCAACGCGTCGTCACGGAACAATCCCCGTACAACCTCCTGGATCGGCGGATCGAGAACGAGTTGATCCCGATGGCTCAGAAGCACGGCATCGGTCTGATCACCTGGGCACCGATGGCCATGGGCATCCTCGCAGGGCGCTACGACGACGCGGACAATCTGCCGGAGGACTCGCGCGCCGTGTACCGCGGTGGATTCTACCGGGATCGCGTTACGGCGCGGGGCATCGAAGTCGGCAAAAGCTTCAGCGCCATCGCCCGCGCGATCGGGCTGTCGTCGGCGCAACTGGCGTTGCTCTGGGCCAAGGACCAGCCGGGCGTAACGGCGCCTCTGATGGGGCCGAGGACGATGCAGCACCTGGAAGATGCGCTGCCTGTCGGCTCGATGACGCTGGACGACGAAACACGCGCTGCTTGCGATGCGCTGGTGCCCCCGGGCTCAGCTGTCGCCGACTTCCACAACACCTCCGGCTGGATGAAGGAGTTGGCTGACGATTGATCGCGGCGGCTCCGGACTCGCGCTCGAGGCGAAGGACGGCCGGAGCGTGACCATCAGTCTGACGAGATCCGCCAACGCGGAAATCGCTGCAACCAGGCCGCGGCCGCCACGACAACCAACAGCACGGCGGCATTGATCCCCTGCGCCAGGGGTGCCCCGATCGCCCCGGCGACCGCTCCGGTCTCCAGGTTGCCCAGCGGTCCAGCGCCGCGACTGAGGTTCCAGATGCCGACGGCGGCACCCCGTTCGCCGTCCGGCACGCTGTCCTGGAACAACTTGGGCAGCAGCACGTCGATAGCCGACCAGGCCACGCCGATCCCCAACATCAGGAGCAGCGACAGCGAATAGGAGCCGGAGCCGGCGAAGGCGATCAGCGACAACGAGAACATCCCGCACATCCAGAACAGCAACTTGGCCGGCCGCACCCGCGTGGAGAGTGCGGCGAGAGCCAGCAGGCCGGCCGCCCCAGCGACCTGTCGCACCGCGATCAGGTTGCCTAACCCCGTGGGTCCAATCTCCAGGATGTTGCGGGCGAACGATGACAGCAGCGCATCGCTGGAGAAGGCGAAGACCTCTGCCGCGGCACCGATCGCGGCCAACAGCAGCACGGCCGGGCTGCGCCATAGGACGGCAAAGCCCTGCAGGACTGCGGCGACGTTGCCGACACTCCGACGCTGCTTCCCTGCGTTTGCCGTTCGATCCTCGAGAACCGAGGCGTCGTCGTGGGCCGGCGCGCGCAGGCCCCGCGGCACTCGAGACAGCAGCGCCACCGCGGCGGCATAGGAGATAGCCATCGACAAGAACGTGGCCGCCGACCCGTACCAGGCAAACAGCACCCCGGCAGCGACCGATCCCACGGCGCCGATACCGCGACTGCCGAGTTGCTCGAGCGCCATGCCGTTGACGGCCTCCGCTCGTCCCACGAGGTCGTAGACGAGCGCGCGACCGAGAGTCGTCTCGACGGTATCGAAGGAGCCTTCGAGGAAGGCCACTACCAGCAGAACGGTGAATGTCAGGTTACCCGTGAGCCCCAGTCCGGCGGTACCCAGCGTGACCAAACCACCGAGCAGTGCGACACCCTGCAGCATTCGTCGTCGGTCCATGCGGTCGGAAAGCGCGCCGCTGGGGACGCCGAACAACAGGCGCGGCACGTAGCGCACTGCAAAGACGGTCCCGACCGCCACTGGCGAACCGGTGATCTCGAGCGCCAACCAGCCGTAGGCGACGGTGGCCACGCTGTGAGTGAAGCCGTTGAGCGCCAGTGCGACCCACAGCCAACCGAAGCCCGGCCGCCGAAACGACGAAAGCGTCGAGGTGCCGAGCAGCCGTTGGAGAGCCGTCACCTTGTTCCTTGCTCCGGCCGGGCTCGTCACCCGCCTATGTGCCCGGGCCCTGCGCGGCTCCGAACTGTTCCGCTATGCGGGACTACTGATCGCGAGGCGCCGACGGGAAGCGGTACGGGTTAGGGCCGTCGCCGACGACGAAGTCCTCGCAGCTGTCCGTGGACTTGCCCTTGAGCGTGAAGGTCATGGAGTCGGTCGCGTTGATCGCGTTGCCCTTGAGCTTCTTGGCTGTCTTTTTCCCGGAAAAACCGAGCGTGATATCGTCCGCGTTGCCCAGAATTGTGACCGCCTGGAAGGTCTTCTTCTTCTTCCCGAGCTTGAGTTGATCCCATCCGAGGACGTCGGTCAGGGAAGCCAAGGCGAGATTGCCATCGTCATCGAATTCCCAGCAGTCCTCGAATGCGAAGTGGTCCTGGGCGGTTATATCGACCAGAAAGAACTCCTGCGCTTGGACCTGCTGCGCGCTGATCAGGGTGAGCGCGACGATGGCGGCGCGTGCCAGGAGCCGGGTGAAATGCATGTTGTACTCCATGATGGTGGGCGACTGACTCGAGAACGGTCCGTCGCCGAGTATGCCAGATCGGGTCGTGCTCGGCACCGGCGCTCAGCAAAGAAGCAAGTCGCGATTGGACCGCCGGGGCCACCAGGCGTGAGCCAGTAGCGGCTGTTCTGAACCCTGCAGCGGGAACCTACATAGAACCTGGAACTTCGATAGGCCCCTACGAGATCATCGGACCCGGTGCCGGCGGAATGGGTGAGGTGTGCCTGGCGCGGGACACGCGGCTCGGGTGCAAGGTCGCAATCAAGGCAGGGTTCGGGGCCTGCCGTAGCGTGACTCGAGCATGACTCCTGGTCGGGTCTCGGCGCGGTGATCGCAGTGCTCGGCGGACGCAAGTGGTTGTAATTACGTAGTTTTCACAGCAAACGCAATGTCAACCTTCGGCTCCCGGGACATGGTAGAGCATCGCCGCGAGGCTGTATTGATCGGAGACGCCCCCAGCAATGAAGTCAGCTAGCCGGGCGGGCGGGCGGGCGGCGCTCCTGATCGTCTCGAGATGGGCGCTGGCAACTCGGGCCGCGCCCTCGGTGACCGGACCCGGCGCCTTCGCTCTCAACATCGCGAACCTGCCCAGGACGGAGGCGGTAAAGAAGCGCGCCTCATCGCGCGGACTGACGGAGGGGGCCAGGTCACCTTGGCGCCGCAGCCTATGAAACTGGAACGGTTGATCCATGGCCGCGCAGCAGGGATGGTGCTCGTGATGGATTTCAACTCCATCGAAGCAGCCGCGGCGCTCTTCGAGTCCGATGCGTACCGAGCGCTCATTCCCGCGCGTGACAGGGGCTTCGCCGAGTTCTTCCGCGAGTCGCTGGATTCGGGCGGCGCCCTCTTGGTGACCGACGCGGAGACCCGCCGCGCAATCGGTTCTTCGCGCTTCTTCCGCTACAGCGAGGCCAGGAGCGAGGTCGAGATCGGATGGACCGTCCTGGCGCGCTCGCACTGGGGTGGCGCGTGCTATCGCGAACTCAAGCGGCTCATGCTGAGCCACGCCTTCGAGTTCGTGAACTCCGTCATGTTCTTCGTGGGTCCCGAGAACTTCAGGTCCCAGAGGGCCGTGAGCAAGATCGGTGCTGTGCGCGAGGATGGACCCGACGCTCGGGGCCAACTCGTCTACCGGATCGACGCCGCGGCGTTTCGCGCCGCCGATCAACTGCCGCAAGGCGCGCCCGAGTCTTCGGATGACAGGCGCGATTCAATCGCGTCTAGCCGCTGCTCGATTTGCTCCAGCTTGTAGAGGATCAGCACGTGGGTCTGCTTGGCGTCGATGCCCACCGGGCTGGTGTCGCTGTGGATCAGAGCCGCAATGCGCTCGCTGTCGGTATCGGGGATTCCCATGTCGTTTTGCCTTTCTTGGATGAGATCAGCCGCAGGCGCTAGGTCAGTCTGTCTGGCCCGAGTCTGACGCTACGGGTTGTGGCGTCGCAGCGGAGGACTTCTTTTGCCAGAGCGTTAACGCCGCAAACCTGCTGGCCGAGTTCGCCTGTGATCTGACACTCGACAGCACCTTCATCCCCTAGCAGCCCGTGGCAGGCCCTACTCCTCGCGGCCCGGAGTCATGTCCCAGTCCTGGACGCTGGAGCGCTCGGGCTGTCCCCACTGCGCGCCGGACCAGCCGTCGAAACCTTCCATGCGGAAGACCCAGAAGCCGGTGGTCATGTCGGAGCCGACGATCAGGCCGTCGGCGTTGCGTACGTCGACCCCGAACAGGCCGTTGCACATCTCACAGAGCACCGTGCTCGGCCCGCCCAGGTACGTGTCGTAGTAGCCGATCGTGACGGGGTTCTTCGGGTCCTGCATGCTGAATACCTGCAGGCCGTCCAGGTAGCCCGACACGAAGACGAACGGCCAGCGCACCTCGTGGTTGTGCACCAGGTTCTGCCAGTCAGCCGTCCATGCACTGATCGGCCGGTTGATGTTCTTGGTCTCGCCATCGAGTGCGGGCTGCAAGTCGAAGATCCGCAGCGGGGCGTACTGATACTCGGCCTCGGCGATCACGTAGCGGCCATCGGGCGACGGCGTGAACGTGTGGCCCCAGTCGACGCCGGAAATCCCCGTGAGTGAGACGGCCAACGTCGGGTTCTCCAGATCGGTGACGTCGTACACGTAGTAACCGCCCGTGCCGCCGCCGTAGAAGCGATCGGTCTGGGTGTCCTCGTGCCAGCCGGCGTACATGTCGTGGTAGCTCCGGCGCATCGTCGAGCCTTCCTCGCCTACCGGGACCTTGGCCACCAGAGCGTCGTCCATCGCGCCATCGACGACGTGGGCCATGTCATAGACGTAGGCCCATGGGCCGCCAACGGTGGTGAACAGCAGCGGCCGTCCGTTGGAGTGCTTGTACATAAAGATGTTGTGGAAGCCACCGGGGAAGTCGGGGGCGTGGAGTCGCGCTACCTCGGTGTAGCTCTCTGGAAGATCGGTCACGTCGAGCACGACGGCGCCCAGATCGGAGTTCGGACCACCCTGCCCGAACTGCAACGACTGGACCACGTAGTAGCGGCCGTCCCACTTGAAGTACTTCACATCCATGCCTCCGCGGCCCAGGTGGAGATCCTGATCCTCGATGCGCCACTCGTGAATGATCTCCGGGTTGCTCGGGTCCGACAGGTCGATGATGTCCATGCCCTTGTCG
>Ga0302135_10001786_pt1 | contig 12912 bp, 8 predicted proteins | sample CBN3_surface_MG_FD_203119 | JGI IMG/M metagenome (GOLD analysis project Ga0302135, IMG submission 203119) | Marine microbial communities from Western Arctic Ocean, Canada - CBN3_32.1 | ecosystem: Environmental > Aquatic > Marine > Oceanic | place: Canada: Western Arctic Ocean | collected 2017-09-15 | reverse complement strand
CCGTAGTTAATGCCATTATTGGGCAGGGTGTAATAATTATCGGTTTATTGGTTATGTCGAGCATATTGTTTAGAAATGGTAAACAGCAATTTAAAGTTATCGCCGAGCAAGAACCCGATCTAAGTTAATAGTTATATACCGAGCATTTGCGCGCAGCTGCAGGCCTTGGTAGCTCTCCAGTTGCTGAATTATCGAAAACTGTAAACTTATTAGCAAAGATAAAATTCGCTTTAGGCAAGTTAACTAAGTTCTACTCAAGCCATTGAAATAGCTTAATTTAGTGTAGGAATTCTGCACAGCTTCTAGAGAAAAGAGTATACTCTCGCTCTTCCACGATTTTGCAGCACAGCCCAATGATTATTATTGAAGATACAAATAGCTTCTCTCAGCTTCAGCAAAGCTGCGTGGCAACTATTGGCAAGTTTGACGGTGTCCATTTAGGTCATCAATTGATTCTGGATCAATTGAAGCAAAAAGCGGAGCAATTCAATCTCGTTTCTCTAGTTATATTGATTGAGCCTCACCCCGAAGAGTTTTTTGCCGAGGATTTTGAGCGCTGCCCAGCAAGATTGACAATTGTAGAAGAGAAGGTTGAGCTGCTGGAAAGCTTTGGTATCGACTTTGTCTTGAAGTTGAATTTTGACAAGGCGTTATGCGAGCTTAGTGCTGAACGATATGTTCAAGAAATTTTAGTTGATGGTCTGGGCATTGCCAGTGTAATCGTTGGTAGCGATTTTCGCTTTGGTCACAAGCGATCAGGCGATTTCAGCCTTTTAGAAAGTATGGGTGAAGAGTTAGACTTTGAAGTGATAGAAACAGCAGCCTACGAGAGGAATGGTACACAGATCAGCAGCACCTTTATTCGTGAACAATTAGCAGGGGCGGATTTTGGTTTAGTTGAGCAGCTTCTGGGGCGGCCATATTCAATCAAAGGCGAAGTTGTAAAAGGCCTGCAAATAGGGACCGGTTTGGGCTTTCCTACTTGTAATATAAACCCTCAACGACGCAGGATTCCCCTTCATGGGGTCTATGCCTGCCAGGTAAAGTTGGGCGATCGCATTAGACAAGCGGCGGTGAATATTGGTTATCGCCCCACTATTTCTGATGATGGGGATGCTTTGCTGGAAGCCCATATATTAGATTTTGACGAAGACTTATACGGTAAGACTATCGAGGTAATTTTTCGACATAAAATCAGAGACGAAGAAAAATTCGAGGGTCTTGATGAATTGAAGCAACAAATCGTTTTAGACATTGAATTAACTAGAGAGATGTTAGGTAATATTTCTGATTAAATTCTCTCAATAAATCTAGATACACTTTATTAGGCATGGGTTCATTCTAATTAATTAAAAAAATAGATTAAGGCAATCAAATTAGCTTTGGTTGAGCAGAAGTAAAATGAGCGACTACAAAGAAACACTGAATCTTCCTCACACCGACTTCCCGATGAAGGCAAGCCTGGCACAGCGCGAACCGTCAATGCTAAAAAATTGGGAAAGGATGGATATTTATAAGAAGATCAGTGAAAAGAATGCTGGAAAACCAAAGTTTATTCTTCATGACGGGCCTCCTTATGCCAATGGTGATTTGCATCTTGGTCACGCGATCAACAAAACACTAAAAGACATCGTTGTTAAATCACGACAGCTGAGTGGCTTTGACGCTCCTTTTATTCCTGGCTGGGATTGTCACGGACTGCCAATCGAGCACAATGTAGAAAAGAAAAAAGGTAGGGCGGGGCAAAAAATATCCCATGGCGAGTTTCGTCAAGCTTGCCGCGACTATGCGACTAAACAAGTAGAAATCCAAAAACAAGGGTTTATTCGCTTAGGTGTATTTGGTGATTGGGATAACCCCTACCTGACAATGAATTTTGATACCGAGGCCAATATTGTCCGCGCTCTAGGCAAAATAGTGGCTAATGGACACTTAGTAAAAGGCTATAAGCCAGTTTACTGGAGTGTTGTTGGTGCCTCAGCGTTAGCCGAGGCCGAAGTTGAATATCAAGATAAGAATAGTTTTGCTATCGATGTGAGTTTTGCCGTGACTGATAGAAACAGCTTCTTGGCGGCATTCGGAAATTCACCAGAGCTTGCAGATGATGAAAAAGTTTCAGTCTTAATCTGGACAACTACGCCCTGGACATTGCCTTCTAATCAAGCGGTATGTTTGCATGCTGAATTACAGTATTCCCTAGTGCGCTGTGTGATCAATGATCGGTCATCTATTGTGGTCCTTGCTAGTGACATGGTTGCGGATGTTATGTCTCGCTATGCTTGCGAAAAATTTGAACTGTTAGCCTCAGTGAGCGGCAGTGAATTGGAAAGCCAGCGATTGCAACACCCCTTTGCTGACCGGCAGGTGCCAATAATTCTCGGCGAACACGTAACCACTGAAGCGGGTACTGGAGCGGTTCATACCGCCCCAGATCATGGAGTTGATGATTTTAATGTTGGCAAAAATTATGGACTAGGAACGCTAAATTTAGTTGACGAAAATGGTGTGTTTACCTCTGCAGCTGGAGAGTTTGCTGGAGCCCACGTTTACAAAGTTGATAAGCAAGTGCTGCAGCGCCTGCGAGCTAATAATGCATTGGTAGCGGAGACAACGATTAACCATAGCTACGCCCATTGCTGGCGCACTAAGACTCCATTAATTTATAGAGCCACACCGCAATGGTTTATTAGCATGTCCGCTCAAGACTTATTAGGGACTGCACTTGGTGTAGTTTCGGATATCAAGTGGATTCCTGAGTGGGGTCAGGCCCGTATAGAGCTAATGTTAAAAGGTAGCCCAGATTGGTGCGTTTCTCGCCAGCGAACCTGGGGAGTGCCTATTACTTTATTTGTTAATAAGGAAACCCAAAAGCTACATCCTGATACAGCGAAATTATTTGAGCAAGTGGCTCTGAAAATTGAAAAATCCGGAATCGATGCCTGGTTTGATCTCGAAGCAGAAGAGTTGCTCGGCGATGAAGCTCGCCTTTATGAAAAAGTAACTGACACCTTGGATGTATGGTTCGATTCTGGGGTCTCGCATTACTCAGTAATCGATAAGAGGAAAGAACTTCAATATCCCGCGGATCTATATCTTGAAGGCTCGGACCAACACCGTGGTTGGTTTCAGTCATCGCTAAAAACTGCAATCGCGATGAATGGTACTGCACCATATAAAGAAGTGCTAACTCATGGTTTTTTTGTCGATTCTGAAGGTAAGAAGATGTCGAAGTCCGTCGGGAATACCGTAGCGCCGGAGCAAATTTTCAAGCAGTATGGTGCCGATATTTTACGATTGTGGGTGGCTGCTACTGATTATCGCGGTGAGATGACCGTCTCCGACGAAATTTTCAAACGGGTAGCAGATTCTTACCGACGTATTAGAAATACTGCAAGATTTATGCTATCCAACTTGAATGGGTTTAATCCAGTTAGTGATGTAGTGCCTTCCGCAGAAATGATGGCAATGGATCGTTGGATCGTGCGCCAATGTCAGTTGTTACAGGAAGATGTTATCGCTCATTATCACGAGTATAACTTTCTTAATATCTACCAGAAGATTCACAATTTTTGTGTTATTGAATTGGGTGGGTTCTATTTGGATGTTATCAAGGATAGGCAGTACACCACGAAAGCTGACGGCATCGCACGGCGCTCGACTCAAACAGCGATGTATGAAATTTTAACGATTCTAACCCGTCTTATTGCGCCAATCTTAAGTTTTACTGCAGATGAAATTTGGGCAAACATTCCCGGTGACAAAGAAGATTCAGTATTCTTGAGCAATTTTGCAGATACTCAATCAACTCTCGAAGAAGCTGTAAATTTTCCCGATGCGTTTTGGCAGAAAGTGTTGGCTGTTAAAACTGCAGTGAATAAAGAGCTGGAGGTCAAACGGGCTGAGAAAGTCATTGGCTCTGGTTTAAGTGCTGAAGTTGATTTGTATTGTGATGATGATCTTGCTGCCTCCTTAAATTCTTTAGGTGACGAACTTCGTTTTGTATTAATCGTTTCGAGGGCTACAGTCCATTTGCTTGAAAATGCACCCGTCGACGCAGTCACGACAGAAGTAAATGGTTTAAGCCTCACTTTGTCGCCTTCAAGTTTCGAAAAATGCGAACGGTGTTGGCATCACCGTGAAGATATTGGCGAAAATACTGATCATCCGAAAATCTGCTATCGTTGCGTTAAAAATATCGAAGGTGAAGGCGAACAACGCCAATTCGCCTAAGGAATTTCTCGTTTAGAAAAACCAATCATGCGAGGAAGAGGTTTAGTTCATCTGGAAAGTAGAGATAGTAGCAAGAGAGAATCAGAGCAGTGCCTTGCAACCCAACAAATTCGATTAATCAATCAATTATTGAGCCTGGCACTCAAGTTTTTCTGCATTTTTCCCTTGCATTGAATTCTGGTGAGTTGGTCGATAGCAATTTTGAAGGCCAGCCAGCAAACTTTCGTCTGGGCGACGGCAGCATGCTGCCAGGCTTTGAAGAGAGTTTACTTGGTCTCAAAGCAGGCGCTGAAATCGAGATTCTACTGTCTCCTGAGCAGGCCTTTGGTGTTGTGAATCCAGGAAACTATCATCGATTTCCCATTGCCAAATTTCAGATTTTACTGGAAGATGATTTAATTCCGACTGAAGTTGGTAGTGTGGTTTCTTTTAAGGATATGGGTGGGTTTGATCTGCCTGGAGTAGTTACTGAGATCAATGATAAAACCATTTCGGTGGATTTTAATCATCCACTCGCTGGGAAAGAAATAGTATTTCGAGCTTCGATAATTGCCGTAGTAGCTGCTGATGTTCAGTCCCTAGAGGTCAAGCTCTAAATCCGCTTTTGGTTTAAAAGAGAACGCTTAGATTCATCGGTAGGGAGCATCGATCTACAGATTTAATATGAATGTTAAATTATCAAAAGATGAAAGCTTTGCAATTCGCTTGGCAAACCCTAGAGGTTTTTGTGCAGGTGTAGATCGGGCTATTGATATTGTAGATCGCGCCTTGGATATTTTCGGTGCTCCTATTTATGTACGTCATGAAGTTGTGCACAATAAATTTGTTGTCGATAATCTTCGTCGACGCGGTGCCTTATTTGTTGATGAACTCTCAGATATTCCTCAAGTAGATCAAACTGGCAGATCCTCTATCGTTGTATTCAGTGCTCACGGAGTTTCTCAGTCAGTAAAAAAAGAAGCTAGTGCTAAAGGGTTTAGAGTTTTTGATGCAACCTGTCCCCTGGTAACAAAGGTTCATCTGGAGGTTATTAAATTCAGCCAGTCTGGTCGAGAATGTGTGCTCATTGGGCATCAATTTCACCCGGAAGTAGAAGGTACGATGGGGCAGTATGACGAAGCTACAGGTGGCAAGATGTATTTGGTGGAATCAGTAGAAGATGCTCAATTACTGGAAGTAGAAAACCCAGATCGACTCTCTTATGTAACCCAAACTACTCTCTCTATGGATGATACTTCTCTAGTGATTGATGCTTTGCGAGAAAAATTTCCAGCTATTGAAGGCCCGCGGAAAAAAGACATTTGCTATGCTACACAGAATCGACAAGATGCAGTTAAGCAACTCGCACTAGAGTGTGATTTGTTGTTGGTGGTAGGCTCACCAAATAGCTCAAATTCAAACCGATTGAAGGAATTGGCGGAACGCTTAGGCTGTGATTCCTATTTAATTGATAGCGTGGAAGATATTGATACTAAGTGGTTTGATGACAAAAAATATTTTGGGGTAACAGCTGGGGCATCAGCGCCAGAAAATTTGGTTCAGCAAGTGGTAGAGCGGCTGCGTTCAATTTGCCATCAAGAACCTGAAGAATTGGTCGGTGTTGAAGAGAATATCGTATTTAGTCTCCCGAAAGAATTAAGGCTCTAAATCACCGTTCTTTGCGGCTCTAGCCTGCTAGCCTGCTGTTTTCTCTTCTCTTCTCTTCTCTTCTCTTCTCTAATTTACAGACTTGCTAGTTGTTCGAGCTTTTGTTGATAGGCTGCAAGCGTTATAGACATTTGTTTTTCTTTTTCTTTCTCCTTGGTGACAACGGCTTCTGGGGCATTGTCGATAAATTTAGTATTATTTAATTTCCCAAACACTGCTTTCAAACGGTCTTGGAGTCTGCCAATTTCCTTTTCTAAACGTACGCGTTCAGCAGCAACATCAATTAAACCCTCTAATGGAACTAGTATTTCTAAGTTACCATGTAGCTGCGTAGCCGCAGCAGGCGCGTCTTTATTTTCATCAATCCATTGAATACTTTTAAGTTTTGCCAGTTTTTCAAGGTAAGGTCTGAAGGCATTAAGTCGAGTCTGATCAATTTCGGACCCTTTGCGTAAAAAACAGTTAATCGACTTGGCTGGAGACACATCCATTTCCCCGCGAATATTGCGAATGGCTATGATAACGCCTTTAATCCATTCAATGCTTGCTTCGGCATCGGTATCTAAATTGGATATTTCGAATTCAGGGTAAGGTTGTAGCATGATACTGGGTCCGTCAATTTGCAACATAGGCGCTATTCGCTGCCAAATTTCTTCTGTTATGAATGGCATAAACGGGTGCAGAAGCCGTAGGCTTTTTTCGAGGGTGCTCAATAGAACACGACGGGTTGTTGCAGCTCTTTCAGGGTTATTTCCATCATCCCAGAGAATCGGTTTGGATAGTTCCAGATACCAATCACAGTATTCATTCCAGATGAACTCTTGTAATGTTTGCGATGCTATATCGAAGCGGTAGTCGGCCATCGCCGTTTCAATCTCTTTTGCGGCATGCTCAAAACGACTAATAATCCATTTATCAGCAATCGAGAGTTGTGTCTTATCCAGTAATGTTGCTGCGACATCCTTACTCTCGGTATTCATCATGGCGTAACGAGCAGCGTTCCAGATTTTGTTGCAAAAATTTCGAAAACCTTCAGTTCTGCCAATATCAAATTTAATATCTCTGCCAGTGGAAGCTAGGGAGTAAAAAGTAAAACGTAGAGCATCGGTTCCATAGCCGGTAATTCCATTAGGAAATGATTCACGCGTATGCTTTTCAACCTTTTGTTTTAGTTGTGGCTGCATCATGTCCGCCGTGCGCTTTTTAACTAAGTCTTCTAGCTGAATACCATCAATTAGATCGATAGGGTCAAGAATATTGCCTTTGGACTTGGACATCTTCTGGCCATGCTCATCTCTAACCAGACCGGTGATATAAACTTTCTTGAAGGGAATTTCATTGGTGAACTTTAGAGTCATCATGATCATTCTGGCAACCCAGAAAAATATGATATCGAAGCCCGTTACCAAAACATTGGTTGGATGAAAGCGTTCAAAATATTCGCGATTTCCCGGCCACCCGAGCGTAGAAAAAGTCCATAACGCAGAGGAAAACCAAGTGTCGAGAACGTCTTCGTCCTGCCTTATTGCTAGATCCGGGTCTAGACTATACTTGACGCGAACTTCTTCTTCACTTGCACCAACGTAGATATTTCCAGCCTCGTCATACCAAGCTGGAATTCGGTGGCCCCACCAAAGCTGTCTTGAAATACACCAATCTTGAATGTTGCGCATCCAAGCGAAATAAGTGTTTTCCCAGTTTTTTGGCACAAATTCAATATCGCCGTCTTCAACGGCCTTGATTGCAGGGTTAGCTAGAGACTGAATTGCTACATACCATTGATGAGTGAGATAGGGTTCGATTACGACACCACTGCGGTCGCCTCGAGGAACTTTCAACTTATGCGGTTCGACTTTATCTAACAAACCCAGCCCTTCGATATCAGCTAATATTTTTTTGCGCGCATCAAATCGATCCATACCAACATAATCTGGTGGTGCGTTGTCGTTTATAGCTGCTTCATCAGTAAAAATATTGATAATTTCTAGACCGTTACGCTTTCCAACTTCGTAGTCATTGAAATCATGTGCTGGCGTGATTTTGACACAACCAGTACCGAATTCTGGATCCACATATTCATCGGCGATAATTGGAATTTTACGGTTACACAGCGGTAATTCTACAAATTTACCTACTAATAAACTGTACCGTTCATCATCAGGGTGAACCGCCACCGCTGTATCGCCTAACAGTGTTTCGGGGCGCGTGGTGGCAATGACCAGATACTCATCACTATCGGATATAGGGTAACGGAAATGCCAGAGAGAACCAGTTTCTTCCTCAGATACTACTTCAAGGTCAGATATCGCAGTTATTAACTGAGGGTCCCAATTCACCAGGCGATTGCCGCGATAAATCAGCCCTTCGTCGTAAAGGTCCACAAAAGCTTTCTCAACTACCGCGGATAATTCATCATCCATGGTGAAGCGTTCTCTTGACCAGTCAAGAGATGAACCCATGCGGCGCAGTTGTTGAGTGATGATGTCGCCAGATTCTTCTTTCCATTCCCAAACTTTTTTTACAAAATCTTCACGCCCAATTTCATGACGATTGCTGCCAGCTGCATTAAGCCTTCGTTCGACCACCATTTGTGTAGCGATACCAGCATGATCGGTGCCCACTTGCCAAAGGGCTTGGCAGCCAAGCATCCTATGGTAGCGAGTTAGAGCATCCATAATGGCATGCTGGAAACCGTGCCCCATATGGAGACGACCAGTTACATTTGGCGGTGGTATTACGATGCAATAAGGGTCGCCATCACCTTGGGGCGCAAAGTAACCACTCTCTTCCCAAGTCTTGTACCAGTGCTGTTCCAGTTGTTCAGGTTGGTAGGTCTTATTCATAGAATTCGAAATTCACCATCATTCAAAAAGGCGCAAGTATACATTATGGTGGAGGCTTTGCCGCGTTTCTGTGGCAACTTATAAAGAGAAACAAATTGATACTAGGTATAACATTATAATTTCTAAAACTCGCTGAAGAAGCAAATTCTACTTATATTTTGTGGGTCTCAGGTTTGTAGCCTGCTGTCTGGTAAAACCGATAAGAGTTTCGGCCCTGTTTTAAGCTTTCTTCATCGGAGGTGAGGATCTCGTTGATGTGTTTAAAATTCTCGTGCTGAATGTTGGGAGAATTTGTTAGGTTGATTAGGATATCGTCGTGCTGATTAGCCTCCACTCCAATTTGCACGGCTACTTTTTGTTCTGGATCGCTAGAATGGGGAACAAAGCTATTGGGCCGAAAGCTCCAAAGCAGGTCATCAACTTCCTTGGCCTGGGCTATACTTTCTACTTGAATAAATATGTGATGGCCCATAGAGAAAGCTTTTTCTGCCAGACGACAAGCGAATAGCCGACGAGATTCTTCGGAGTTAGTGCTTAGAGCGTAAAAACTTACTCGGGTCATAAAGACTAAGCCTTTTGATTGCGCAAGTAATCAACTAGTAAAGGCACTGGCCTGCCTGTTGCTCCCTTGAGTGCGCCGGAATGCCAGGCTGAGCCAGCAATGTCTAAGTGTGCCCATTTATACTTCTTAGTAAATCGTGAGAGAAAACACGCAGCTGTAATTGTGCCAGCTCGGGGACCACCAATATTAGCGATGTCTGCAAAATTACTGTTTAACAGACTTTGGTATTCATCCCATAAGGGGAGTTGCCAAGCTCTATCGAGACAGTGTTCGCCATGCTGCAGGAGAGTACTAGCAAATTTCTCGTCATTACTGAGCAAGGCATTAGCATGGGAACCAAATGTAGCGACTGCCGCGCCAGTGAGCGTGGCAATATCGATTACACTCCTTGGTTTGTAGCGCTCGACATAGGTAAGTGCATCACACAATACCAAACGACCTTCGGCGTCCGTGTTCAATACTTCGATTGTCTTGCCAGACATGCTGGTTACGATGTCCCCGGGTTTTGTGGCTATCCCGCTAGGCATGTTCTCTGCTGCAGCAACAATACCAATAATATTTATTGGTAACTTCATTTCTGCTATGCATCCCATAGTGGCAATAACGCTTCCAGCTCCACACATATCGAATTTCATTTCATCCATCGCACTGCCGCCCTTCAGGCTGATACCGCCGGTGTCGAAAGTAATACCTTTGCCCACCAAGGCATGAGGCCGGCTGTCAGACTTAGCACCCTTGTGGTGGATTATAATGAACTTTGCTTCTTCCTCAGAACCTGCTGAGACTGAGAGCAGTGAGCCCATCCCCAGGCGAGCCATTTGCTTTTCGCTCAAGATTTGCGTGGTAAGGCTACGGTGCTTTTTATCCAGATTTTGTGCCTCTTTAGCCAAGTAGCTAGGCGTGCATACATTGCCTGGGAGGTTACCAAGTTGTTTTGCGTGGTTTAACGCTTTACCTATCGCTTGTCCTGCTTTTAGCTCTAAACTTAGTTCTTTACGGCGGCTGCCGGTAATTGCTGCCAGGCTGATGTTTTTGATTGCCACTGCTTTGATTTTCGTACTTTTTGTCTCATCGAATCGATAACTACAATCCTCAGATTCTTGGGCTAGGCGCGAGGCAACCCAATTGGCATCGCGATCGCGAACTTTGAGGCTTGCAATAGCGAAATGTGCGTTTGTAGCGTTCGATTTTTGTAAGACTTTAATTCCGGCACGGAACATTTTCGCACTATTGCGGCCGTTAAGTTTTCGAGTGTCACCGGAGCCCAATATTAGGAGACGTTTCGCCGCCAGACCGGCAGGGTTGTGAATTAATTGGGTTTCTCCCAGCTTTCCACTGAAATCACCTGAACGAATTATCTTACTGATGCTTTTTCCGCTGGATTTGTCGCACAGCTTGGCTTCATCGCTTAGAGTACCTCTGCTAGAGACGACTACTACAATACATTCAGTGTTAATTTTTTCCGCAGATCCTTCTTTTATAGTGAACTTCATGGAAACAATTGGCTCCTAAGCTATGAGCGATTAGCTTGTTAGTAAGTTAGAGTTGGAATTAAGTAATATCGAGTTGCCCTTTTAGCAATAATCCTAAAGCTATTCAGATAGTTATGCAATTAAGTCTGTCTATCGGAAAAAACACCTTGAATTTGTGAACTAAAAATTAATGAATATGCTGGCTAAGTTGGATGACCTTGGCGGAGCATAAGCCGCAGCAGAGCAAGGGAAAAGTTGATCAGATCCTAATCAAAATTTGATCGATGGCTGGAAGGTAAGTTCTGGATGCCCTACAGCTTCTTATGTCCGTGTACTTTTTGTTCTCTCCATAGACTTTTCTGAAGGATTTACAGTTTACAAATAGAAGGGTAAATTACCTCCAGCAGACTATGAATTAATGTTTCAAAGCGACTCTGTTGAACCAATTGGAGATTTCACTGTCTTAGAGTTCTGAAAAGCAGTGGAATTAATTTGGAGTAGCTATGCCACGAATAAAGATACCTTCACCTGAACAAATTCTGTTTAGCATGGAACGGAGTGTTGGTATCAGTGACATTAACTATGCGAAGCATCTCGATAGTATTGCTATGGTAAATATTCTTCATGAAGCTCGATTGCAATTTTTGGCTAGTTTAGGTTTTAGTGAAGGGAATATTTACGGTCTAGGAATGGTAGTCACTGATCTTGCTGTTGACTATCGTTCGGAATCATTCGCCAACGATCGTTTGATTGTCGATGTGGGTGTTGGCTCATTTAATCGTTATGGATTCGATATCGGATTACATGTTACCAACAGTGCCTCTGAGACAGTAGTTTGTAATGCCAAGATGGGTGTTGTCTTCTTTGATTTCGATAAGCATAAAATTACCGAAGTTCCAGTGGCATTCAAGAATCTTCTAGCTTTGCCCGAGAGCCGTGTAGCCTAATAAATGCTTAGCTACAAAGGTATTAATTTCTGGTTTAGGACATGGCTATTCAAGTCTTGCTAGAAGAATTCTTCTAAATTGGGAATTGCTCACTTTATATTAACTTCTAATAAAGCTATCAGCTGACTTATTCGCGAGTAATCGAGTAAACTGACTACTATTGCTTATTAGGAGTGATCATCGTTTGATCATATTTCGTTATCTCAGCAAGCAAATTCTCCAGGTCATGCTTGCGGTCACATTGATCCTCCTGGTCGTTGCGCTTACCAGCCGATTTATCCAATATTTGGGTGATGCAGTAGCTGGAGAGCTATCCTCAGATGTTTTGCTTCTGTTAATGCTTTACCGCCTACCCGATTTTCTTCTTGTAATTCTTCCTTTGGCTTTGTTTCTAGGTATTCTTTTAGCCTATGGTCGCATGTACGCCGATAATGAGATGATCGTACTTATGGGTTCAGGATTTAGCCAATTGCGACTTCTGTGTATGAGTCTTGGGGCAGCAAGTGTGGTCCTATTTGTTGTGGTGTTGTTAAGCTTGCAGTTCGCACCTTGGGGCGTAAGAAATACCGAACAGTTAAAACAAAATCAGGAGCAGCTTACGGAAATTGATTTGATAGTGGCCGGTCAGTTCCAATTTTTTGGCGATGGCAATCGGGTTACCTACGCAGAACGAATAAGTAATAGTTCGGGTGAGGGCAGAGAATTACAAAATGTTTTTGTGGCCATTAGCGGTGAAGTTACAGGTTCATCTCAAAATAACCTTCGTATAATTATTGCTGAATCAGCAAGGCCAGAAATAGATGAAGAAACAGGAGCTAGATTTATGCGCTTGGAAAGCGTTCTACAGTATGAGGGGACACCTGGCACTTCAAAATATACTATTGGACAGTTTGATGTGCAATCAATTTTGCTTCCTGAACCCTCAGCTATCGAACAAATCCTCGAGGAAGAGTCCTTGAGCACTGGCCAGCTATTTATGTACTCAACCCCCGAGCATCAGGCGGAGCTGCAATGGCGGGTTTCAACTCTGCTACTAATTCCAATAATAACTCTTATTGCTGTTCCCATGAGCAAAGTTGATCCACGGCAGGGGAGATATAGTAAATTGGTGCCGGCGGCTTTGCTCTATGCTGTTTATTTTGTACTGCTACAGTTCTCGAAAGATATGATCGCTGATGGCGAACTTAATCCCATGATCGGAATGTGGTGGG
>Ga0302135_10001785_pt1 | contig 12915 bp, 9 predicted proteins | sample CBN3_surface_MG_FD_203119 | JGI IMG/M metagenome (GOLD analysis project Ga0302135, IMG submission 203119) | Marine microbial communities from Western Arctic Ocean, Canada - CBN3_32.1 | ecosystem: Environmental > Aquatic > Marine > Oceanic | place: Canada: Western Arctic Ocean | collected 2017-09-15 | reverse complement strand
TCCAACCAAGCACAGGATGGGGCCACGGAGTTTGTCAGCACGCTGTTGTACGGCGAGGTATTCGAGGATGCGTTCTTTGACCTTCTCAAGACCATAATGATCGGTGTCGAGCACGGATTCGGCATGGTCGATGTCTTTGTTGACCTTCTTCTTCTTTTTCCATGGGATCGACAACATCCAATCGAGATAGTTGCGCACCACGGTAGCTTCGGCTGACATCGGGCTCATATTGCGGAGCTTCTTGAGCTCCGCGGTCGCTTTCTCACGCGCTTCCTTGGTCAGACGGGTCTTCTTGATTTTGTCTTCAAGCTCCTGCAATTCATCTCGGCCATCCTCGGCTTCGCCGAGTTCCTTCTGAATCGCCTTGAGCTGTTCGTTCAAATAATACTCTCGCTGGGTCTTCTCCATCTGACGCTTGACGCGCCCACGGATACGTTTTTCGACCTGCAGGACGCCAATCTCGGCTTCCATCAGCGAATAAACTTTCTCGAGACGTTCAACCACACCGTAGATCTCGAGCAGCTCCTGCTTTTCCGAAACGTTTAGCACCAGATGCGATGCGACCGTATCGGCGAGCTTGCTGGGATCCTCGATCTGATTGAGCGAAACCATTACCTCAGGCGGGATCTTCTTGTTCAACTTCACGTATTGCTCGAACTGCGATACCACCGTGCGCACCAAGGCCGGCGCATCGGGCGAATCCGCATCATCTTCGGGGACGATTTCGGCCACAGCCTGGAAGAAATTCGCATTCTCCACAAACGACGAGATCAAGGCGCGCCGACCACCTTCAACCAATACTTTGACGGTCCCGTCCGGCAATTTCAGGAGTTGGAGCACCGTGCTTACGGTTCCGATCCGATAAATATCGTCGGCCGAGGGATCGTCCTGGCTTGCATCCTTCTGCGCGACGAGCAGGATTTGCTTGTCGTCAGCCATCACGTCCTCAAGGGCGCGAACGGATTTCTCTCGACCCACGAACAGCGGGACGATCATGTGCGGGAACACCACGATGTCGCGTAGCGGAAGGATTGGGTAATCGTGCGTGTCAGCTTGTTCAGTCATTCGTTCGTCACCGTTTCGTGCGTCGTTGGGTTTCGCGTCGGGCGGCTTTATCACCAGCGCGATCGTAGCTGCTTAATCACTCTGAGACTACAAGCCCCAGGTTAGATGTGGCTCACGTTACGCATGATTCAAGTGTGTCGTCGCCCCCACGCTTGGGAAGATGGGGCAGCAATTAGGCCGGTGTCCCGACGTCTTCGCGACGATCACTATATATATAGAGTGGTTTGGCGCGGCCCTCGACGACCTCGCTATTGATAACAACCTCCTCGACCTGATCGAGCGAAGGAAGTTCAAACATCGAATCGAGCAAATTGCTCTCAAGAATCGAGCGCAAACCACGTGCGCCAGTTTTGCGCGCAATTGCTCGTTTCGCGATTGCGCCGAGCGCGTCCTCGGAGAACGTCAGGTTCACGTCCTCCATTTCGAACAGGCGTTGATACTGCTTAACCAGAGCATTCTTCGGCTTGGTAAGAATTTCGACGAGGGCTTCTTCGTCGAGATCGGTCAGCGTTGCCAACACCGGTAAGCGGCCCACAAATTCGGGAATTAGACCAAAGCGCAGGAGATCCTCGGGCTCAACTCCCATCAGGATCGCGCCAGTTGCACGCTCGTCTTGGGCGCGCACATCGGCACCGAAGCCTATTGAGGTACCCCGGCCGCGGGCCGAGATAATCTTTTCGAGACCGGAGAACGCTCCGCCGCATATGAACAGAATATTTGTGGTATCGACCTGGAGAAACTCTTGCTGGGGATGCTTACGACCCCCTTGCGGCGGCACCGAGGCGACCGTGCCTTCCATAATCTTGAGCAATGCCTGCTGGACGCCCTCGCCTGATACATCACGAGTGATTGACGGGTTGTCCGATTTGCGGCTGATTTTGTCGACCTCATCGATATAGACGATGCCGCGCTGCGCGCGCTCGACGTTGTAGTCCGCCGCCTGAAGCAGCTTGAGAATGATGTTCTCGACATCTTCGCCGACGTAGCCTGCTTCAGTTAACGTCGTCGCATCGGCCATCGTAAATGGCACATCGAGAATTCGCGCTAGCGTCTGCGCAAGCAGCGTTTTGCCGCAACCGGTCGGGCCGATCAGCAGGATGTTGGATTTAGCGAGCTCGACGTCGTTGTTTTTGGCGCTGTGATTGAGCCGCTTGTAGTGATTGTGAACCGCTACCGACAAAACCCGCTTGGCGTGGTCCTGGCCGATCACGTAATCATCGAGCACGGTACAGATATCGCCGGGCGTGGGGACACCATCGCGCGTCTTAACCAACGCGCTTTTGTGCTCTTCACGGATGATGTCCATGCACAGTTCGACGCACTCATCGCAAATAAACACTGTCGGGCCGGCGATGAGCTTACGAACTTCGTGCTGGCTTTTGCCGCAGAAGGAACAATACAGCGTGTTTTTCGAGTCGCTGCCAGCGGACTTGGTCATCAAAACCCCTCAGGCGCTACAACCGGGTCATGTTAAACGCGGACGCCAACACCACACAACCTATATATTGGCGCCAAAGCAAAGCGGGTACCTTTATCTGGTATCCCCACCGGTATTTGATCCGGTTCAGGCTTCTCCCAAACACACGGGAGAAGACTGTCGGTTAAGGTTTAACTAACTACGGCGCCACCAGACGATCAGTAACGACCGTCACTTCGACGGCTCTTCGACCTCGTCCTCATCCTCGGGCGTCGGGCGCTTGTTAACGACGTCATCAATGAGTCCGAAATCCTTAGCATTTTCCGCGGTCATAAAGAAATCGCGATCGAGATGGTTCTCTATCTCTTCGAGCTTCTTTCCGGTGTGCGCGACGTAAATATCGTTGAGGCGGGCGCGCAGCGAAAGAATCTCGCGCGCGTGGATTTCTATGTCCGCAGCCTGACCCTGAAAACCCCCGGAAGGTTGGTGCATCATGATACGCGCATTGGGCAGCGCGAAGCGTAGGCCCGGCGCGCCGGCGCACAGCAACAACGACCCCATCGATGCAGCCTGTCCGATGCACAGCGTCGAAATACGCGGGCGGACATATTGCATGGTGTCGTATATCGCAAGGCCTGAGGAAACGATGCCACCCGGAGAGTTGATGTAGAAAGAAATATCCTTTTGCGGGTTCTCAGCTTCCAGGAACAGCAGTTGCGCGGTGACCAAGCTCGCGACCATATCGTCGACCGGCCCGGTCAGAAAGATGATGCGCTCCTTAAGAAGGCGCGAGTAAATATCGTACGCACGCTCGCCCCGGTTGGTCTGCTCAACAACCATCGGCACAAGATTCTGCATCCGCTCATTCATCGTTTGTATTCCCGCACTTCATGTTTTGAGATTTAGGTGTCCTCGGTGTTCGCTTTGCCGCTGTCATCATCTTTCTTTTTGGTAGCCTTCTTTTTAGTACTTTTGGCGGCACCGGCAGACTTTCCGGCAGCTTTTTTCTTTGGCTTGGCTTTCTTTTTCGTGGCGTCGCCATCCGAATCAGAATCGGATTCTGCTCCCTCCTGTTCCGGATCTTGCATCAATTCGTCACGGGTGACTGAACGTTCGCTAACCGACGCCAATTCGAGGATGAAATCGACCACCTTATCTTCAAACAGCGGTGCCTTGAGCTGCGCCATGGCTTGAGGGTTGCTTTGATAGAATTCGATCACTTGCCGTTCGCGTCCGGGGTAGCGGCGCGCATTCTCCGTCAGCGCTCGGCTTACCTCATCGTCGTTGACAATAATATTGTTGGTCTCACCAACGCGGCCAAGTAAAAGACCGAGCCGAATCCGTCGCTCAGCGATCGGGCGATATTCTTCGCGAAGTTCTTCCTCGCTTTTGTCTTTATCCTCTTCCTCAAGCTCGTTGCGTTCGCCGAGCGAACGAAATTGTTCGAGGATCGCTTCAAGCTCCTGGTCGACCATCCCTTCGGGCACGCCAAAATTCTGCGCCTCTGAAAGCGAGTCGAGGAGACCGCGCTTCAGGCGATCGCGTGCAATATCGGCATACTCCTTCGCGATCTGACCCTTCACCGCATCTTTTAGCGCGGCCAGATCTTCCAGACCCATGCGCTTGGCCAATTCATCGTCAATCGGGGCCGATTTGGCGACCCGCACTTCCTTGACTTCGACAGCAAAGACCGCCGCTTTCGATGCCAGGTCGGCCGCGGAGTAATCCTCGGGGAAGGTAATGTCGACGTTCTTTTTATCACCGGCCTTGGTGCCTACAAGTTGCTCTTCAAAGCCCGGAATGAAGCGACCGCCGCCGAGCTCCAGAAGGTGCCCCTCGGCTGCACCACCTTCGAATTCTTCACCATCGATGGTGCCTTTGAAATCGATCAGTACGGCATCTTTGTCGCCGGCAGCTGCGTCGCCCGCAACGGTTTCGAACGTCTTCTGCTGCTCGGCCATGCGCTCAAGCGCTTCTTCGACCTCTTCGTCGCCGGCACTAAGGACCAACCGTTCGAGCTCGATAGCTCCGAAGTCCGGCATCTCGATCGCCGGCATGATCTCAACCGCCATCGTGTATTCGAGATCGGACCCCTCTTCGAACTTAGTAACTTCGATCTTCGGCTGTAACGCAGGCGTGAGCGAGTTATCCTGGATCGCCTGCTGGCTGCTCGCGGTTACGGCCTCCTCCAGCACTTCACCCATAACCGATTTTCCGAACCGCTTACGAAGCAGCGAAACCGGAACCTTTCCGGGTCGAAAGCCGGGCAGCGTAATGGTCTTGCCAAGATCGTTCAGCTTGGCCGTTACCTTGTCCTCAATGTCCTCAGCGCCGACAACGATCTTGTACTCGCGCTTGAGCTCTTCGGAACTGGTTTCTGTTATCTGCATGGTTTGAGCTCTGCTTGGCTAATTTGGGAGACCAGGATTTGGGCTTCGACGGGATTCGCTGAGGTCGGAGTGGGGGTGAGGCGACTTGTCGGTACGCGATTCTGCCTAACGCGATTCAAATTATCTTACGCGATCAAAATAGTGTGCTGGTGCGGGCGGAGGGATTTGAACCCCCACGACTTTCGTCACAAGATCCTAAATCTTGCGTGTCTACCAGTTCCACCACGCCCGCGTAGGACATAGATGCAAGCGCAACGCGCCTGCGGTGCAACATAACATAGCTCCTTCTTTCACAACGACAACAGAGCGAGGCGATCCTCTCGACGCGCCGTAGACCAAAGCTTTGACCTCAGGTCAAGCCATTACTCACAGCACGAGAAACTAGCGACCCAAGCAGGCCGATGCACAGGCATCGAGAACCGCGTCAGCGTCTATCCGATAGGTCCTATATAGATCAACAACATCGCCGGATTGACCGAAATGATCGACCCCGAGTGGGTACACGCGGTGCCTTGCAACCGACCCAAGCCACGACAGGGTCGCCGGGTGCGCATCAACCACCGTTACAAGGGCTGCGTCTGGTGATAACGCACCCAACAATGTTTCAATCTGGGCCGCCGGCGGATTCTCGCCGCGCGAACGGGCTTGTGACGTCTGCGTCCAGTTTTGGTGCAAACGGTCCGGCGACGGCAGCGCCAACAGCCCGGCCCCTGGCATATCTTCAAGGATTTGACGGTGCGCTTCGGCCGCTTCGCTGGCGACGACGCCTGAATATGCGATCGCGACCTCGGCCTCGGCGCCGGGCGCGTGTTGCCAATAGCCGCCCGCGAGAATGTCGGCAGCTAAGGGAGGCGTCATTTCGCGTTCCGGTTGGTCAATCGATCGGGTCGAAAGGCGCAGATATACCGACCCGCCATTGTCCTGCTGCATATAGTCGAATCCCCAGCGCATGATGACGGCCAGTTCATCGATGAATGCTGGATCGAACGACATCAATTTATCTTGGCCAAGGCCGATCAGCGTCGTTGAAATCGATTGGTGCGCGCCACCTTCGGGCGCCAGCGACAGCCCTGAGGGTGTGGCTACCAACATAAAGCGCGCATCCTGATAGGTGGCGTAGTTGAGCGCGTCGAGACCACGCATGATGAACGGATCGTAGAGCGTGCCGACCGGCAGCAACCGCGCACCAAAAATCGGGCCCGCCAGACCGAGCGCCGCTAAGGCCAGAAACAGATTGTTCTCGGCGATACCGAGCTCGATATGCTGGCCCGCCCGAGACATATTCCAGCGCTGCGCCGAGACGACCTTTTCTTCTTTGAAGACATCTTCACGATCGTGACGATCGAATATTCCGCGGCGGTTAACCCAAGAACCGAGATTGGTCGACACCGTGACATCGGGTGATGTCGTGACGATGCGTTGCGCTAATTCGGTATCGTCGCGTCCGATATCGCTGAGAATTCGCCCAAACGCCTCTTGAGTTGAGGCATGCGGCGCGCTCGCCAACGGGAACACTGCGGGCACGTGGATCTTCTCGGTTTCGTAATTGCGCGTACTCGCCTGCGCGAAAGGCACCGCCTCAAGAAACGCGCGTAGCTCGTCTTCCGGAAGATTGAGACCGGCAAATGGCTCCCACTCCTGGCCGTCGGCAATGCCCTGAGCGGCCTTGAAGTCGTCCATCTGATCGGGGTTCATGAGCCCCGAGTGATTGTCTTTATGGCCCGCAAACGGCAAGCCCCAACCTTTGATCGTGTAGGCGATGAAGCAGTGCGGTAAATCGCTCTCAACGCTCTGAAAAGCTTCAAGGATTGACTCGAGATCGTGCCCGGCAAGGTTGGTCATTAGGAGTTGGAGCGCATCGTCGTCGTGATCGTCGAGCAGTTCTTTAATGCCGGCGGTATCGCCGAGATCCCGTGTGAGATGCTCGCGCCATCCGGGTCCGCCCTTGTAGACGAGGGCCGAATATAAGGAGTTCGGACAATCGTCGATCCACTGGCGCAGCGCGTCCCCACCCGCCTTCGCGAACGCACTGTGGAGTTTCTTGCCATACTTGAGCGTAATCACCTCCCAGCCTGTGGTTCGAAATATGTCGTCCACGCGGGAGAACAAATGGTCTGTGATCACGCTATCGAGGCTTTGGCGGTTGTAATCGATGACCCACCACAGGTTGCGCACATCGTGCTTCCAGCCCTCGAGCAATGCCTCGAACACGTTGCCCTCATCGAGCTCGGCATCGCCCATCAAGGCGACCATACGGCCCGGCGGCTCGTTATCGGGGATGAGTGATTTGAAGCGAAGGTAATCCTGGGTCAACGACGCAAACGTCGTCATGCCGACTCCCATCCCAACCGACCCGGTGGAGAAATCGACGTCATCGGAGTCTTTGGTACGCGATGGGTAGGATTGCGCGCCACCAAGCGCGCGGAACAGTTCCAACTTTTCGCGGCTTTGGCCCCCGAACAGATATTGGATCGCGTGATAGCCAGGACTCGCATGCGGCTTGACGGCGACCCGATCGCGCGGTGTGAGAACGTGGAAATAGAGCGCGGTCATCAATGACACCAACGATGAACTCGATGCTTGATGGCCGCCTACCTTGAGACCGTCTCGATTGGGTCGAATGTGGTTGGCGTTGTGGATCATCCACGACGAAAGCCACAGCACCTTGCGCTGTAGTTCGGTGAGGATCTCCAGATCTCGCGCGCTAACGGCATTGCCTGCCCGCGAGCCCTTCTTGCGGGGACCTGAAGCCCTGCTTTGTTTTGCTTCTGCCTGTGCCATGCCCTTACCTATCGCGCCGCGCGGCATACTGCAAACCCGCATCCGCCGCCTTTAGATGGTCGCGATCGACGTTAACGAGGCTCGATCAGCGCACGGACGGCGGGGGCTGCTGCGATCACCCCGGCACCCCGATAATCCTCGTGGTTAGTCTCTATTTTATCCAACGGATAGAGGTAGTTAACCATAATGCCATAGGACCGCTGCATGCCGGTCGGGGTGCGGTTTGCCTGCCAATTAAGCCGCTCGAGACGCGCACCATTTGTGAGGTGGAAGTGAGCCACCGGATCGCGCGCGCGGGGACCGCGTTTTTCAACCAGAAAATAGGTCGCACACAAGCGAAATAGTGGATTTTGCAGCGCATTGCTCAGCGTCTCATCATCGAGCCAATCTTTGTTTGTAAGAGCCGTCTTAAGATCGACCTCGACCGGGTCAACCGCCATTGCCTGAGCAAGTGCATCACGCTCCCCGTCAATCAGCTCGACTTCTCCGCGGTCTAATCGATTATCGAGCCAAATCCGAAATCCCGGCACCGGTGACAGCGTCGAAAACGTTTTCACATTGGGCAGGTTGCGGACAATATCCTCGACCACCCGTTTGATAAGAAAGTCACCGAAATTGACCCCAGCAAGACCGCGTTGGGCGTTTGAGATCGAGTAGAAAATCGCGGTATCAACGGCTGTTGGATCGTCGGCAGGCGCACGTTCGTCGAGCAGCGCTTGGATGTTGCCGGCGATTCCGTTGACCAGAGCGACTTCAATAAAAATCAACGGCTCATCAGGCATCCGCGGATGGAAAAATGCATAACATCGGCGATCTGAATCGAGCCGATTCTTAAGATCTTCCCACGAGCGAATCTCATGCACGGCCTCGTAAGCCATGAGTTTTTCCAAGAGCTGCGCCGACGCGCCCCAACCGATGCGCCGCAGTTCGAGAAAGCCGATGTCAAACCAGGCGACGAGAAGATCCTTGAGATCGCGTTCGACTGAAGCCAAGACCGGATCGCTTTTGCCGAGACGCATAAGGTCGGCCCGCATATCAACCAGGAATTTGACACCCTCGGGAAGCGCGTTGAATTGCGTGAGGAGTCGGACCCGGGGCGCAATCAAAGCGAGCCTAAGCGTATCTTCGGCAGCATTGAGCGGCTCACCGTCGGCCGCACTTACCACCGATGCCGCGAGATCACGCATCGCCACTTGATCAATCCCATAGTCGCTGGCCAACAGATGCAGGAAACGCTCGCGCCCGGTGTCGCTAAGCAACAGATAACTTTGCCCGAGCCCGGCCGCCCGGCGGCGGGCCGACACCTCGCCGCCGCGACCGGCGAGACAGGATTCGATCTGGCTCCGCACACGATCGAGATCTTCATCCGACAGATCCGGGTGGAGGTCTTCAATCGAGCCATCCGCCTTTCCGCGAGCCAACCCACGCCACACCCTGACAAGACGTTTTAGTGTTCGATCGACCAGGCTACCCGCTACTTCATCACTCATCGCCGTCACTCGATTTCATCGCGCAGGAGCCGCAGCGCGTCAGGAATGTGCTCAACAATGTCCTCGGCGATGAGGCCCGGCCCGAAGGCGGCGCCAGCTACGCCGTGCAACCAAGCGCCAGCCGACGCTGCCTCGAATGCCGGCATCCCTTGCGCGATCAAACCCGTAATGAGTCCGGCAAGGACATCGCCCGATCCCGCGGTCGCTAATTCCGGCGGCGCGCTGGTGTTGATCGATGCGCGCCCATCGGGCGATGCGACAACAGTATCGGGACCTTTGTACAATACCGTTGCCCCACTGGTCTTCGCGGCCGCGCGGGCGCGGCTGAGTTTGCTGCCGCCGTTGGTGTCTGGAAACAGCCGTCGAAATTCACCCTCGTGTGGCGTTAGGACACAAGCACCTTTGATCGCGTCGAACAGGGAGTTCGGATTTTCCTCGAATGCTGTCAAGGCGTCCGCGTCAAGTACAACGCTCTTGTCGAGCGCCAAAGCGCTAAGCACGTTGTCGCGGGTTGACTGGTCGACGCCGTTAGCCGGACCCAGCAACACCACATTGCGGCGCGGATCTCGCAATATTTCGACCAGCTCTTCGCTGCCATCGAAGCTCATACACATTACCGAGGTTAGCTGTGCGGCGTTCACCAGCAATGCAGCCGGGGGGCACGCAACCGTGACCAAGCCCGCGCCTGCGCGCAATGCCGCCCGGGATGCGAGCCGTGCGGCACCGGTGCGGTTGATCGACCCACTGACGACGATCGCATAGCCGCGGCTATATTTATGACTGGCAGCGCGTGGCCATGGAAATGCATCCTGCCAGAGCCCGGGGCCGTTCTCGAAAGTTCGCGGCGCGATCGATTCAAGAACGCCAAGCGGCGTCCCAATGTCGACGGTGATTACCTCGCCCACTAGCTCACGGCCTGGCATCAATACATGACCTGGTTTGCGCAGAAAAAACGTTACCGTGAGATCAGCTTGCGCAGCCGTACCCAGCACCGCCCCGCTATCTCCATGCACACCGCTCGGCACGTCGATCGCTACCACCGGTACATCGCGCTCGCTGACCGCCACGATTGTGGATGCAGCCAGACCCTCCAGGGGTCGGGATAGTCCGGCGCCGAAGATGCCATCGACAATCAGATCCGCGTTTGCCACGACGCCGGGCTCGAGTCCGACCACCTTCCCCTGCCATCGCGCAGCCATCGTCGCGGCATCATCGCTTAGGCGTTCCGGCGCACCCAGTAGTGCAACAGTTGTTTTGAAACCGGCCTGATCGAGATAACGCGCCGCGACAAAGCCGTCGCCGCCATTATTCCCAGGCCCGCAAAGGATGACCGCGTCGCCCGCACCCCAGCGCTCGATAATCGCCTCAGCCAACCCGCGGCCAGCATTTTCCATTAGGGTTTCACCGCTAACCCCAGCCGCGACCGCGCCGGCATCGGCGGCGTACATCTCATCGACGCTCAGAAGCGCCAGGTCGATAGGCTCGTTCATATTTTGCGACTTGTTCCGCAACGTGACTCGGCCAAATTCGATCGGGCGACGGCGAGTGCAGCGCGCAGTCCGTTTGCTATCGCCGAACACCGCGATACAACGCGATCCAATGCGGGGCCGCAAAGCGGTAGGTTTCGCCGTCATAGCCAGTTTCGAACGTCCGCCGTATCTCTGGCCTATCGATGCTTGCTACGTCGATTTCGAGGAAAGTTCGTGCAGCAACACGATCACGGAACTCCTCGAAGCCTGCGAATTCGGACATGGTCTCATAGGTGTAGGTGGCGCAGGCCGCGAAATCTTGGTCAGCAACCCGCACCAACGCCTCGCGCGCAAGACGACGCACCTCTGTTTCATCGTGAAACGGCTTTATCAGTTGGAAATAGGTGCCGTTCACTTCGGGCTCGAGTACGAACATGAACCCGGATTCCGACTTGAGAACGCGTTCGGCTTCGCGCAGCGCCGTATCCATCTCGGTACCCGGCACGTGGTGTAGCGACCGCGAAAATACGACACCGTCCATCGTCGCCGTCTCAACTGGAATCGATTGGGCCGGCGCATCGAGAAAGGTTACGCCCGGCACCGGATCGGCGGCCGCGTTGAGCGCAGCCTGCTTCGGATCGGGCTCGATCGCCACGACCGTCGCACCGCGCTCGGCCATCGCCTTCGATAAAGCGCCGGGCCCGCAGCCGACGTCGACAAGCTTTAGCCCGTCAACGTTGAGCAATGCATCGATCGCCTCGATGTCAGCTGTGACGTCGAGATGTTGGGGTTGTTGTTCAGGCATCGTTTTCACTCAGTAAAGGAGGACGCTGTTTGTGCCAAGGGCACGCGGTTTCGTACGCCCGTGCAGCACGGAGAACAAGATCGTCGCGGCGTAGGCCGCCAACGATCTGAAGACCAACGGGAAGACCGGATTCTGTGAACCCGCAGGGCACGCTCGCGGCAGGCTGCTTGGTCATGTTGAAGGGATAGGTGAACGGCGTCCAAGTCTTCCAATCGTCAGAATCCATTTCCGGCGGCACCAGCATACCGACCGGGAACGGCGGCACCGCGAGGGTTGGTGTCAGCAGAAGGTCGTAGTTCTGATGAAACGCACTCATGTGCTGAGCGAGCGTCTGACGTGCGGCCCGCGCAGCGAGGAAATCGAGCGCCGAGATCCCCTGCCCCCGCTTCCCGGTTTCGACAAGACCTTCTTCAATAAGCTTTAGCTGCTCTTCATCGAATACCCGCAGCGCATTGGCAGCACCGGTCCGCCAGAAAATTTCGAATGTGGGCGTCGGATCTTCGAATACGGTCTCAACGAGTTCGACCGTTGCCCCCAAGTCCTCAAATTTTTCCGCGGCGGCCGCAACAATTTCAGCGACTTCGGGGTCAACGTCGGCGTAACCCAGCGTCGGGCTGAACGCAACTTTCAGCCCTTTGATGCCATCATCGAGGATTGCAGGGTAGTCGACGCGATCGTCGCTGAGTGACAACCAATCACGTATATCGATGCCCTTGATCGCCATCAGCAACAGCGCAACATCGCCAACAGTACGCGCCATCGGGCAAACATTGGCCAGTGATCCGAACGGGCTGACCGGATAGAGCGGCACCCGTCCGTGGGTTGCTTTGAGGCCAACGAGATTGGTGAAACTGGTCGGAATTCGGATCGATCCGCCGCCATCGGTGCCTAGCGCCAAAGGAGAGATTCCAGTCGACACGGAGGCTGCGGCGCCGCCGCTCGAACCGCCGGGGGTCAAATCCAGGTTCCAGGGGTTGCGGGTGATACCGAAGCGCGGACTATCGGTAACACCTTTCCAGCCAAATTCCGGCGTGTTTGTCTTTCCGAGAATAACTGCGTTGTGGTCGCGAACGCGCTCGACCGCGGGCGTATCCTCAGTCGGGACATCCTCGGGATCGCGCACCCTGGTGCCCAACAAAAACGGCCACCCTTTCATCATGATGGTGTCTTTGATGGTGGTTGGAACGCCATCGAGCAGCCCAACCGGGGCACCTTTGTGCCAACGTTCCTCTGACGCTCGTGCCGCCGCCATCGCCGACTCCTCGTCGAGATAACAAAACGCGTTTAGGCGCGGTTCGTATTTCTCAATTCGTTGGAACGAGGCTTGGATTGCTTCTACCGGCGAGGCTTCGCCAGAGCGGTATTTTTCGAGCAAGTCGACGGCACTAAGCTCGGCGATTTCAGTCATCTTTCCCCATCTATCCCCATTTGTCCCAATGCGCTTTCCGCTTCATTGTCGACCGATCACTCCGGCGTTGCAATCGACTGGCTTGGTTGC
>Ga0302135_10001784_pt1 | contig 12920 bp, 23 predicted proteins | sample CBN3_surface_MG_FD_203119 | JGI IMG/M metagenome (GOLD analysis project Ga0302135, IMG submission 203119) | Marine microbial communities from Western Arctic Ocean, Canada - CBN3_32.1 | ecosystem: Environmental > Aquatic > Marine > Oceanic | place: Canada: Western Arctic Ocean | collected... | reverse complement strand
GAGCTTTGAGGAGAAGAAGGAAGGCGAGCGTCAGGAACTTGTACGCGACAAGATCGATTCCCAGGAAGATATCGCGCTGTTGCGTGCGGAAGTTAACCGTGATCGTTTGGAACAACAGGCCAAAGAGAGGAGTAAGCAGTAATGGGAAGCACTCTGGAAGCACAGAAAGCGAAATCGCCTACACCTAAGAAGAGAATAAAAGTCTCTCCAGGGAAACCTTACTATTCGAGTCCAGAAGTAGAAGCAGGTTGGGTGCAATCATTACCCTCTGAAGTTGAAGCGGCTCGAACTAAACATAGGGTGGGAAAGCGGTATCCTTCGTCTTTTCGAGGTTACACAAACTTACGAAACCTTTTTAGAGGTGAAGAAGGTAAAGTGGGGGCTAGATTAGCCCGGGAAGCGGCGGAAGAAGCTGTTTACAAGGATAGGGCGGATCTCTTGCTCCGTTATGATGGCGGTTTTGCCTCAAAGAAAACGAGGGTATTCTAATGGCTAAAAGACTTCCCAAGGTGCATCTTACTCGGAGCGGAGGCCCTAAAATAGGAAATCCTAATGTGGACGATACCGAAAGGCATGTAGAAGCAGTTTTGAAAAAATCTTTGAAAGAAGGAAAAAAATCTTCTGTCCGTTTAGCTTCTTTATTTAATGACGGTGGAAGTGTGAAGACAAAGGTGTACTGATGCCCATACGAAAAGTAAAAGGGGGATGGTCTTTTGCCAGTTCCGGGAAACCTGTATACAAGACACTTGCGGCGGCGAAGAGATCTTACAAGGCGTATCTGGCGAGAAGAGCGAGGGTGTGATGGTTAAGAAAATAGTGGATCAGATGTCCGATCAAATGGATATTTCAAAACAGGAAGCGAGGGGTCTTATGGCTAAAGCAAAGAAAGTTAATGATATGGCTCGTTATATGCACGGTGGCCATGTTTACAATGTCACTTATGGCAGCGAAGATGTTCCTGTCGAATATGGCCGGGAAAAACTCAAGGGTGGTACGGAAGAGTTGATACAAGGCACCGAGTCCCAGGTCCGTGGTCGTTACTTCAACAACAACGATGGAAAAGGAACTTTCTGATGGCTAACGGTAGAACAATTTTTGGATCTAAGTTAAAACCTGAAGATTGGAACAAAATGATCACATCTGATGCGGATCGACGTCGAATGAAGAAAAAAATTCTGGGCGAGTCTGGCAGATCCATCTCCGATGCGGATCGACGTCGTATTGAAAGAGCGTTATTGGAGGAGTCTGGCAGATCCATCTCCGATGCGGATCGTGCGCTAATGATGGAGAAGTATATTAATCGCAACGATGGCGGTATCGCCAAGAAGACGAGGACATTCTAATGCCTGCTAATGTGACATATGTGAGTGAGGACGCCGCGCAAGCCTACGCCAATGAAATTGGTGGATTTGTGGTGCCAATTGATGAAGATGGAGACGGTGTTCCTGAAGGTTGGAGAGTCGTTGCGGAAGGACCTACCCGTGGGCCAACTCCAGAGGAACTTGCTCCGCCTAACGGAAGTTTTCGAGCCGCAGCAGATCAAGAGGAATATTTAAAAAAAGTACAAGAAGCGGGTGGCCCCACGGGAAAAAACATGGGCGGTGTCATTGTCGATGAACTGGGCTACAGGCAGGGTGGAATGAATTTTAATGAGCGCGGTTCCGTCAAGTATTCCAAAGGTGGCGCCGTCAAAGGCAAGAACTTTGCGGGAACTTTTTAATATATGGCCGACCCAACAACCTTTGCATATTCTTTATTAAAAGCTATACAGGCTCGCATAGCACTTACTCAGGACGCCATTCTCCACGGAAGTCCTAAAGATATGGAATCTTATAGGAACTTGACGGGAGAATTGACGGGCTTAGAATTTGCGGAACAGGAGATAAAGGATCTCCTGCAATCTTCGGAGGACGAATGACGAATACCCTATACGTTCCAGATAATGTTCTGGATTCGCAGAAAAAGAAGAAAGAAGCTGTATTATCTGCATATGTAAACAAGAACGAGAAGGTTCTCGATCCGTCTCTTGTTTCTAAAAACCTGCAAGAAAGATTGCCCCAGCCCACAGGATGGCGACTTCTTGTAATGCCTTATATGGGGAAAGCCACTACAGATGGTGGCGTACATATCCCTGATGCTGTTCGTGACAGAGAGGCACTTTCCACTGTAGTTGCGTATGTTTTGAGGGTAGGTCCTCTCGCATACGAAGACTCCAATAAATTTGGCCCAGACGGGCAACCTTGGTGTGAAGAAGGGGATTGGGTTTGTATTGGCCGCTATGCCGGCGCTCGGTTTAAGATTGAGGGCGGTGAAGTACGTATCATCAACGATGATGAGGTCATTGCAACGATCCTGGAACCTGACGACATCAAGCATGTATAGAAAGAAGAAGGAAATCATGGAGATTACCCATGCCTGAAGAAACTAAAATTGATATTGGTGATACCGAAGAAGAAGCGGTAGATGTAAAACTTCCCGAAGAAAAGGAAGAGGAAATTGTTCAAGCCTCGGAAGACGAACTTGAGGATTATAGCGCCGGAGTAAAATTCCGAATTAATAATCTGACCAAGCGTTTTCGAGAAGAAGAGCGGCAAAAACAAACCGCTATTGAATATGCGGACAATGTCCGAAAAGAGAACGAAAATCTTAAAACCCGAATTGATTCCTTGGATCAGGGATACCAAGAGCAGTTTGAAAGTCGTGTTACCAATCAAATCGCTTCCGCCAAGGAACTTCTAAAGCAAGCTCACGAAACAGGAGACGTTGATAAGATTGTTGACGCTCAAGAATCTTTAGCTAATCTGAGCGTAGAAAAGGGAACCCTAAAGGCCGTCCGCGCTGAGACTTCTCCAACGGAACAAGCAGCACCACCTGTAGTGGCTTCGTCTCCAGCCCCTGCTCCTGCTCCGACCCCTCCAGATCCTAGAGCAGAGGAATGGGCTTCTAAAAACTCCTGGTTTGGAGATGATGAAGTTATGACATATGGTGCTTTTGGCATTCATAGACGGCTTATTGAGGATGAGGGGTTTGACCCTCAATCAGATGAATACTATGCTGAACTAGACACTAGACTGAGAAGCGAGTTTCCTCATAAATTCGATTCTAGGTCTAAAAGCAACGGGGGAAGCCGAAAGGTTGCGTCAGCCGAGGCTTCTGCATCCCGCAATAGAAGTGGACGAAAAACTGTGCGATTAACGCCCTCTCAAGTTGCTATTGCAAAGAGGTTAAATGTGCCACTTGAAGAATACGCTAAATATGTGAGGGATTAATCATGAGTACTGAGAACACAACTCACCAAAAGTCTACGAGAACGCCTAGGGCAAATCAGACCCGTGCAACCCAAGCACGCAGAGAACCTTGGAAACCACCGTCCATGTTGGACGCACCACCTCCGCCAGAAGGTTATAAACATCGGTGGATACGGGCAGAAGTTATGGGTTTCGATGACCGTAAGAACGTGGCAGCACGATCCCGCGAGGGATACGAACTGGTACGTGGTGAAGAATACCCAGACTTTGATATCCCGACTGTCGATGATGGAAAACATGCTGGCGTAATTGGTGTTGGTGGTCTTCTTCTAGCGAGGGTTCCGGTTGAGATTACTGAGGAACGCAATAGTTACTATCGTGGCATGACTCAGAATCAAATGACCGCTGTCGATAACGACTTAGCTCGTGAACAACATCCAGCGATGCCCATCAGTAAACCTGACAGGCAATCTCGTGTAACTTTTGGAGGTCCTCAAAAAGAGGACTAGGAGAAACAGTAAATGGCTAATTCTAATGGAAGCTTTGGCCTTCGTCCTTTAAGCAAACAGGGCGGGGCCGCTAATTCCACTGGTATGACCCAATACTCCGCGTATGAAATTGCAAACGGCAATACCGATAAGCTGTATCACGGAGAACCCGTGATTCCGCTTTCCACTGGCTTTATTGGCGCTCCTGGCGCCGCGGCTGGCGGGACAGTTGGTATGCTGGGCGTATTTCAGGGTTGTGAGTATGTGGATTCTACCACTGGAAAAACTGTCTGGAAAAACTACTGGCCCGGTTCCGGGGCAGATTCAAACCACCCCGTAAAAGCGTATGTCAATGACGATCCAATGCAGCTTTATCTTATTGCAACGGATGCGACATGGACGAGCAAGGCTACGGCGCGTGCCGCGGTCTTTGCAAACGCCAACTTCTCAACCGCTATCACAGGAACAGACGCTACTGGTGTTTCGTTAGGTCGCCTAGCGATCAGTACGATTGCCACCACAGCTGCTCTGCAAATGCGTATTGTTGGTTGGTTAGATGATCCAGAGAATGCTGATTTTACAGCAGCTGGTATTGGGGCAATTGTACGGTTGAACAACCACTTCGGTAGCAATAACGGTGCTATTGCAGCTGGTACACCTTCAACCACTGGCGTATAGGAGGGTTTGAAAAATGGCTATTAGTAGAGCACAACTAGCAAAAGAGCTAGAGCCTGGCCTCAATGCCCTTTTTGGTCTTGAGTATGCCAGATACCTTGACGAATCGGCTGAAGTTTATGACACAGAATCTTCCGAGAGGGCCTTTGAAGAGGAAGTCATGCTTTCAGGTTTCGGGTCTGCGCCCGTAAAAGCTGAAGGTTCAGCAATTTCGTTTGATGATGCCCAGGAAGCGTATACCGCAAGGTACACGCATGAGACTATCGCGCTTGCTTTCTCCATTACGGAAGAAGCAATCGAGGATAATCTCTATGATCGTCTGGCTTCGCGTTATACGAAAGCTTTGGCACGTAGTATGGCCAACACCAAGCAGGTGAAGGGTGCAGCTACGCTGAACAATGCTTTTGATAGTTCGTTTACTGGCGGTGATGGCAAAGAGCTTTGTGCGACGGATCATCCACTTGTTAATAACAATGATCTTCGTAACGAGCCCAGCACTGCGGCTGACCTTAACGAAACCAGCCTTGAGAATGCTCTTATTGACATTGCAGCTTTTGTTGATGAGCGCGGCCTGAAGGTTTCGGTTCGTGGCGAGAAACTGATTGTTCCGCCGGCACTGCAATTCGTTGCAGATCGGTTGCTCGAATCAACTCTTCGTCCTGGTACAGCTGATAACGACATTAATGCCACAAGGAACATGGGTATGCTTCCGCAGGGGTATGTCGTTAACCACTATCTGACGGATACGGACGCATGGTTTATTAAAACCGATGCTCCTCGTGGGTTTATCCACTTTGAGCGTATGCCGATGTCCACGAAGATGGAAGGTGATTTCGATACAGGTAACGTAAGGTTCAAAGCCCGTGAGCGTTATAGCTACGGTTACTCTGATCCACGTTGCGTGTTTGGTTCACCAGGTGCGTAAAGATTGAGTGAGGGGAGAGGATAAACCTCTCCCCGTTTCTCTGGGAGTTTATAGCCCTAGCGACTGTCCCAGCAGACGCTTACAAGACTCTAGGGCAACTTTGTAAGGAGGTAGCCAGATGGCTAACACAACTTTTAATGGTCCAGTCCGGTCTGAAAACGGCTTTGAGGTAATTAATGTCAATTCAACCACTGGTGCCGTAACCAACACTTTCGATATCGCCTCTACGGGCATTGTAACGGACAAATACGTTAAACACGTTGGTTTTGCTACGGGCGTTACTGTCAACAGTACAGCGGGTGACAGCCCCGCGATTGGTGAGTTTACGCAACCTGCCAATACTATTATCACTAACATCAAGATCTTCTGTGCGACGGCTCCCGTAATTGGATCTGGCGATATTGGTTACGAGGTCGGAACTTCCACTTCCGGTTCTCAGATCGTTGCTACGCAGCCAGATGAGATTCTAGACGCCGGAACGACGGTCGTGCTTGGTAATGTCACGGTAACGGCTCTGGTTCTTCAGACACAGGACGGAACGACGGCTCCAGCTTCCGTGCAGTATACTTCCGCAGAAAGAACACTTTACTGCAACATCACTAACACGGTAGATGCCACGACGGCAGGCTCCTTTACGTTCATTATCGAATACGTGCAGATTGCATAGATTAGGGTGGGGAGTGATCTCCCCGTTCTTTCTAGAAGGAGACTGATATGGCTGATGCAGTAACAGCAACAACAGTAATAGATGGCGATAGAAACGCTGTTATTTACTGTACAAACACTAGCGATGGCACTGGGGAAGCAGCAGTCACTAAGGTTGATGTTTCCGCGCTGTCTTCTCGTCAAGATGGAACTGCTTGCACGGGAGTCAGGTTAGAAAAGATAGTATTTTCTAATGTTGGCATGGGGGTCAAGATTCTCTGGGATGCGTCCACAGATGTTATCGCCGCCCAATTGCCAGCGGATTATTCAGACACCCTGGACTACTCAGATATTAGTGGTCTTCCTAATGTCGCCGCTTCTGGGGGCAAAACAGGAGATATACAGTTTACGACTGTAGGGCATACCAGCGGAGACACTTACTCTATAGTTGTCTACTGTCTAAAAGAATATTGAGGGAATGTCTGAAAATAAGGAAGGTCAGCCGATTGGCTTTATAGGGAGAAGGGGATAAGAATGGCAACTTCTGGATCGGTTGATTTCAACCTGGATATGGCCGAAATTACAGAAGAGGCCTTTGAGAGATGTGGACTAGAATTTAGAACAGGTTATGATTCTGCGACCTCCCGGCGATCTCTAAATCTTCTTTTTGCTGAGTGGGCGAATAGAGGATTAAATTTATGGACCGTAGAGCAAATAACACAGCCTTTGGCTCAGTTATCTTCTACTTCTTCCGTTGCGGTTTATCCTATTGGGGCCATAACAGCCACGGTGGGGGCCTCTACTAATCTTAGTGTTGGAGAGACTATCACTGGGGGAACCAGCAACGTCACCGCATCTGTTATAAGCAAACCTTCCTCAACCACTATTACACTGACGGTGCCTTCCGGGGCGTTCACTGCTGGTGAAACAATTACAGGTTCAAGCAGTGCGGCCAGTACAACTATCAGTTCTGACCCTTCCTTAATTGATGTTCAATCAACAGTAAGTTTCCTAGAAGCAGTAGTAAGAAGGAGCAGTTCGGATATAAGTATTAACAGGATAAGCAGAGGCGATTATCTCAATACCCCGAATAAAACAACTCAAGGGAGACCAACGCAATTTTATGTAGATCGTTTGATAACACCTACAGTAACTGTTTGGCCTTCTCCCGAAAATTCTACGGACGAACTTATATATCACAGGGTTCGGCGTATCGAAGATGCAGATAACGCGATTAACACAGCGGATTTACCCTTCAGATTTCTTCCGTGTCTTGTAGCGGGTTTAGCCTATTATCTAGCGATTAAGAGAGCTCCTCAGAAGATCGTAATATTAAAAGAACTTTATGAGGAAGAATTTCAAAGGGCCGCATCAGAGGACGCAGAGAGGACAGGTCTACGTCTAGTCCCAAGTTATTCTTCGCTGAGTATTTTGTAATGCCCCGGTATGCTTCAGGTAAACATGCTTTAGGTATCTCAGATCGTTCTGGAAGAACTTATAAATTAAAAAATATGATTCTGGAGTGGAATGGATATCTCGTAGGAAGAGATGAATATGAATCGAAACAGCCTCAGTTACAGCCTCGACGTGTTCTGGCTGATCCTCAAGCGTTAAGAATAAGTAGACCCGCCCGGACGGAACCAGCTGTGGAGGTTCTGCTCGCTTTCGATAGTTTTAAATCAGGTTCAAGTGGCTCTGCTGTTATAACAGTTACGGAGCCGGGGCATGGTCGAAGCACCGGCGATACGGTTAGATTTAGAAATGTAGAAGCCTTTGATGGATTTACAGAAGCTGCCGTAGAGAACAGTTCCGGGTTTTCAATCACTAAAGTTGATTCCGATAATTATACTTTCACTTCTGGAAGTGGAACAGCCACTTCTGGTAATGTTAAAGGGGGCGGGGGGTTTTCTTCCGCTGGACCCGTGACGGTGAGCGCATAAGATGGCCTATACATTCACTACCTTAAAAACGGCTATTCAAGATTATACGCAGAATACTGAATCGACTTTTGTCAACCAATTGTCTCGTTTTATCGTTAATGCTGAAGAACGTATTTTGAAAGAATGCCAGTTGGATGTGTTCCGTAAATCTTCACAGGGATCCACCAGTTCAGGAAATCAATATTTATCCAAACCAACGGACTTTCTGGCCCAGAATTCTTTGAGTGTTATCAACTCCTCGAGCAAAGAGTTTCTATTGTACAAACAGGTAACTGCTTTACAAGACTATACGCCAAACCCTGCAACCACAGGGACTCCCAAATACTATGCTGATTGGGATAATGATACATTTTTGTTGGCCCCCTCCCCAGACGCTGTTTACACAATGGAGTTACATTACTTTTATCGTCCAACGTCTATTACGACAAGTTCTGACGGGACAAGCTGGCTTGGAACCAACGCGGAACTCGGTCTTTTGTATGGTAGCCTTGTAGAGGCTTATATTTTCATGAAGGGGGAAGCCGACCTCCTTCAGGTTTACAATGGAAGATTCCAGGAAGCTCTACAATGGCTGAAGAATCTTGGCGAAGGTCTTCAGACTAGGGATCAATATAGATACGATAGGGTTAGAAGGGACGTGGCTTGATGCTAGGCAGTGCGGGCAACGCTGGTGTTAGCGATCCCTTGGTATTTACAACAACTAACCGGGGTCATTCTCCTGAAGAAATGGCGGAGATGGCTATGAACAAGATTATGGTGGTTTCTCAAGATGCCCCCTCTTTTATACGGGATCAGGCTCTGGCCCACAGAGAGAAATTGAAGAATGTGCTTGTAGTCTATATGAATAGGATGGCGCAAAGTGAACGGACTACTATTTGGGCTTTATTGAAAAAGCAGGGCCATGACGACTTGGCCGATATTATAAGGAGATTGTAATGGCAGTTGGATCATCCGCAATGTGCGGAACTTTCAAGACAGAGGCGATGGCGGGTATTCATTTCTGGACCCCACATACGCGCACAGGTTCGAGTGCTATTGGAGCGGACACGTTTAAGATCGCGATGTTCACCAACAGTTCGTCCATTAGTGCGGACACCACGGGCTATACAACTAGTAATGAGGTCAGCGGTACGGCTTACACGGCTGGTGGGAATACGTTGGCAAGTATCACACTCGCCTTGGCCGATAATAGTAGTGCAGTACCTACTGCGTTTCTGGATTTCGCGGACAGCACATGGTCTACATCCACTATTTCCAGCGCCAGAGGAGCCTTGATCTATAACAGTACTCTAAGTTCTGCGGGCACAGGATCTACGACTAATCACGCGGCGGACCCTGCGGTTGCGGTTGTTAATTTTGGCGGGGATAAATCGTCTAGCGCAGGTGATTTCACCATACAGTTTCCGGCAAATGACGCTAATAACGCAATAATCAGGATTGCATAATGGCCCTTATCACTGGTTGGGATAGGAGTACCTGGAACACGGGGGCGTGGAATAGCCCTGTTCCCGTTGAAGTTACAGGTGTTTCTGCGGCCAGTGCTGTTGGCACTTCTGTTGTTAGTCTCCCAGTCAGTATCAGCGTTACGGGTGTCTCCGCAGCCAGTGCGATTGGATCGCCTTCTGTATTTGCCGCTGTAACTGTTTCGACAACGGGGGTTTCTGCCGCATCAGCCGTTGGCTCGCCTTCCATTATCACCAATTCCAATCTTTCTGTTACGGGTGTTTCGGCAGCGAGCGGTATCGGTTCTGTTCAAATAAACTTTGCATTTAGTGTGGAGGGGGTTTCTGCTGAAGGAATTGCTAATAACGCACTTGTCTGGAGTGTTATAGATACTTCTCAAACCTCTAATTTCTCAGAAATAAGCACAACACAAACGCCGGATTGGACAAAAATAGCGGCATAGGAAAGAGCTATGGCATCTTCATATACAACAAGTTTTGGCATTGAAAAGATAGGATCGGGGGAACAGTCCGGTGCGTGGGGAACGACTACCAACCACAATCTGGATATTTTAGACCGAATAGTCGCTTATAGCGCAGTCGCTCTTTCCGGGACCACACATACTCTTACGGTTCGAGAAGCATCTCCGGGATCAGGAACCGAGAATCTTCAAGCTGGTATGTATCGCGTAATTAAATTCACGGGCGCGTTAGGTGCTAACAACACAGTCACGGTGGCTCCAAATACGACTGCGGCCTATTTCATTATAATTAACGCAACCACAGACTCTGGGTCCAGTGGGCCGTATTCGGTTATCCTGACCCAAGGAAGTGGTGCCAATATAACGGTGGCAAACGGTAAATCTGCCATCGTTTACATGGACGGCGCTGGTTCTGGCGCGGCGGTTGTAGATGCTGTATCAAATCTGGCCCTAGCAACTATAACAGCCTCCGGGGATGTTACTTCCAGTGGGACCCTTAATGTTCTAGGTGATACCGCCGCTAGTGATAAAGCTGCGGTGGGATACACTTCCGCCGAAGGTCTTATCCTTACAGGCCAAGGTTCTACCAATGATGTGACGATCAAGAATGACGCGGATGCCGATGTAATAACCATAGCTACGGGCGCAACGAACGTAGACATCGTTGGAGACGTTACAGCGTCTACAGTAAATGCTGACGGTGATACTGCCGCCAGTGACAATGCTGCTATGGGGTATACCGCCGCCGAAGGTCTTATTCTAACTGGTCAGGGAAGTACCAACGACGTAACTATAAAGAATGACGCCGATGCTGACGTAATAACGATAGCTACGGGCGGAACTAACGTAGACATCGTTGGGGATGTAACAGCGTCTACCGTAAATGCGGACGGCGACACTGCTGCCGCTGATAATGCCGCAATGGGCTATACCGCCGCTGAAGGTCTTATCCTTACGGGCCAAGGAAGTACCAACGACGTTACGATCAAGAATGACGCCGATGCTGACGTTATCGAGATCCCTACTGGTGGCACTGATGTTACAATAGCTGGCAAACTTACTGTTGGAAAAATCTTGCTAGGAAATACAAACACAGATACATCGAACACAGGCGACGTGGCGTTAGACTTTAGTGCCAATCAAAACTTTGTGCTGACTTTTACAGGAAATGTGGTTCTTACCAACCCTACCACGGAGGCGGTTGGTCAGGCTGGTGTGATCGTTTGTATTCAAGATGGAACAGGGTCCAGAACATTAGGTCTTGGGTCTCAGTTTAAGACTGTCGGAGATGGCGGAATAACACTTAGCACAGCCGCAAATGCCGTTGATATCGTGCCTTATTTTGTGTCTGCGGCTGATTCAATACTTGTTGGGGCAGTCCAACTGGCGCTTTCAGGAGCTTAGTAGACGATGCCTTTTGGTTCACAATGGTTTGCTGTTAGTGCCGAATTTCAACCCACTGATATAGCCAATTGTCAGTATTGGTTCAGAGCTGATTTAGGCATTACCAAGGATGGTTCGGATTTTGTTTCTCAGTGGGACGATCAAACAGCGAATGGGCGCGATTTAAGCGAATCGACGAATAAGCCGCTTTGGGTCGATAGTCTTATAAACAGCCAACCCGCCGTTCGATTTGATGGAAGCAATGATACAATAGGACATGATTACGCTGAAAGCTATGGAGCAACATTTCATGTCTTTCAGCTATTCAATTCAGTCTCTTGGACCAACAATGACTATGTGGCTAATTACGAAGATGGTGGCGCCAATGGCTATGTTAGGCAAATTGGAACTAGCCCGCAAATTAAGCAAGGTGGGACAGATGCAAATGTTAATCCTGTTTCCTTGACTATTGGGAGCTTTGGACTTGTCCAATCTGGATTTACTGGAGGCACAACAAGTTGGCAGACACTCAATGATGGCTCCAAGGTGACAGGTGCTGATCCAGGAGGCACTCCTGCATTTGGGGAAGTTCGTTTAGGCTCGAACCATGCAGGAGGTCAGAATGGAAATGTAGAAATAGCAGAAATTATTGGATACTCAGCGGAGATATCTGGAGCAGACCTAACGAACTTGTTAAGCTATTTTAGCGATAGATACGCTATATGGTGATGCCACCTTTAGTAAGAATCAAATGCGAAAGATAATTTAGAAACACTGGAGTAATGACTATGTGGCAATACAAGGGCGTCACTATCAGGAAAGGACGAACGTGGGTAAGCGACGACGGCATCCAGCAATCCCCGCAATGGCACTTATGGTCAGCGGCTGAAAAGGAAGCAGCAGGTCTTGTCGAGATTACCCCTGAAGCTGCTCCCGATGATCGTTTCTATAGATGGACACGGAATCCTGATGGCACGGTCAATAAAACGGAAAACCCCCTTAATGATGTGAAGTCATCTCTAAAAGAAGAAGTAAAACGGCAACAAGGTTCGCTACTGAGCCAAACGGATTGGGTAATTATCAGAAAGGCTGATGCCGGAACTGCCGTACCGTCAGATATTCAGACTTGGCGAGATGCAATCCGTGCTAAAGCAACAGAGATGGAAGAGGCAATCGACAACGCCGCAGATGCAGATGCCATTGTTGCGCTGCTTTTAGTTTGGGATAGCGACGGCAATAAAACCGGGATTCTTTATGATTGGCCTAGTGACCCCAGGGAATAGAAATTGGAAGATATAGGTAATGACAACAGTTAAGGAATTGCAATCAAAACTAGACACACATGAGGCCGTTTGCGCCGAACGGTGGAAAGAGACCATTGAGCGGATAAAAAGACTTGAGTTGATATTAATCACTTCCGCTGGTGCAGTTATTCTTTTGATGTCAGGGATGCTCTGGAAGATATAAAATGCCGCTGTCAAAGATACAGTTCCGCCCTGGAGTTAACAGGGAAACTACGTCCTACGGAGATGAAAACGGTTGGTACAATTCCGATCTAGTCCGTTTCCGTAAAGGTCGTCCTGAAAAAATGGGCGGATGGATCCGTCTTAGCAGCAACACCATACAGGGAACGGGTAGATCACTTCATGTGTGGGCCTCGTTAAGCGGCGCTAAGTACATGGGCCTTGGAAC
>Ga0302135_10001782_pt1 | contig 12921 bp, 9 predicted proteins | sample CBN3_surface_MG_FD_203119 | JGI IMG/M metagenome (GOLD analysis project Ga0302135, IMG submission 203119) | Marine microbial communities from Western Arctic Ocean, Canada - CBN3_32.1 | ecosystem: Environmental > Aquatic > Marine > Oceanic | place: Canada: Western Arctic Ocean | collected 2017-09-15 | reverse complement strand
TGGGAGCAGTAGGCGCTCCAGACATAGGATATTTTTTTCCTCCTTCAGATGAATCAATCAAAGGAATCAGCAGTATGAGTATTCTCCAAAAAGCGGCGCAGGAAGTGGCAAATCGAGGAGGAACAATTATTAATATCGATAGCAGTCTGATAGCGGAGGAACCAAAGATTCTGACTCATGCTGATGCAATGAAAGAAAATATTTCTCAAGCACTTGGGTTAGAAATAGAACAGATTGGCATTAAGGCGACGACCAACGAAAGGATGGGTTTTGTTGGTAAAGGTGAAGGAATGGCGGCCATGGCAGTTGCTAGTGTTGAGGTTTAACCGTGGTGATCGATTATGAGGGTCGCATAATGCTTGCCCACTGTATCAGACTGCTCGATTGACCCATTCTTCTGCAATGTCTTTTAGGTTGAGAGACCGGTCATCTTCTCGATCAAAATATTGCTTTTCAACAGATGCAATGGATTCATTTAATTGTAATTGAACGTTTTCGGAAAAATCTTTTTCTTCATTAATTTTACGCAATAGGCCAAGAACAGAAAAAGGTGTAATTTCATTTGGAACATTAAAGTCGGCAATCTTTTCCTTGTTTCCTGAACTTGTCAGGCTTCGCCGTTTAAGTTTCACGGCTATTGCTCCTAGAATAAGGACTACAAGTAGAGCCAATCCAATCCATTTTGAATTTTTCTGACCGTACCTTTGTTCTAAGAGAATGGTTTGACTAGTAGCAACTAAATCAGCGTCATCATAACGCTGAAAAAGCATTTCCTTAGTTTCGGTTGCTTGTTCTGGAAAACTAAACTCAAGAGCAGAGTCATTTGCGGCTGTTTGTGTTTTTGTGAACGTGAGTATCCAGTTCCTTTCAGTGATGGGACTTCCCTGTTTAGATTCTGCATCTAACCTAGCTATGGAAATCTCTCCCCCAGATGAATCGGTTCGGGTAAAGTTATTGAGGCTTGGCTTAAGTAATTGGTCTAGTTCTGGAACCAGGCCATTGGAGGAGGCTTTAACTTCAACTTTGAGAAGGCCCTGATCAGCTTCTCTCTCATCGAGTATTTGAACGATTTTAAGGTTTTCGGTGGGACGAGGGTCACCAATCTTGGGCTTAGAATCGATTGGAATCTGAGCAGTGGCTATTGGAAGAATCACATATCCTCCAGTATCTAGAAAATCCAGATCAATCTGCATCGAAGGTATCTTGTCAACTTCAGGAGTGCGCGCCTTAAGTAAAACATATGCGTATGGCGTGACGCGCCATCCTTTTTGCCCTGCCCCTCTCGAAGTGACTTTGCTGTCGTGGAATGTAACTGACATAACATCGAAGTGTTCTGAAAGCGTTGAGCGGGTAATGTCCTCGAATTTCTCGCGATAATTCTGAGTTGGTCGACCATAGTTATAAGCGTAGCTGGAATTATTTTGATTTGTAAGGTATTTGGAGAAGCCGCCAGATTCGCGTTCTATCTCTTTGGTATGGCGAATGTCAACGAAGACTCCGAACGGTGATTCATGCCCGACAGTGCTTGAACCGTCGATCCTTGCCACGAGCTGGATTTCGGTAGTCAGGTCATTATAGTAATTAAATAGCTTTTGTGCTTCGCTAGCCTTTTCATGTTCACCGGCTATTGATAGGCCATGACGAAGGTAACGTTGTTTGAGTTCTGGTTTCACTGAACTGATCCTCGCTGCGAGAGCATTTGCAAAGCGGGCTAAGTGCCGCTCTGCGGATTTGTTAGGTAAACCGGCAAGAGCAGTTTTGATTTGTTCAATTTGTCGAGGAGCAGGGAGTTGTGTTTCGCGAAGTGCACCCAGATCACTTGCACCTAAGGCAGCGTAGAACCAGTGCTCAAAGGCTTCAGTCGTTTCTTCTTCTTCATTGTCAGGTGAAGTCGAGATGTATAGTTCAGCAGCCTTTGAGAACATCTCATAACTGTTCTTTCGATCGATAATATAAGTGGAGCTCTTTTTCGATTCCTGTTGGAAGTTGATTTTATCGAGTGCCAGACAGGCTCTTCGTAGATGGAGGCGCCAATCTTCAGGATTAGCTTCAATTGTTTCCCTCAGAATATCATCTATGCCTTCATATCCTGCTATTACTTCGGCAAGAATTTCATCATCTTTGCGTTTTGTCTTCGCATCTTGCTGTGTTTTAGGATCGCGCCAGACTGTCGCTAGGTTGACTCGCATAGTGTTAGCTAAGGCGGCAACAGTTTTCGGGCTCATGTCCTTAAAGGTTCCGAACACTTTGGTGATCGCGGTCATTTTATATACCTCGGCACGGCTATGAATTTTAGTGAAGGCTTCGGCGAGTTTGTCCTGGTTAATTTCACCTATCGGCAAGGATTGTAATTTACCCACCCAATTAGCCAATTCGGTCAGGCTGCGTTCCTGCTTTGAGCGAGTTAGGGGGATGGAATTTGCTCTTTGATTATATCCATACATATAACCGTACCGATAAGTACGGTTGCGATTCGCATTGGGGTTATGATTATCGGCCCAGACACGCAAAAATTCTTCGGCCAGACGTTTTCCGGTTTCGGGGTAATTAGCAGAAACTTTCTGGATGTAAGGAAACGCTTCTTCCGGTTCGTTCACTTTAAGATATAGCTGAGCATATAGAGTAGAAAACTGTGGTTGCAGGTCATCATCAATTTGACGGATCCAGTTTTCATTTGGGCGCACTTTGAGGAGCTCTCCGGAGGCGATTGGCCCGGGCACATTACCCGGAGTGGCCGTAGAATTCACTTTAGAGTTTTCGTAATACATATTGCCGTACTGATCCCATCGCATTCTAGGACTAATTGTTTTTGATGCGTCCCGCTGATAGCTGTAAGAGGCTTCGGAGAGCCAATTCAAAGCAAGTATATTTAATATCTCGGACCACTCGTTGAGTTTAATTTCACTGATTTCAAGTAACGATTCTGTTGCAGTTTTTTGTAGAGTGAGTCGCCGAAGACGCGCAGAGGACGAAGGTTCTGATCTGCCGCTTGATGTGAGGGCTCCAATCGTTGCAAGCACTTCACGACCAAGTTTAGCGTCTCCAGTGAAGCTTTCACTTAGCCATTGTGCTCCTTTTTCCTCTTCAACTTTAGGGGCAAGATCTACTGCCCTTTCAAGGGCAGACTCTTTACTTGCTTGAATAGTTTTTGGATTGGCTAGAATTAATTGAGTGGCTTTCCAGGCCAAGCCAAGATGCCCTTCTTTGGGTTCTTTTGTATGAAGAGCTAAATGATAATTTGCAATAATATCGAGTTCATTGGGATCATCCGAATCATCGATCTTTGGCAGGAATTTTCCTGCTTCGGCTGCTAGTCCAGCACTGATTAGCAGTCTGGCTGCTGTCATGCGTTTTTTATTGTCACTGGAGCCGCCAATTTTTTTTGTTCCCTTCTCCAGTAAGGTAACGACGGTATCAGGAAAGTGACCCCGGGAGAGCGCTGTTTTCAATAAACGTCCTAGCTTGGGTATTGTAGTTTTTTCATTGAGATCAACTGGACAAGCATCCCCTAAATATAGTATGTCTGTAGGAGAGAGGAGATGCTTTTCGGCATATGCTATGTTCCGCGGTGGCGACACTTTTCCGGGCGGTAGACTTGCAGATGGTATCGTTCTTGTGGGTCTAATGCGTGGCGGTAACGCGAGAGTATCTAACAAACTCAGGTAAGCCTTATTTGCGTTTTCGGTTTTTTTAAATTGAGATGAAAAAAAATCCGCTACTCCATTCCAATTGCTCTTAGTTAGATTTTCAGCCAGTGATTCAATTGCTATATCTGCTGCGCTTTTTGGCTGATTTGCAGTTCCCTTGTCCTTTTTGTCTTGGTCAATATTTCCTAAGTTTCTTAGAAGTGATGATGGCCGCCGATCAATCAATACCTTAGGAAGTTTTGCAAGGATAAGTGCATCAACATCAACGGGGCGTGGTTCTGGTTTTGCCGCACCTGTGGATGGGATTTGGTTGATAGGACCACTCAGAGTTTTTTTATCTTCGGACGGTGGTATGACCTCCACTGGAACTTTAGCCGTTCGATCTTGAGCTACTAAAAGTGAACCAATGAATAACTGCAGCGAGATGCTAGTTAGGAAAAGTCGTCTCATTTAACCAAGTCGGGAGAACTGATGTGGTTTGTAATTTGTACGTTGGGCAATCCCTTCAGGATCACGATCCGATCCCGTCCGGTGGAGGAGCTTGGCCCGCGCCGCGAGAGTCAGCGGGCTTCTTACCGGTTTTACTTTTTCCGGCCCGACCGGGCCTGGTTCCGCTTCCGCAGCCCCGTCATTGGCTAGGCAAAGGCAAGCCCTGAAGTTCATCCAAATCGATCCGCGCAAGTTTTATTGAGGCTTCAAGATTTTCGACTAATTGATCAGCCGATTGCTGCTTCCCTTCACTCTTTGCAAATTCGGCAGCTGCATAATAATTTTGGCGTGATGATTCAATGACCGGTTCCCACACTTCACGAGAGTGCCCTTCGAGCCTCATCAGCCAAGTAATGTAATACTGAGCATTAGCAAGAGTTGATTTTGTATCAGCGGCCAGTTGAGGTTCCGTGTTTTCATCTAGTGCTGATAACATTGAAAGAAGATCCTTATAAGCTTCCGGGAGTTGTGAGCACTGCATCTGTGCTTTGGCCTTTTCCAAGCGCAATCTGTTGTTTGTAGAAATATTCTCCTTTGGCAATAAACTGATAGCTTCATCAAACTCGATTACAGCTTCAGCAAATTCTTTATTCATTAAGTGCTTCTCTGCCAAACCAATGTGTGTGGCTGCCTGATCAATTTTAATGCTTTGTTGACCAGGACCAAAATGATAAGCCGCTGCACCAAGTGGAACGAGCAGCCAAATAAAGATGAAGAACTTACGCATGATTAAAGGGACGTTCTATTATATTAGTCTCTGGACCGACATGTTCAAGTCTAAACCTTTTTGTTATGGAACAGTTTTAGAAGTGAGGGAAGTATAATGAGATCAGCAATGAGTGCTGTGCTGAGTGTTGCGCAAGCAACTGCAGTGAAAGCGCGATACATAGGAAGCGAACTGAAAAGAACACTTCCCAGTCCGCAGAGCATGACAACCGTGGTAGCTATAAGGACCTGTCCTACACGCATAAAACTACATTCGAGGGCCTGATCGATATTGAGGCCATTTCTTCGTTCGGCCTGATAGCGGCTCAGGAAGTGGATTGCATCATCAGCAGCGATGCCGAGACAGATTGTGAAAGCACAAACAATTTCAAGAGATAGTGGTAATTCAAAGGCAGCAAGAACGGCAGCACATGCCAGCAGTGGAAATAGATTTGGAATCATGGCTATTAACCCAATCCGCAAAGAACGGTAGGCGATTGTTATCATGATAAGGATGATAATGGCTGCGGCAGCGAGGCTACGGGCTAAGTCATTTAGCATGCGATGGACATATCGCCCCCAACCGACAGCTCCTCCGGCTAATCCAAACTTATAATCAGGATGTTTCTCACTCAGCTTCTGAAGTTTATTTTCTAATCTCTCATAGACAGGTGTGTATTGAGCGACCCCGAGGTCCTGTATCCGGGTAATGACGACTGCCTTTTTAAGGTCAGGACGATAAAGAGGCTTAATTAAATCTGGAGGTGCTCGTTTCAAGAGCGGCATACGTAAAGAAAGATCTTTCCCAAGACCAGGCAGTGAGGAAAGTACCCCCCGTATCGATAAGGGTTGGCTTAAAAGTTTTTCCTCTTTAACCATTTCTTCAATGCTGGCAATGATGGGTACAGGGTCACTGTCATCGGATTTCCATTCGGCAACTATGCGGATGGCCTGTATTCCTCCTAGGCTTTTATCAGCCTCTATGAGTGCTGCTCCACTTTCACTTTTGTCTGGCAGTTGATTGAGCAGATACATGTCCGGCTTAAGAGTCGAAGTTAGCCATCCAAAGAGAATTGTAAGAATAACAGAAACAGTTACCACCCACTTAGAGTGTTTAATGACAGATCTTATGAATTTCAGAAAAAATCCTTTTCCCGGGACCAAGTCTAATTGCAGGGATTTTTTGCCAGTTTCGATTTTGTGTTTGAATGGTAACAGGCCAAGTAATGGTAATAAGAGAACCACAGCCATGAATGTGATCAGTGTGCCGACTGCACAGTCTCTTCCAAAATCACTAATCATGTTTGCTTCTGCAACGGTGAGGGAAGCAAATCCCGCGGCAGTCGTTAAAGCTGATAACATACATGGGAGTCCCAATTTACGCATTGAAGCAGCCATAGATTCTTTAGCACAAGACCCTTCGCTGAGCTCTCGACGAAACTGAAAAACAATGTGAGCGGCGTTAGTGAACCCAATCATGGTTAAGATGATGGGCATGATTACCATAGAGAGGCTATTGAGGCGTTCATTAGTGAAACCAAGCATTCCAATGGTCCAGAAGACGCCAACTGCGGGAGGTAAAGTGACTATTAGAGTCATCACTAAGCCGCGAAAAAATATAAGAGCAAGGATTGCAGAAAGAACATAGCCTATGATTTGAAAGCGTAATTTTTCAGTTTTCATGGCATCACGACGGGCAATATCAATTGGAACTCTTCCGGTCAGTTTAACTTCCAGTTTTGAACCTTGTAGAGCCTTAGTGGCCTCAGCTCTAATGAGATTAAGAACATCACTAATCTTTTGATTTTTTGTCAGCTTTAAACTTAAAGGGACCAAAGAAGTTCGCGCGTCTGAAGACAATAAATTTCCCGCGACTATGGGATGATTTAAAGCCCTTTTCCGGCACGCCTTGCGTTTTGATTCAGAGTCATTTTTATCTGGAAACAAGGGCAACTTAAGTAGTCCAATTCCGTATGAAGGTATTTGATCAAAGCTGAATGCCTGAGAGACACTTGGAATTTTTCTTACCGCTTTTAATAGATTCTTGTAAGATTGAGCCGTGCCCTTTTCAAACAAGTCACCATTGTCATCCCTATGAGTAATGAGTATGAGAACCTCCGATCCGTCAGGCCCGAATTCACGGGTCACTTTTTTAGTAAATTCGTAATCAGTTTTTGTGCGGGAATTTTTAATATTACGATCTCCACGCTCAGATAAGTTTCCGTAAAAAGAAAAACCACTGATAACTGCAAATAAAGCAATCGCTAACCATGGACGATGGACAGGGATTTCTGAAAATTTCATTTTTTAGTGTCCGGATTTGAGCGGATCCCGACACGCCATCGGGTACCAAAAGAATTTAACATCAGAGGGAGTGCGACTAGGATCAGAGCAGATAGTACTATAGCTATCAAAGCGTATTCTCGTCGGGTCATTTTTTCGATAGCACTTTTTTCCTCAACTGAAACAAGAGATGAAATCGTTTCGCTTGGGATATGCTTCACGTTTCCATCATGGTAAGTGCCATTCAGCCGTAACGCTATCTGCCTAAGAGTTGAAGCATCCTGTTTAGAGTTTTGGCCGTCCAAGAATGTTCCCTTTATTGGGTTACCAACCCCAATAACTAATATCCCATTGACTGATCTTGGCATCTTTGGAATTCCTACAGAAGGAACAGTGTCACCGTCCGAAAGCAGAACAATCGTTGTGCTGTCTTGGCGCCACTGACTAGAAATTTCGGCTGCAAGAGTGAGCCCATCAAAGAGATGAGTTTTACCGGCTTCAAATGCAGTATACATGTCCATGCTATCAAGAAAATTTCGCACTACTTCTGCGTCCTTAGTATCCACAACTACCGGCTTTGCTCCATTATATACCGCGATCAGAGAAAGTCTCATTTGTTCGACTCTGACCCTTTTAAAAAACGATTCCATTAATTCAAAAGCGCGTTCGCGCCTTCTCTTTACCCCGCCCTCACCGGCGTCTTTTATTTTCATGCTAGGAGACACGTCGAGAACAATTACAATGTGCCGTATTTCATCAGGATCAACTGCCTTGGCTTTGTGAATCTTAGGCTGGATGGTTAGAAGAGTTGCAAGGCCCCAAATTCCTAAGGATACCGCCACACATCTTGTTGCCGGTGCTATTCGCGCCCATGATGAAGGAAGGGCCGAAGGACCAAAGGATAAGATCGCAATGTTTTTGATGCGGCGTGAATGTATCATCTCAGCTCCAATTGTAAGTACAAGAGCAGCCAGCGCTGAAATTTCCGGATTAACTACCATGGGGTATAACGTAAACCGAAGAGACTCAGTAAAAACATTAAGGCTATAGAGGTTCCTGCCATCACATAGGGTTTAAAATTGTCCATCGACTCGGCACCTATTCTCTCGATTTTAGTTTTCTGCATTTTGTCAATTCGAGTAAATATTGCTTTGAGGGCCGATGGGTCACCGGCTGCAAAGACTTCACCTCCGGTCCGATTAGTTATGGTTAATAACTGTGCTGGAGGTGATCCAGGAGCAATGTGAATGGCATATGTAGAAATATTATTAGCTATAAGTTTATTGGCTATCTCAATGTCTTTGCCTCCTCCAAGGTCAGCACTGTAACCGTCTGATAAAAGAATAATGAGGCGATCACCTTCTTCGCGCTCCACTAACAATTTGGAGCATTCTTCAAGGGCTAGACCGATTTTAGTTCCTCCTCTGAACCAGATAGGCAGGCGTGTCGGGCCTAAAAAGTCGGTTGCATATCCGAAGGCCGACGGGTCAGAAGTTAGATGGATCCAGTGCAAGAAATGATCACCAAAAACAGTTAATCCGAAAGCATCTTCTTCACGATAGTTAATAAATTCATTGATTGCCTCCATGGCTGCCTCGTAACGGTTCCCATCGCCAAAAGGTGCCGTCATGCTGCCGGACACATCAAGAGCAAATTGAATATTGGTTAATCTTTTTTTAGTTTTTGGATCAGAGAGTTGTTGAGGTCCTGCCAGTAGAAGTACCGCAATTGCTAACAACAAGGCCGGTAATGAGGCAGTCATTTTAAGTATGTATTCCCATAGTCGATTTCGGGTTATTAGCGATTCATCTACGGGGATCACGACCTGATGGCCATTGCCATTTTTGCGCCAGATCCAAAACAGTAACGCGGCCGGAATCGCAAGCAATATGAGGACTGGAGAGTGGACAAACATTTAATAGATATTTTTCTATAGTTCAGTCAATTTTTGGTTCGCGGTAAGGCTTGAGAAGAGCATCTAAATCAGAAGGCTCTTCTGGATTTGGACAATGGAACCAAGACTCAAGTTTTTCAAACAGCGGTGCCGCTTCTGGGTGCGCTTTAATTTTAGATAGTGCCGTGCTAGGCGATTCATTCGTGAGATTCATTCGCTGTCTCCAAAAAATAATAAGTGTTCTTTCTAGCCTTGCTTGACCTTCCTTTCCAAGTTTTCCTTTTCTGGCAGCTTCTACCAGAGGCCGTAAAATTTCTGCTGGGCTGAGAAGCTCAGGACTAGAAGACTCCATCAAGTTCAATTTTTTACGAGCACCAAATATTAGTAATAAGAATCCTATTAACCAGAAAGCAGCTCCGAAGATCAATAGATGTTTGTATTTTATGAAACGAGGCAATTTCCCATCGTCTGGTGGGTTAGGTTTCATTCGTTCTGGTGCTAAGGATGATTTGAACGTTACCGGAAGCGTAGGCGGATCAGTCATTGGTTTTTTATCCTTGCCTTGTAAATAATCGCCTAGGTCAAAGGATCCTGCTTCTAGCCCATAATATTCAAAATCGTATCGGAAAGAATTACCATGCGGATAAACTGATGTGATACGTAAGACAATAGCTAATTCTTTGTTCAGAGGCTTAGGTTCTACTTCAGGACCTGGAATGACGTAATCTTTTATTTGTATCTTGATACCAAGAGGCGCGGCTTCCTGCTTCAGCTCATTGGCTATGAGGCAGGGAAGGGTAAAAGATAAGAGGCCAATAAATAGTGATCTTTTCATGGCTAGCGTGCTCCTCGACTAAGTACAGCGCGAGATTTAAAGAAATGACGTAACTTATGCGCTATGGGTTCATTGGTGAGAAGTTGTAAGTAATCAATGCCAGACTTCTTTAGCTCTTCAGCAATGAATTTAGAATCAGTGAGTTTGACTTTGTTTTTTGTGATTCCTGTGATTCCTGTTTCAGCTTCTCTTGTTTTCACGAATCCAGCACCTTGTATCCCCGATTCTATTGGATCAATCAACTGCAGGGCAACGCAATCATGTTTTTGTGCTGCGAGTTTGAGTGCCGGTATGGCTGTAGAATCGTGCAGATCCGATATGACAATAATCATAGATCGGCTCGTTAAAATTGGCATAAGCTCGGCCAAGCGAGAACCAACGCGGGTTGGTTCATCGACACGATAGGATCGTAGTTTAAGTAGCCATTGCAGTATACGGTCAGCAGATAGACTTGGCCTTACGAATAAATCACGTCCCCCCGCTCCAATCACTCCGACCGGACTTATCCGATCCAGTGCGGCGAATGCGATTCCTCCAGCGATTCTTATGGCCGATGCATACTTACTAATATTTGTAGAAGTAACTGTCATCGAAGCGGATGTATCGATGAGCAAGTAAAGGGGCATTTGTTTCGGAGCTTCGTATTCCTTAATGTGAAACTTTCCTGTGCGGGCAGTGACTTTCCAATCTATTGATTTGATTGGATCACCAATCTGATACGCTCGTGATTGTACATATTCTATACCAGATCCGAGGAACGTAGACCGGTCGCTACCGTATCCTATGTCATCGGCTAATTTCTTTATTGCGATGATGAATTGTCGCGAGTCAATTGGATCACAGGAATCGAGGAAATTTTCAGTCATTTGCACAATAGGGTTCGACGCAAAAATGAATGAGATAATTATAAATGATATTATCCCATAGTTTTTAGAATGTCTTCTACGACATCAATAGTACTCATGCCTTCGGCTAAAGCTTCATAATTAAGACGCATGCGGTGCAGAAGGACATCCTCAGCCAACGCAAACAAATCTTCAGGTATTGCGTAATTTCGCCCATGAATGAGTGCTCGTGCCCGTGCACCTTTAATGAGGGCTATGCCAGCTCTGGGGCTTGCTCCAAGTTCAATGTGCGAATGATTTCGGGTCCGACTAACGAGCTCGACGACATGTTTAATGAAGACTTCGCTAACATGAATCTTGTGTACGGCATCAATCACAGATATTAAGTCATTGGCTTCTCCGACAGGATCTTCGGAAACAATATCAAATTCAGTGTTAGCTACTGCCCCTCCTCCTTCTTTTTGAATACCAAGATTCAAGTTCCTGGTTAATATTTCTTCTTCTTCGACTGGAGTTGGATATTGGAGCCGATGACATAACATGAATCGATCGAGTTGAGCTTCGGGCAATTCAAATGTACCACTTTGTTCGATGGGATTTTGTGTTGCAATAACGAGAAAAGGCACAGGGAGACGATGTGTATTGTCTCCTATGGTAACTTTGCGCTCTTGCATTGCTTCTAGTAGTGCTCCTTGAACTTTTGGAGCAGCGCGATTTATTTCATCTGCAAGTAGAAGGTTAGTAAATACGGGACCTTTGTGTGTAGTGAATTGTCCACTTGCCTGGTCAAGAATTTCAGATCCGAGGATGTCCGATGGCAATAGATCGATCGTAAATTGAATTCTTGAGAACTCTAAGTGAATGGCTTTGCCAAGGGCATTTACTAAGAGAGTCTTTGCAAGCCCTGGCATCCCTTGGAGCAGAATATGACCGCTTGTGAAGAGAGCAATGAGCAAGCGTTCCACAACGACATTTTGTCCAACAACGACATTTGATATCTGTTCACGGATTGCTTGAATGTAAGATGCGTGATTGTTATAACTAACCATTTTACTAGAGCAGGACTAGAGAGGTTGTTTATCCTAGTACAGGGTTTCCCATTTTCAGATAAGAAAATGAGAAAATTAAAATTTTATGTGGAGCGTTAAGAACGCTCATCAATGGGGAGTATCGGAGATTGAGAATCAGCTCCGATATAATCGGTTAGTGGCCGATAAAGACGATTATCATCAAGTTGTTCTAATACTTGAGCCGTCCATCCACTTGCCCTGCTAATAGCAAATATAGGAGTAAATAGATCCGTTGGTATTCCGAGACTGTAATAAACTGTTGCAGAATAAAAATCAACATTAGCATTCAGTCCTTTGCGCTCTTTCATGATGTTCGCTATGCGCTCCGACATATTGATCCATTTTGGATCACCAAGTTCTGCTGTTAGCTTAATTGCCATTTTGCGCAGGTGTGGAGCTCGTGGGTCAAGTACCTTGTAGACCCGGTGACCGATGCCCATTATTTTTTCTTTGCGCTCAAGTTTGCCTTCAACATATGAATCTACGGCATCTTCAGAACCGATTTCTTCCAGCATTTGTATGACCCCTTCATTCGCTCCGCCGTGCAGAGGCCCTTTTAGAGTTCCGATTGCTGAAGTGATGGAGGAATAAATATCACTGAGAGTTGCAATGGTGACTCGAGAACTGAATGTTGATGCATTCATTCCATGATCAGCATGTAATATATAAGCGACGTCGAGTGTTTTTGCTGCATCATCAGAAGGTTCTTCTCCATTAATAAGATACAAAAAGTGAGCAGCTTCACTAAGATCGTCCTTAGGCTCAATAATTTCTAATCCTTGTCGACAGCGGTGAAACGCAGCCACGATTAGCGGGATCTTGGCAACAATTGCTAATGCACGTTCTTCATTCAGTTTTCGGTTCTGATGTTCTCCCCTTTGATCATAAAGCCCAAGCATTGATACGCCTGTACGTATAATATCCATTGGTCCGGCATCTTTAGGTGATGCTTTAAGAAAATCTATAATTCCTTGAGGAAGGTTTCTGTTAGCACGTAATGTTGAAGTTAGTGCATTCAATTCTGCGCGGTTCGGTAATTGACCGCGATGAAGCAAATAAAGAACTTCTTCAAAGGAGGTATTTTCGACAAGATCGTCAATGGTATAGCCAAGATAGGATAATTTACCTTCTTGGCCCTGAACGTTACTGAGCT
>Ga0302135_10001781_pt1 | contig 12922 bp, 14 predicted proteins | sample CBN3_surface_MG_FD_203119 | JGI IMG/M metagenome (GOLD analysis project Ga0302135, IMG submission 203119) | Marine microbial communities from Western Arctic Ocean, Canada - CBN3_32.1 | ecosystem: Environmental > Aquatic > Marine > Oceanic | place: Canada: Western Arctic Ocean | collected... | reverse complement strand
GCGATGCCACTGCGGCTGCGCTTCAGCCCTACGAGATTGAATGGCGCAAACTGATGGAGCCAGAGATACGGGGTGGCTACTTGCTGCGACGCTTAGGAGAGCAACTGCCTGAGACGGTGGTTGAGCAGCTTCACCGCTTATTGCGCATACCCGCGCTGCGACGCATATTTGTCTCCGCCCGGCCTTCTTATGACTGGCACAGCACCGGCTTGCTGCGCGTCTTGGACCGGTTCCAACGTTACTCCTGAGGCCCATTAAGGCTCATTGCCGATGACCTTTGCGATTGCGCGGCCTAGTTGTGGCGCGCATTGGTATCATGGAAGACGCCCATCCTCTCCGGTGACGTAGGTACAAGTGGAACCCAAGGAAGACGCTCAACCCAAACGGCGGCCCCCGCGCAAGGCCGCGCCCGTACGGCGACCAGGGAAGAAAGCCGCCCCTGAGAAAGCGCCGGTTGCTGCGCAGGTCAGCCTGCCCGTGGTCTCCGTCATTCTCCCCACCTTCAATGAGCACCAGGCTATTGGCCCGCTGATCGTTCGTATCCTGGACGCGCTGTCTGGTGTCGCCACAGAAATTATCGTGGTGGATGATGCCAGCCCTGATGGGACGACGGCTGTGGTCCAGGAGCTTGCTGAAAGGGATACTCGCGTGCGGCTGCTTTCAAGGCCGCGCAAAATGGGGCTTGCAGGTGCCGTCTTTGCAGGTGTGGAGACTGCGCAGGGTGAGTACCTGTGTGTGATGGACGCGGACTCCTCCCATGACCCGGCTGACCTGTCCACCATGTTGGCCAGAGCCCAAGAAGGTTATGACCTTGTCATAGGCTCCCGGTACGCTCCAGGAGGTGGCATCCATGGGGTGTCTCGGCGCCGACGCGTGACCAGCAAACTCATCAGCGTGGCAGCTCGCATACTCTTCCGCCTACCCGTACCAGACGTGATGACCGGGTATGTTGTATGCCACCGGCGCGTGCTGGCGGATATGCCCACACACTTTTCATCGGAAGGGTTCAAATTTCTGTTTGAAGTGTTGACCACGCAGCCTCAACTGCGGGTATTGGAGTGGCCCATTACCTTCAACGACAGGGTCCAGGGGAGCTCCAACGCCAGCGCTATGGAAGTCCTCCAACTCGCTTTGTTGACGCTGCGGGTGTTGGGCTGGAAAGCCTCTTGGCGCTTGCAGGGCGTCCGGCGTTAGTGCCGTCCGTGCCAGCTTTCCGCCTCCGCCATTACCCTCTCAAACGCCTCCAAGAATGCATCCATGGCCTCAAAGTGGCTGGTATGCCGTCCCAGAAGTTCTAGCAGAGCGGCATGGGGAATGTGTTCCTTGAGTGTGCTTGCAATAAGGCGGTCTCGCGCCAGAGACTCTGTGCCTCGTACCAGCAGCGCTGGCATACGGAGACTGCTGAGGCGCGCGGGGTCGTCTTCGTGGCCAATCACGCGCCATGAACTGGCAATGGCTAGCCGGTGAGTCCAGGCCAGTCGCCACGCCCGCGTTTGTCGTGGATCCACATCGGGTTCCGTGCCGCCTACTTTCACCATGAACCCAGCCAGCCCTTCCTCCGTGATGTCCTTGTCGCCAAAACTCCGAAACCAATCAGCGGCGGGTTGCAGGCTTGGCGAGTCTTGGCCGGTCTGACGGAGCAGCCACCACACAGGCGGTTCTATCAACGTGAGGCTCTTGATAAGGTCTGGCCGCCTCAGCGCAAAGTCCAGCGCAATGGTCCCGCCTAGAGACCACCCTGCCAGGTGAATTCTTCCCACTCCGGCTGCGTTCAAGGCCGCTTCCAGCGCCGCGCTCTCCAGTGGGACGCTCCATTCAGCAGGAGCAATCCGCCCCTCTGCGGCCTCCAGCACCACTAGCGGGCTGACACCAATGACTCTCCAGTTTGGCGTGAGGCGTTCTGCATGAGGTGACCAAGAGGCGTAGCCGCCCAGGATGTCACCAACGAGGACTACAGGGCTGCCGGTCCCGCCAAATTCGCGTAGGTAGCCTGGGCGAGTTGGTTGGTCTATGTTCGGCACAGCGGTCATGGCGCTCACACCTGGCGTTATGGAGAAGGGAAATTTTAAGAGAAACGTAGTACGGGCACCAAGGCATATGCCCTGGTGCCCGTTTGAACCCCGTGTTTGCTAGGCAATGGCTTGCCTGTGATGGTTATTACGCTATTGGGCCAATGAGAATATCATCGCCCTCAACCTTGACCGCAAAGTGGGCCACGCCGTCCTCAATGGGCAGGCTCGTGGGCTCGCCAGTTCGCAGGTCTATGCGGCCCTCATGCAGAGGACACTCCACTTCATAGCTTGCGGGGAACAACTCACCCTGGTCAAGCATCGCCTGGGCATGAGTACACCAATTGTCTATGCAGTAGTACTCGCCATTGATCCGGGCCAGGAGATATTCGTCTCCCTCTGCCTCTACCATCATCATGTCGTTATCGTCTAGGTCACCAATGGTGGCAACCTTAACAAACTCTGTGATCATCCAATCACACCTCGGCTCGGCGTTAAGAGTCACCTTATTCTATACTTTTCGGTTTCGATATGAACAGTATGCCCATACGGCCTGTTAGCATTACTTTAGCTACTGTTTCCGCAATCCTACACTACTGCCGCTGATGGCGGCGCACCTCGTCATTAAATGCCTGGCAGCCATCTCATTCAGTGTTAAACTGATATACGCCACGTACCCATGATTTCCCCCACCGGACTGCCGGGACCATGCGCGTCCCTCCCTGGTTTGCTGTCGAGAGGCCCTTCACCATGCGAGATTCTGAGCATACGCCGGAGGATGCAACCTCACCGGCTGACCAATACCGCCAGCCGTCTGGCGTTTTCGGTCGTACTTTCTATGCCATAGGCTACCCCAACTTCAGGTATCTCTGGCTGGCTCAGATGACTAGCGCCGGAGCCTTCTGGCTGCAGATGATTGCGCTGCCTATTTTGGTGCTCCGCATCACTGACGGCTCAGCCGTCCAGCTTGGGCTGGTGATGGCCGCGCGGACATTGCCCGCGCTGATTCTTGGGCTGTGGGCAGGCGTTATAGCCGATATGTGGGACCGCCGGAAGATCCTCATAGCCACTAGAGCGTACATCGCAATCATATCCGCAGGGTTCGCTATCGCCATCTTCACGGGTGGTGTGGAGTTGTGGCACATCTACACGTACGCCCTCCTGCGTGGAGCGTCTCAGGCCTTTGAGCAGACCACCCGGCGTGCCATGGTGGGCTCCGTAGTGCCACCGCGCGGCGTGGTCAATGCGGTTGCCCTCATGAGCAGTAGCGTGCAAATTATGCGTGTCACCAGCGCAGTTGTGGGCGGGTTCCTTGTTGCTGTTTTCAATGAGGGAGTGGTATTTGCCATCATCTCCGTGCTTGCCGCGGTGGGCGTTCCCATTCTGCTCCAACTTCGTATTCCTCCCACGGAGCAGCGGCGGTTTGAAGGGGCGGGGCGGGTGCTCCGTGACCTTACAGAGGGCCTAAAATTTGCCTGGGGAGCGCCAGCGGCCAGGGGCAGCTTGATCACGGCGTTCATCTACTTCATGTTTGGCGCCACGTTCATTCAGGTCTTTGTCCCTCTTGTGGCAAGTGATGTTTTGGGATTGGACGGCAGCGGCTTCGGACTCCTCGTGGCGGTCATTGGCTTGGGTGGCATTACCGGCGCGTTGCTTGTTGCCTTTGCCAACCCCAGCCACCACCGTGGCATGTTGTTGTTGGGTGCAGTTGCTCTTTACGGCACGCTGCTTGTGGTTTTTTCCGCCACCACCTACCTACCGGTCATTTGGGTGTCATTTGCCCTGGGGTGGTTGGTGGGTGTTAGCCAGTCCACATTCCAGCCACTGATCACCTCACTGCTCATGGAGGCGTCGCCGGTGGAGATGCGGGGGCGCACCATGGCGTTGATAGGACTTGACCAGGCGTTTGTAACACTTGGCGCGGCTGGCGCTGGCTTTGCATCTGCATTCCTGGGGACACAGGTAGCCCTGATCATTTTCGGATCGGTCTGTGCGCTAGGCACCGGCTTGCTGGCTCTTACGTATCCGCCAATACGCAAGGTGGACTGAGGGCGCCAGCATATTGAGCTTGACGGAGTATCAACCGCTATCTATAGTGAATAGAGTCTGCGCTCCGCGCGGCATACAGACAGTGAACACCCAAAGGGGGTTTGTTATATGGCTACCATGCAGCAACCGCTGACCATCAACATTACGGAGACTGCGGCGGAACACGTCCGGCACTTCATGATGGTCGATGGCAAAGAAGGGTACACCGTCCGCGTTGGCGTGAAGGGCGGCGGGTGCTCCGGCCTCACCTATGACTTGAACATAGTCCCTGAGGCTGGAGAGAATGACAAGATTATTGAGGAACACGGCGTCCGGCTCTCCGTTGACAAGAAGAGCTACGTGTTCCTGGCAGGTACCGTGCTGGATTATTCAGGCGGCCTGAACGGCAAAGGGTTTGTGTTCAACAACCCCAACGCCAAGACAGCCTGCGGGTGCGGCACCTCCTTCTCCGTCTAGCCACCCCTTAGTATCGGTAATAGTGAACGTGCCGCCGGCTGACCTCAGTCGGCGGTCTTTGCTTTCAGGAGCTTTTGCCCAATGCCTGACGGAGCACTAACACAGGTGAACGCAGGGGCCGCCCACTATGGCGACCCTGCCGTCGAGTTCGCCGCCTTGGAGTCTGGTGTGGGGGTGACTGACCGCTCTCATGTGGGACGACTCCGCCTGCGTGGCGCGGATGTCCTTGACTTGCTGGACCGTCTGACTACCAACAAGCTGGAGACCTTGGAGCCCGGCGAAGGTATGCCCTCGGTGCTGACCACCAGTAAAGGCCGCGTGGTTGACCTGCTAACGCTGACTGCGGCGGACGACTATCTGCTCTGTCTTACCAGTCCTGGCCGACAGGAGGCCGTTGTTGAGTGGATAGACTTCTACACCTTTGCTGAGGACGTCACGGTTGAAGACGCCTCCGCAGACACGGCCCAGCTAAGCCTCGCTGGCCCCGGCGCGGCAACGCTCCTTGAGGGGCTTGGCGTCGACGTCTCCGGCCTGCCAACCTTCCACTCACGCGCATATGCATTGTCGAATGCCGACGTACTCGTTTGGCACACGCTGAGCGTGGGGACGCCTACCTATGAAATCATCGTACCCGTCGCCGCCGCTACAGGCGTTTGGGAAGCCCTTACGCAGGCGGGTGCCGTACCAACCGGTTATCAGGCGCGGGAGGCCTATCGAGTACAGCATGGGATGCCCGTTCATGCTGCTGAGTTTGGTGACGATACTAACCCGTTGGAGAGTCGCCTCAAGGGAGCCATCAGCTTTAACAAGGGCTGCTACATTGGCCAAGAGGTGGTGGCGCGACTGAACACCTACCAGAAGGTGCAACGCCGCCTCATGGCAGTGACCTTCAGCGGCAACGCACAGATTGGCGATGCCCTCAAATCGACGGACGGCGTTGCCGCTGGCGTCGTCACATCCGTGGCGCAGGTCCCTGGTGGCGGCACGCTCATTGGCCTGGCATTGGTGCGCCAAGAACATGCCGCGCCTGACGCGACCCTGCTGGTAGCTGACCGCGATACCACAGCCACCCTTTCCGAACCCGCCTTTGCCCTTGCCACGGAACCCGTCGAAGCCTAGCGTTGACACCCTCGTACGCGAGGCGTATACCCTCAGCTGATTGCTGGAATGGGTAGCGTTAGTGACGAGACGAGGAGGTTGAAATGGCCACATCTGTCCAGACACAGTTCAACGTTGGTGGTGTTCTGTTGGACCGGCCCTTCAAGGCGCGACGCCTGGGCCACTTTGGGTTCAACGTTACAAAAATGGAGGAGTGCCTTCATTTCTATACAGAACTCTTAGGTTTCCGCATATCCGATGCCCGTGACCTGTTCCGCAGCCGTGCCACGCCTGAACAGGTGAAGCAGATGGAGGCCTTTGGCGACACGAACGGGTACTTCACTCGCTTCGGGAGCGACCACCACTCGTTTGTCCTGTTTAACAAGCAAGCACGGGAGTGGATGGATACCGAGCGCAAATTCAAGCCAGGAGTGACCATCAATCAGATCACCTGGCAGGTGGGCAGCTTGGCGGAGGTGGGTAACGCCATCAAGTGGTTCCGTGAGCAGGGGGTGAACCTGCAACGCGCAGGCCGTGACATGCCCGGCTCTAATTGGCATACCTATCTCTATGACCCTGACGGCCACACTAACGAGTTGTACTACGGCATTGAACAGGTGGGCTGGAATGGCCACAGCAAGCCGCTGTCCATGTATAAGCGGGGCTTCCGTGAAGCGCCTCCACTGCCGCAGATATCGGAGTTTCAAGAGGTACAGGACGCGCTGGCTGAAGGGGTGGACCTGCTCTCAGGCTATAGGTATGCGGAACAGATGCCAGCCACCTATGAGGTGGGAGGTATCATGATGCCCCGGCCCTTCAAAATTGTAGGCATTGGACCCGTGAGCTTGTTTGTTGAAGACGTGGAGGCTTCCAAGGCCTTTTACCAAGACGCATTGGGTTTTACTCTTTGTGAAGAGGTGGAATGGCAGGGCTATAAATGCGCGTTCTTACGGGTCAACACGGAGCACCACTCAATGGCGCTCTACCCCATTGCGCTACGCAAGGCATTGGGCCTGAGTGATCACACTACCAACATGGCCTTTGGCGTGAAACTGGCCAACTACCAACAGCTTCGTGATGCGGTGGCTTTCCTCAAAGAGCACGGCGTACCAGTCATCGACGCTATCCCCCAGGAGTTGCATCCCGGCATAGACTATGCTGCTCACGTACTTGACCCTGAGGGTCACTGCATCCAGCTCTATTGTGAGATGGAGCAGATAGGCTGGGACGGAAAGCCTAAGCCTGCGGAAATGCGTCGCAAAGTGCAGGCTGGTGCTTGGCCGGACGCGCTGGATGCTACTACCGATACGTACCGAGGTGAGCCTTTCCTCGGCCCCTGGGAGTAGCAACCGTTAAAGGTACCCCCACGTTGTGATTATGTAAGAAGCCCCAGGGTGATAACGCCCTGGGGCTTCTTGTTGGTACTACGCAGTTCTTTGGCAGCCGGAGCTACGCTACCAAGGTGTGGTGGTGAGGCGGAAGCACCTGGCGGCGTTCTCCCACATCAACTTGCCTATAGCCTCTGCTCCCAGAAGTTCCTTCCAGCCCAGCACCAAGTCTGTAGTGTCTGGATAGGACGTCTCTGGATGCGGGTAGTCAGATTGGTACATCAGGATGTCTGGGCCAATCACGTCATTGACCGCTTTGGTCATCTCAGGCCCTTCGTTGTAGTCAATGCCGCAGAAGATGCGTCCCATCTGCGCGTACTCCAAAGGCGTGTGCTTCAGGTCCTGCGGCACCGAGCCGCTCACGTATTCAATCTGGCGTCCAAGCCGGATGAGCCAGTGAGGGAGCCAACCATGACCGGCCTCCACCGGGGCCAACCGCAGGTTAGGGTAGCGGTCCAGCACGCCGCTCATGGCCATGAACGCAATAAACCGTGCAGCGCCCCAGGTCTGACCTGCGGTGCGCCCCATGACCGCGTTGTCCCATACGTCCCTGTAGCCAGGGAAGTAGGGCGACATCACGTGGAACGAGTGGTAGAGAATTGGGAAGTCGCCTTCACTGGCGGCCTGCCAGATGGGTTCCAGGTCGGGGTCATCTATGGGCATGCCCTCTGGTAGCACAGGCCACACTGCGGCGGCCCAGTCCTCCTTGGCGTACCTGCGTATGGTAGCGGCGGCCCACTCAGGGTCGGTGCAGGGCGCAATAATGAGCCCCTTCAGCCTGCGTGAGTCCTCTGAGCAGAAGTCTGACATGTAGTTGTGGTACGAGGTGAAAAGCTGGAGCGTCAGGTCTAGCTCCAGGGAGGTTGCTGCATAGGCCCACGTGCCGGGGATGATGAAGTCGATGTCCCTGCCCTCAATGTCCATGTCCACCAGACGGCCTGCGGGGTTGTCCTCTGCGGTAGCGATAGAGAACTCTTTGCTGGTGGTGAACTTCGTGCGGCCCATGAGGTTATGCTGGGCACCGGTGCGGGGCAGACTGCCGCCGCCGCCCTTTTGTCCCGCCACACGGTTGTAGCGTACGGGGTTGATGGAGAGCATATCGTGTTCTTCAGTCGCGGAGTCGGCAAGGCTGCGGCGCTTGGTCATCAGCGTGTGGGGCTTCAGCCGCTCCTCCATCTTGGCTTTGTCCCCCTCCGCGTAGCGCAGTAGCAGTTGAAGCGATGGATTAACGTGAGTGTCAGCGTCGATGACTCGGAATCCCTGCCGCATGATAAGCCTCCTTAGCGTGGGCTATAGAGGCCAGTCCTGGCCTCGTGGGTGAGGGTAGGGAGTAGGGCGGTGCGCCGTCAAGCTGGCCTACTGGTCAAGGGCGGCGATGCCCTCAACTTCAACCAGCGTGCGTGGTGTGTAAGGCGGATTATGCGAGAGGGGCCAGGTTGAAGTACCGGAAGGTTTCGGCGTACTCGTACCCTGTTTCTCCAGTGGTGTCCTTGGCCATGGAGCGGATGTAGTCGTCAACGTTAACCGATGGCGAGTCTGGCATCTGGCTCTTGTGGCATTTCAGCGCTGCAATCTTCACGTCAATGGAAGAGGTTATGTCTATCGCAACATCGTAAGGTCCGCCGTGAGCGCCCAGGTACAGATGCTCCACAATGTGCGGCTCCAAACCCTCATTCATCACAAGTTCAGGGAAGACGTGGTAGTCCCTGGCTGATGGAAACACAGCGTCCATGGTGGCATCGCCCATGGCGCGGTGGTCCGGGTGGTTTATATAGCGACCGCTCATCCAGCGGGAGGTCGGATCCTGGGTTATCACCGCGCTGGGCTTGAACCGTCTGATGACGCGGACAATCTCCTTGCGCAGTTGAATGTCGCTTACCAGCACGCCATCCTCATGGCGTAGGAACTCCACGTGACTGCCGCCAATGGTCTTGCACGCATCTTGTTGTTCAGCCTCACGGATTACTGCCAGGTCTGCTGGGCGTATCGTGCGGTCTGACGTTCCCTTGTCGCCGCTGGTGCCCAGCAGGTAGATGATCTCCTTGCCTTCTCGCGCCCACTTGGCTGCTGAGCCCGCGCACATGAACTCCGCATCGTCCGGATGCGCCACTATCACCATAATCCGGTCGCCTGGGCCGGTGTGTTCAATTTTTTCAAATACCATTGATGCTCCTTACGTCCGTACGTTGTGTAAGAGGGCTGCTAGATGGCTATGGCCCCGTCTATGCCAATAGCCTGCCCCGTCAGATAGCTGGCGTCGTCGCTGGCCAGAAAGGCCACGGCCCCGGCCACGTCTTCCGGCGCGCCAAGGCGTCCCAGCGGTATGTGTTGTTTGATGGTGTCTATGGTCTCTTGCGACAGCGTCTCCACCATGTCCGTGGTGATGAACCCCGGCGTTAGCGCGTTCACGGTGATGTTGCGGGAGCCCACCTCTTTGGCGATGCTCCTGGTCAGTGCAATGAGCCCCGCTTTGGATGCTGCGTAGTTGGCCTGGCCGGGGTTGCCCGCCAGCGCCACGACGGACGACATGTTGATGATGCGTCCCCAACGCTGTTTGAGCATGAGCCGCACCGCCGCTCTGGTGCAGAGGAACGCTCCCTTGAGGTTGGTGCCAAGCACGGTGTCCCACTCCTCCTCAGTCATGCGCATGATGAGGTTGTCGCGAGTGACTCCCGCGTTGTTCACCAGGATGTCCAGGCCGCCCCAGGCGTCAGCCACCTGTTGCACCATGGCCTCAACCTGATCTGCTTGCGCCACGTCTGCCTGGATGAGCAGCGCCTCGCCGCCTGCGTTGGTTATCTCGCTGACGACTGCTTCCGCAAGCGCCTTGTTGCTGTTGTAGTTGACCGCCACTTTCGCGCCCTCGGCAGCTAACCGTAGCGCCACCGCCTTGCCAATGCCACGACTTGCACCTGTGACCAGCGCCCGCTTATCGTCCAACTTGCCCATGGTTAGTTCTCCACCTGTGCGCTAACGGTTTCCAGCGCTGAAGAGAGGTCGTTTCGCATGGCGTCGATGAGGCCCGCGGCAGCGATATCGCTGGCGGTGAAAATGGAGTGAGCTATGTTCTCTGCCTTGGAGCGTCCATGACCAATGATGACCAGCCCGTTGACGCCAAAGAGTGGCCCACCGCCTTGCTCGGCGGCGCTGGCCAGCCCTGATAGCCCTTCGATAACCGGTGAATCGGGGCCAAGAGCCTCGGTGAGGTATGCCTCAAGCGCAAGGCCAAGCCCCTCCGTGTATTTCAACAATACGTTGCCCACAAAGCCGTCGCAGGCAATCACGTCGGCCTTGTCGGTGAAAATCTCATGAGCCTCCACGTTGCCCACAAACCGCAGGGAGCTTTTTTCAAACAGGGCGTAGGCTTCCTGCACCTGCTTATTGCCCTTGCCCGCCTCCGAGCCGACGCTCAGCAGACCGGCGCGTGGCTCTTTTACGCCAAGGTAATGTTGAGCGAAGGAGCAGCCCAGCGTGGCGAAGTTCAACAGTTGTGCCGGCTTTACGTCCACCTGAGAACCCAGGTCAACGATGGTGGTCTTTGGCGCAAGCCCAATGAAGTTCCCGCCAAGGGCCGGACGGTTCAGGCCGGGGAATAGCCCCCACGTCAGGACACAGACCGCCATAGCAGCGCCGGTGGAGCCCATGGTCACAAAGGCGTCTGCCTTGCCATCCTTCACCAGCCCTGCGGCGACAGCCACCGAGGCGCTGGGCTTCTGTCGGAACGCCAGCACGGGGTGCTCGCCTTCTACAATGACGCCTTCAGATGGAACGACCTCCAAGGGCAGGCCGGTTGTGTCGTACTTGGCAAGTTCGGTGTGGACGGCGTCAGCGTCGCCCACCAAGAGGACGCGTAGTCCGTATTCTCTGGCCGCCAACACTGCGCCCTTGACTGGTTCACTGGGGGCCACATCGCCACCCATGGCGTCCAGGGCAATGGTATGTCTGGGCTGATTGCTCGTCACGGTGATAGTTCTCCCGTATTGGTCAGGCGGATGCCCAGGGGACTCGCGCCTCTCCGGTGATGACGTCCTGTCCGTCCTGGTCCTTGCAGGCTACCTCGTACGCGGTTTCTCCGTTTGTGGGGCTGCCGCGCAAGACGCCTACTGTCGTAATCGTGCTTCCTGGGAACACCGGGGCTCGGAACCGTATCTTGAGCTTGCCGCCGGATGCCCAGACCTCGCCAAATGCGTTCGTCATCATCTCTGAGATGAACGCTAGTACTAGCATACCGTGGGCCACCGTCCTGCCGTAAGGGGTGGAGGCTGCGAATTCCGCGTCAGTGTGGAGCGGGTTGTGGTCGCCGCTAGCCTCCGCGTAGGCGTCAACCTGCGTCTGCGTGACGGCGTGGGTTATCTCAGGCAACGTCTCTGGAGCCGTCATGCCTCTGCGCCATTCATAGGTATCAGGATGCTGCTGCGTCCCGTCAGCGCAACCACTTCTGCGTTGCTCACCTGGAACTGCAACGTGAGGAACCGTGCGCCGCCGCGTACGCTGTTCTGCGCCACCTCCGCCGTGCACTGGAGCGATGCGTCCGGTGGGACGGGCGCTGTGAACTCCAGTTCCTGGGCCGTGTGTACGGCCCCCGCTGGCAGCGACACCGCGTCCATGACTGCTGCCAGCGCCAGCGCCGCCACCGCTGTCGGCGGTACGAGCGCGCCATCCAGTGACGACCCGTCTTCCACGGCGCGCCGGTAGGCGTCAGCGACTGCCGCTGAAATTACCAGCGGCTTGTCTACGATTCGCTGTCCGGGTGTGAGGGTGTCGAAGTCCACGGTCACTTATGTTTACTCAACTACTGGGGTGGTCTACCGGCTCGTCTTCCGGCGCTTCCATGGCCTCGATAGCCTTGTTGGCCACCATGCGGAACACCTCCATGGGCTGCGCTCCGGTGAACCCGAACCCGCCTATGACAAAGGCCGGGATGCCGTTGAAGCCCAGGTCCTGGGCCTCCTGGTACTGGGCCATGACTGCTGTCCAGTACTTGCCTTCATCCAGGGCCTCTTTGACGGGCGCCCATTCCATGCCAGCCTCTTCCACCAGCTCTTGCAGCACGGCCATATCACCTATGTTCTTGCCGTCTTCCCAGTACGCCTTGTACGTCACTTCATGGAAGAGGAGGTACTTGCCTTGCTCTCGTGCGTACTCGGCCGCTTGCAACGCCTTCTGTGAGTTCGACGTCCATGGCGGTCGCTTCATCTTGGTGAGGCCGGTGGCGTCTGCAACCTCACGCAGGTGTGGGTTCAACTGGCCTTCAATCTCACCGGGACGTGCCTGGCGAGGCGCGCCCTCGTCCGGGAGGTCGGGTCGCAGCAAGAAAGGCTTGACCGTCACCTCAAGGTTGAATTCTTTACCTAACTGGTTCAGCCGCTCCAGGCCGACATAGCACCAGGGTCATATGAAGTCTGACCAAACGGTAACGGAGATAACTGGTCCTGCGGACGTGCTCATGGGCTGCTCCCTATCTGACTACGATTGCGCACAAGCTTACCAGGCGTGGGAAGGGCAGGGTAGGTGGGGGGGGTGAGTGGTGCTCACGCTCTCGCAGCAGGCAACGGGCCGACTCCTCAAATGTGAGCGCTCTCACGAGTCGATTGGAAAGACGAAAAGGCCACGGATTGCCTGTTTGACAGGAGGGGGCGGATGAACCCTTGAATCGTATGCTATGCTCTTGTTTCTTTGAAACCTAACCATAACCCAACAATTGCGTCTTTGAGTTTGCACCGAAATCGGCATATTATCTTAACGGTACGTTAGTAACTGACTATGGCAACCACACAAGCATTCATAAACCCTGCAATGTTGCGCTGGGCAAGAGAGTGGTCTTATCCCACTGTCGAGGCGGCGGTGGAAGCTCTTCGGGAGAAAAAACTTCGGCAGTGGGAACAAAGGACTAGCTATCCGACGTTTAAACAGGCCCAGACT
>Ga0302135_10001780_pt1 | contig 12923 bp, 11 predicted proteins | sample CBN3_surface_MG_FD_203119 | JGI IMG/M metagenome (GOLD analysis project Ga0302135, IMG submission 203119) | Marine microbial communities from Western Arctic Ocean, Canada - CBN3_32.1 | ecosystem: Environmental > Aquatic > Marine > Oceanic | place: Canada: Western Arctic Ocean | collected... | reverse complement strand
TCAGTCCGGCCTGGGGGAAACGCCGGGACAGTTCGTACATCCCATAGGCCTGGAACGTGCGGCACGCCTTCTGATTTACAACCGTCTCGTCTCCATTACCGATGTTGCACATACGTGCGGGTTCGGCCGTTCGCAAGCACTCTCTCGGGCTTTCCGAAGCAGATTTTGGGGCGACACCCTCGGCGTTTCATCACGCCAGAAGCCCGATGTCGCTACGACGTCTGCATGCCTGTGCCCGACGAGATTGAGCATGATGATGAGGTCGACATGCAAGTCCTCCGGGGAGGTAGCTTTGCCGTCTATCAAACGTCGTTTGTGCAAGGGGGTGGCCTGGGAGCGCTTTGCGCAAGGGTGGTTAGCGTCGAGCGGCTACCAAATCGATTTCCGACCGCGCTACGCAGCCTATGTGCCGAAAACACGAGATGACCATGGCGACGACTTTTCGACCGAATTCTGTCTTGCCGTGAAACGCCCGTATGGGGTGACCCCGCAGCGGCGCACCTGCAATTTCGCGAAACGCGGCGTTACCGAGTACCCAGACAAACGGATTTGACGGTTATCCAGATCAGTTCAATAGGCTCAGCGCCTGAGTAAACGCTTGCATCAGTCCCTTAACAGTTCGATTGGGTCGACACCCTGCTCGAGTTGACCGCAGTGTTTCGCTTCAAGTTGGTAACCGAGTAGACGCTGCACAGGTTCCGGTAGTGTCCTTGCGACCGCCGGTGGATAGAGCAAAAAATTGCTGTGTGCAGTGCGAATCCACCCCACGCAATACTGCAAAACTAAGCCTCTCCGAAATACGTCGAGGCTCGAATTCGCGCCTGCCCCATGAACCGTTGTGCCCAACAACGCGAGGGCCGAGCCGGGCTCAAGCGTTGAGTGCACAACCAACTCTTCATGCAGACCGCGCGGATACGACTTTTCGGTATAGATGCCATCCTTCCAAAGATCGAGTCTTGCCGACGCTTGGTAAGCATCGTCCCAACGATGGCTGCCGGGAATGACACGGGTCGAGCCGAATTCTGGTTTAAATTCGCTCAAGGCCATGATGACCACAAAGCTCAGTGGGTGTGATCGGCCCCTGACGTGTCCCCAAGTGTAATCGTCTCGGTGCAGCAGTTGAGCCGGCTCGCCGGGTCCGATTTCCGCGACTTGCGTTGCACTAATCTGCAGCGTCTCACAGTATTCGAGCAAAACTGAGTTCGCCAAAATCATCAACAACGGATGCGCCGCAATCTCACGCGCGAGCGTCGGGGAATGACGCAAGCCGCTATTGATTCGTCGTCCGTCACTGACAATTTGTGCATCTTTGAGGCCTAGGGTGGGGCCGGCGAGCACTGGATCTAACTCTGCATTAACTTGGTCGATAGTGTGTCTGTCAACAACATTCTCGACACAGATGACGCCGTCATCTCGCAACGCTGATTGCATTGCTGTCGGCGAACCGGTCGCGCTGAAAGATTGCGGTGCTCTCGTATCGGAGGAATCCGTTGTGGACTGTCGTCTCATGTTTGTGGGGGTCATTCGCCTTTCCAGTCAACACAGTGTCGGATGGAGGCTACGATAAGTTGCATCTGCGAGCAAAATCAACTGCGAGTGATTCACGGTCGTGGAAACCAACACTTCGGGCCGTCGTATGTTCGCGGCCGAGAATGGGCGCTGCACATTCAGCTCATGGACTAGCTGGTTCGCGCACCGCCCGAGTGAACGCTTCAGATGTTGTCACCGCACCGAAGTAGCCGCCTTCCGTTGTAATCGTGCTGATCGCGGCGAGGTAATTGGAGTGTACCGTTGCTGCCGTGCAGTCCTCCAACAGCAAACAATCGAAGCCTCGGTCAATGGCACTGCGCAGTGAGCTGTGAACGCAGACATCGGTGGTAAGACCCAGCAGGACTAAGTTTCGAATACGCCGACTCGACAAGATGAGTTCGAGCTCGGTACCGTAAAACGCACTCGATGATGGTTTGTCCAGCACGGGCTCACCAGGGAGAGGTGACAACTCAGCGACAATTTCGTGCCCCGCTTCGCCGCGCACTAGAAAGCGGCCCAACGGCCCCTCGGCCCCAAATTCGGCGCCGCCGAGTTCACTCCTGAAACGTTTCACCGGTGCGACTTCACTCATGTCTCGGCGGCGACCACCGCGCGTATGAATGATTAAATAGTTGTATTGCCTCGCGGCATCCAGGACAGTCTTGCTCGGGGCAATTGTGCGTCGCAGCGGCGCAAGATCGTAACCCATGGTGTGGACGTAGCCGCCTTCATCGAGAAAATCTCGCTGCATATCGATGCATAGAAGCGCCGTTGAATCGGGAGACAGACTACCGTCGTAGGGAAAATTGTACGGACGAGCGCTGGCAAAACGTTTCACCTTATTCTCTCCACAGATATGACTTTGTTGTGCGCCCGGCGCGACTGGCCGCCGACGAAGTCGGTTTAGTGCTTATCGACAGCGCAGCATTAGTATCCACTAATGCGCCCACTACTGTCTCGCGCTGGCACCGTCGTTAGCAAAGCAGATCGTGCCAACTTATTGTTGACACGAAGGCTTGGATTTTTGCACCGTGAACAGTTATTCACAACGAGGGGTTTGGTGATGCCTAATTATGGACCTATCGAATATGACATCAATCTAGACGCACCAGGGAAACGTGTTAGCACCCTACGTCTGGTGCATTCGGACAACACGAATGCGTACAGCATCATCCCGATACCCATCGCGGTCATAGTAAATGGCAACGGACCCACTGTGTTGCTCGCGGCGGGCAATCACGGTAACGAATATGAAGGGCTAAGTAATTCTTCGCGAGTTGGTGCGAGAGCTATCGACGGAAGACGTACAAGGGCGGCTGATCGTTTTGCCGTCCCTAAACATGCCGGCCGTACGCGCCGATACGTGGGTTTCTCCTTTGGACAACGGCAATTTGAATCGTGTGTTTCCCGGTACGCCAATCGGTGGTCCAACAGAAGCGATAGCAGGCTTTCTGGCCGCACCCTCTTGCCTTTGTGTGACGCCGGCATCGACATTCATACCGGCGGAAACATGGGAACCTTTGTGCCATTGGTGTTTCTGTGCGAGTGCAAAGATCGCGACGTGTTCAAAAGAAGCGCCGAGCTCGCGGCTGCCTTTGCGGCACCCTGGACGTACCTCGTGACCGGTGTTGCAGACCAAGGTGGGTTTGACCCGTGTGCGCAAAACCAAGGTGTTGCATTCATCTCGACGGAGCTTGGCGGCGGTTGGCGCTTGGGTGGAGAAACCTTAGACATCGGTAGGCGAGGCGTGCGTAACATGCTTGCCCATCTGGGGGTTATTCAATCAACCGAGACGCAGGCAGTTCGACCGGGGCAGTTACGATACGTCTCCGACTCCGGGCCGAACGGAACATTGGTGAGCTCCGCGGCAGGATTTTTGGAGACGCACTTCGAGCCCAGCTCAAGCATCAAAGCTGGCGACACGGTCGCGACGATTCATCCGATAGAGAACGGTTTCGAGCCGCCCACTCTACTGAGCGCACCACGAGAAGGGGTGATTGTCTCTCAACGCACAACAGCGCATATTCGCCACGGCGACATCGTGATGAACGTTGCCACTGAGATAGAGCGCAGCCAAATCACGGCCGGCGGCGGGTGACGGTCACCGGGCACGAATCGGACATGACGGACTCAGTGCGAAGCTTGGTGGATTGCGTCGAACGCAACCGCCGAGGTCACTTGGTAGTTGTGACTGGCGCCGGGATTAGTCTCGCGAGCGGTATTCCGACATTCCGCGGTAGCGACCCTGATGCGGTGTGGAATCGCGATGTGACTGAGTTAGGTACGAATCGCTTCTTTCGCGAAGATCCGGTCGCTAGCTGGACGTGGTATTCGAGTCGCTTCGATATGGTCATGGACAAACATCCCAATGAGGCACACCGTGCCTTGGTCGAACTCGAAAATTGGCAGTGTATTGCCGGCGGTCGCTTCACCCTGATCACACAGAACGTCGATACCCTACACGAAGATGCAGGCAGTACAGCGTTGATCAAGGTTCACGGGAGTGTGGACCGTGTCCGCTGCACTCAAATCGGTTGCGAATTTGGCGCGCCGTCGGGTTCGATAAACCGTGCCGATGTAGATTTTGTTTCGTTCTCTCGACAGCCCTCACTGGAGACTTTGCCTAAGTGTCCTGAATGCGGCGAACTGCTTCGCCAACACGTGCTATGGTTCGACGAGTACTATGACGGTCACGATGACTATCGGTGGCCAACCGTCATGCGAGCTGCGCAAACAATGGACCTTGTTTTGTTCGTTGGTACCTCGTTCGCGGTAGGTGTGACTGATTTGTTCTTGCAGGCTGCCGTCCAGCGACAATTAGAGGCTGTCGCGGTCGATCCAGGTGCACGGGAAGCACCGCACCCACAGGTAAAGCTCCTACGTGAAAAGTCCGAAACGCTGCTGCCGGCACTGTGCCAGAAGCTCGGACACCCCCTACTTTAACGCGGGCAAATCTGGTGATTAACACCATCCAACCTTGATACCCCGGTTGTTGCCTGGACTCAGCAGTGCCGTTTCGCAGTTCGTGAAGGGGGCTCGGCGAGACACCCGTCGGCGCTACACTGCGTGACTGATCTACTGACGACAGCACATTTGTCAGAGCAGGCTCAGCGCTCTCTTCTATCAGCTTAATAACGGCCAAAAAAGATGCGTGTCTCGGCTGCCTAAGGAGAGTAGATTTCGGGCCGTGGACGTCGAATCTGAAACCCCAGTTAGCAACCGCGACCGCTGGATAAGCTTCTGGGCAGCGGTGCTCGCCGCCTGGGGTTTTTCCGCCGCGGCTACCGTTGCCAATGCGATGCTGCCGCAAATTCAGGGCGACCTATCGGCCAGCCTGGATCAGGTATCGTGGATCATTACCGCTTCGATCGTCGCCAGTGCACTCGGAATTCCACCGACTCCGTGGCTGGCCGCTCGCTTTGGCTTCCGACGCGTTTTGCTGTGTGCGCTGGTGTTGTTTACCGTATCGTCGTGCATGATTGCCATTTCCAGCAGTCTCGGTGAGGTCGTGTTTTGGCGTATCGGCCAGGCGTTGTTCGGTGCACCCATCATGGTGTTGTCACAGTCTTTTACCGTGAGTTCTTTTGAGGGAAAACAGCGCGGCATGGCGATGGCCATTTGGTCCGTCGCACTCACGACTGGTTGGGTATTTGGTCCTGCTATGGGTGCCTATCTAGCTGATTGGCACAGCTGGCGATTAAGCTTTTTTATGGTCTGCCCAATTTCGTTAATTTCGATTGTCGTTTGTTGGTTTTTTATCCCGCGAGACAAGCCTAATCGGGATTTGCCGTTCGACTGGTTCGGATTTGGTGCACTCTCGATCGGACTCATTGCTTTGCAAACTGTCATCAACCGAGGCCAACGTGAGGACTGGTTCGATTCGCAAGAGATCCTCATATTGTCATTCATCTCATTTGCTGCGCTGACTATCTACGCTATCAACACCTGCTTCAGCGCAAAACGATTCGTACGCTGGCAAATTTTTCGCGATCGTAACCTGGCCGTAGGTGTGTTGTTAACGAGTATCTTCGGGTTCATCTCGCTAGCGCCGTTAGTGTTGGTACCGCCGATGCTTGGGCAGATCAAGGGCTTGGAAGTAGTGACTATCGGACTGGTGATCACCCCGCGAGGGATCGTCCAGATAGTACTTATGCTGATGTTGGGTCCGTACGTGGCCCGCCTCAATCCGCGTGTGCTGATGGCCATCGGATTCATCAGCTACGCCGCTGGCAGCTCGATGATGGCCAGCTACAACATGAACATTGGTTTGTGGGATGTGCTCATTCCCCAACTGCTGCAGGGTGTTACCTCTGCACTCGTTTGGTTACCACTTTTTCACATCCTCTACACCACTTTGCAGCGCGAGTTTCACAACGAAGCGTCAATGATAAACGGGCTTGTCTACAACTTGATCAGCAGTGCGGGAGTTGCTGCGCTGGTAGTGATCCTCAGTCGCAGCACGCAGATCAATACCGCGGAGTTAGCCGCCCACATTACATCTAGTAGCGAGCTACTTAGGTTTCCTGAATTTGGTGGTTTTGATCCGCACAACGCAGTTGACGCCGCCGCCATGCACGCCCAAATTTCTCAACAAGCACTGATGATCGGATACGTAAACATATTTTGGTTGTTGACATGGATTGCGTTGGCGGCGCTACCACTGTTGCTCTTGATTCCCACTGAGAGCCATAATCGCAAAACGCGCGCGCTCGCGGCCGAGCTTGAGGCGACCGAGGTCAGCTCAACGCCTGCGCAGCCTCGCAGTTGAGAGGAATGCTCATGTCAGTTTTTCGCTTGGGCCTCTCGACATCCCGTCCACAGCTCAAGCGATGTTACCGGGTATGAGTTTCAGTCAGCAGGTTGCTGCTCGTTGTCTTCGGTGACCTCATCGACAGGCTGCGCTTCGTCGGCTGTTTCACCATCGACCTCGCCGGTGCCGCCCTTCGCAGCCAGCTTGGCCAAACGCTTGGCCTCGCGCTTCTCGGTCTTGGCTTTGGCCCTAGAATTTCGTTCGAACGCGTAGTTTGGCTTTCGCGCCATCGTGCGTGACCTCCTCGTGTTGTCAGTACTTCTCCAGTTTAGCTCCTAGTCTGGCGTCTTGCCTCGGATAGATGTCACATCGGACGCCAACGACAACTCTTCGGCTGCCGACATCGAGCGTTTACCTCGCCATTGTAGGCAACTATCAGCTTGCCGTGCGCTGCTCCCGAGAGCTTGATCGTTGGCGCCGCGCCCCGCCGCCAGAAGGCGTTGCCCTGCGGGCCCCGCCAGCGCGCCGCTTACCTGCCGCCGGCTTGCCCATTTTAGGTGCGCGAGCGGTTTCGGAGCTCTCGGTGTGGACACGTTCAAAACCAGCAACTTGTTGTACCGGCAGGCGCTGGCCTAGTAGTTTCTCGATGGCTCTTAACAGGGGCATCTCGTCGGCACCAACCAGGGATACGGCCTCACCGCTGGCTCCCGCGCGGCCAGTGCGCCCAATTCGGTGTACGTAATCTTCTGCAACATTTGGCAAATCGAAGTTGACGACGTGCGGTAGACCGTCGATGTCGAGCCCCCGGGCAGCTATGTCAGTGGCTACCAGTACGCGTATTTCGCCTTGCTTGAAACTAGCGAGCGCACGGGTTCTTGCATTTTGGCTCTTATTTCCATGGATGGCGGCGCTCGTCAAATGAGCTCGTTCGAGTTTTTGTGAAATCTTGTTTGCGCCATGTTTGGTGCGTGAGAAAACTAGAGTCTGGGTCCACCCGCCACTGTGAATAAGCTCAGCCAACAGTTCAACCTTGCGGTCGCGGTCGACGGGATAGATGAGATGCGACACGTTTTCTGCAACGCTGTTCTGGCGCGCAACCTCGATGCGTCGTGGTTGATTTTGAAATTGACCCGCGAGCGTTTTTACCGCATTGGAGAAGGTTGCACTAAAAAGCAAGGTTTGGCGTTTCTTGGGCAACAGGGCGACCAGTTTTTTGATGTCGTGGATGAAGCCCATATCAAGCATTCGATCGGCCTCATCGAGCACAAGTGTCTCGATTTTTCGGAGATCGATGGTTTTGCGTGCAACGTGGTCGAGCAATCTGCCCGGCGTCGCAACGACAATGTCTGCTCCCGAACGTAACGCAGCCAACTGGGGACCCATACCCACGCCACCGAAAATGGTCGTGCTTCGGAGCGGAAGATGGGCGCCGTAGGTGCGGGCGCTTTCGCCAACCTGCATGGCGAGTTCACGTGTCGGTACCACTATAAGAGCGCGAACCGGGCGAACACCGGTCGCGCGCGGACCGTCCATCAGGCGCTGCAAAATTGGCAGGATAAAGCCTGCCGTTTTTCCGGTACCGGTTTGTGCGGCGCCCAGCAGGTCTTCGCCTCGCAGGACGGCCGGAATAGCTTCACTTTGTATGGGGGTCGGTGTTTCGTAATGCTGCTCATCTATTGCACGCAGCAGCTCGGCACGAAGGCCAAGGGAATCAAATTTCAAGAAGGAGTAACTCCTGGTGGTGGTCGGACAAAACTTACCCACCGCACATTTGCGGCGTGGTTCGTATCTCGGGAATAGCCTTAGGGGATATACCGCGGAAACACTGATCTGAAATCATCAATCAGTGCGAATGTATGAGTATACGAGGTTCCGTAAAGAAAATCACCCTACGTATCGGACAGTTAACTGTCTTCAAACTATCCGCTTGGCCACGCAGCGCTACCTTCAATGTGTAACTAGTGCGCGACAAATCGTTTCAACACATTTTCCGTTATGCGCGATACATTGTTGTCGTAGTTGTTGTGCGCCAAACCGAACGCGTAAGCAATCGACCCCACTGAGAACACCGCCCCTTTCGCGGGACACTCGAAGTACACCATGTCGGCGCGAACTGCTTCGTCACCGGTTTCTGTGTCAATGCCGTCGGGTGATACCTCGTCCAAGGTCTCGTACAGCCGACTATGACCGCTAGATGAGGCAACAACCACAGCGTTGGATGGCGAGCCTCTTCGTGGTGAGAATCGATCGATTTCGATACCTGCGACGCCGCCCGGCATTAAACCGAAATCACCAATGATTTCCGCGTCAACGCCTTCGAAAATGAAGGCCGTGTGCGGGTCGTTCGCAGCCGGTTTGCGTCCGTACGCCGCGCCGACATCGAATCCTTGCGCGACGAAGCCAACCCCTGTCAGTAGTTGTGGCGCACGTCCGAGATCCCACCATATGCCACCGTGTTCGCCGCTAAAACTATGGAATGACTGGCCGGGTCCAGGATTCCAGCGGGCAATGTTCTGTTGCGCGCGGCGGTGTTCTATAACACCAGGCATGTCCTCATTAAATGCTATTCGCCAGTAGAAGCCGTTGCCGCCCATGTACATGAGGCGGCCACCGCCGCGAACAAAACCGTCCAGCGCATCAAGCATTTGTAGCGAGCAGTACTCTGGGTGTGTGCCAGTCATCACGGCTCGGTAGTTTGATAGCGCATCGAGCCCTTCATGATGGAGGTCCTCGTCGGTCATCACATCGAAGTCAACGCCCAAATGCTCAAGCCAATCAATGAGCAGCAAGTCACAAGCAAAGTTGTTGTACGCCATGGTGAGGTCGCTTTCCTTCGGGCGATAGTTAATCACCGGTCGAAGACGCGAACTGTAGTGGACGGGACTTCCGTCTTCATGCGCATCGTAAGTCGACAGACCGAGTTCCGGGCGATTCAGCATTAGCAGATCTAACGCATCGACTACCGTCAGCTTACCGGTCAACACATCGGTATACGGCGACACGATGCGAACCTTGATGTTGGCATAGGCCATGTACGTCGCTGTCGGCACGAGGAACAGCAATTTCGCACAATCTTCATCAAGGCTCGGGCGAACAAAAAACGGCACGTAGTATTCCGTTTCTTCGGCGCGCAGTCGCGCAGCGTAGATGCCAGATGACATAGATTTGGTGACACGTAGTCCGAAATCGCGCTGCCACTCCGCGGCATAAATGTCGTCGCTGTGAAAGTGAATTGCACCATATTGGCTAGTGGCATGACGCCAGTCGAACTCGGCTCCGGTCCAGTTGACACCAGTCACTGCACGCATCGGAAGATTGCAGGTCTTGCCATGCAATTCATTGCCGCTGATGTCCGTGACTACGTCGGTTTCGATATCCTGGGAGAAATCCCACGCGCCGATAAGCGTCGAACTTGGCAAGACGTCGGATTCTAGACTCACTAGTTCGGCCAGTTCGTCATTCTTTAGCGCTCGCCGCAAAAGACGCGGTCGGTCCAGCTTGCCATCCAGGTGGCACGAAGTAGCTGTTGCATTGCCGAGCGGCCATGCCGCTAAGCAAAACTCCGTAGTCAGCGTGTCTGTCATCACATCAAGAGTGAATGTTTCCTCAGTTGCCTCTAACACGGGGAACTGTTTGTCCTGTTGTGGTTCACAGAACAATGTCGCGCGCAGATCATCCGCATTGAAACGCACACCGACGAGTTGCCAACGGCGTTCACTCAAGGGTGTCGGCAACCTGACCGTGCCAAAACGATGGCCATCACCCACGCGCAGACTCAAATGACCTTGTGCGTCGATTTCCAATCCATAGCCGACATTAGATTGCTCGCGCCAAGTCCCCATCAGAGCTTGGCGCCCGATACCGAGGCGCGTCGGCCAGACATAGACGGTCATCGTAAAATTGGGGACAGCGGTCAGTTGTTGCGGGTCCGGCACTCTGATCGACGAGCCGATATTGATTGCTTGCTTGCGAGCGCGATACCGACCGCTGACATCCGTCGTGACTAAACTCTCGCGAAACGCAGGCTCAGTTTGTCCACCATCACAACAACCGAGCCGTACTATGTCCGCGCAGTAGTCGGTGACGCCTTCGCAGCTCACCATAAACTGAATATCATCACCGGGTCGTACGCTGTTGCGGTCGCTGTACGCGAGAATCACCGGACTAATTATGCAGTCGTCAGTCGACATTTGGTTCGCTCCCGGTGACGATTTTCCAGCGCAGGCGAAACACCGCCCGCTCCGCATCTGGTGTGTTGTCGAACACCAGGTCGCGGTGCAGCACGGCACGTGGCGGTTCGTCCGTCAGATGTGCAACAGTCCATTCGCGGCCACGTTGCGTACAAACGAGCATGAACTTGCCGTTAGGATTGACCATTCGTAGACGGTCGAGCACAGCCTCCAAATCTGGCGAATGTCTACCGTACGGCTGCGTGTGAAACTCTCTGGCGAGATCTGTGCGACTCTTATCAATAAAATTCGGCATCGGTGTTGTTCCCCCAAGAGGAGAGCATAAACGCCCGCTAGCCGCGGCGCGAGTCGCGCGGTCGAGTGTCCTCAATTATTTCATGTTCGGGGTTATCGTTGGTGTCTCTGAGTGGCGTGCGCCGTCGGGCGATAGTGGAGCCCGCCCGCCGCACGAATGCGCGACGTTCTTGAGCGTGTCAGCTCAATGCATCGACGACCATTCGCTGAAAATGCAACACTGCACCTTCCCAGTGTGGTGAGAACCGGGTCTCTATGTTGGCGGCGTCCCGCGTTTGATACATCGCGTGCACGTTCCTTACGTAGTCGCGATCTTGCTCGGCAATTTCGGTCCAACCGTCAGTGATCTCACGTCGTACATCTGCTCGTTGCGGGTCGGTGGCAGCGTCGCCAACGAAATAATACTGAAACCGCAGCGCAGTCCGATCCCATGCGACCGGAGTCATCTGACCTAACATCATGTGATCCGACATCAACCCTATCAGCCCAATGGGAAACAAGTTCACGATGCAGCTTTGCGGCGCGTCGGTAGTATTTGGTCCGGGAATACACGGCAAAAGTGCGTTTTGATATCGGGTAGGCGCTCGACCCGATTTGTATTGCCATGTACTGGTGGTTGCTGCGAAACATCGCTCGGCGGTTTCGATTAGAGCGCTGCGCGAGTGCAGTCCTTTTACGACTTGCGCGTGTCCCCAGGGTACGTGGTAATCCTCGATGGCACCTTCAATGCTGACTTTCCAGCCGCCGGTGTAGATGCTTTCCCAGCTGCTGCTGTGTCGAAGATTCGACAAATCCCAGCGCGACAGAAATTCGTCTAGCGGTTTGAGGTGTTCACTCAGTTCAGGAGCGTTGGCATTGAGATTGACCACAATGTAGTCGAGCCATCTAGCACTGCGCACTTTTCTTAGGCCGAGCGTGCTTCGCTCAAAACCTTGTGCATCATGAATGCTGGCGCCGCCGAGTTCGGGCGTCGAAAGCAATTGACCATCGAGACCGTAGGTCCATCCATGCCAGTTACAGCTCAGGCGCTTGAGTCCGCACATTTTCCCTTCTACGAGCTTGTTACCACGGTGCCGACAAATGTTGTAGAAACACGCGATCTCACCTGCCGCGTCACGCACAGCGAGTAGTGGCCAGCCGGCAAGGTCGATCTCAAGTGCATCGCCTGGATTCGGTATCTGCGCGCCGGTACCAATTGTGCACCATGTATTCGGAAACAGTTCACGTTGTTCTAGCTGGTAAAAAGATTCTCCATACGCTTTGCCAGGTAGGCCACGCGCTTCGTGCACAGGTCGCCGGATTGCGCTGAGTTGCGCGTCATCAAGGAGGTCGGTTAGCGTTTCACTCAATCTTCAGTCCTTGGCTGCGGTTAGCTGCGAAGCAACCCACCACGCTACATGCCGGTTGTGCTGCTCGAGATGACTGAGCGGAGCCGGCTCAGCAAAGTCGCTGAGAGAGCCTCTTTGCACCCGCGTGTTGATGAATTCGTCTTCATCGTTAAAGCGGTTAAAGAAACTAATCGCCGCTTCTAAACCGGACTCTAAGCCAGGCTCTTGAAAAGTCTGCAACGGCAACAAAATATCAGCTACTAGCGCAATGCGTCCAGCCTGCAATGGCGAAACCCGCAGCTTCATGCCCATGTCCACTTGCAGATAGATAAAGAAGTTGGGCAGCACATACACCAAGATGAAACTCTTACGTTGCCAATCCTTAAGGCCCGGCACTGGAGCGAAATGACCGGGCGCGTACTCTTTACCGTCGGAACTTTTCCTAGCGCTCCCTTCGCGCACCGGACTAACTTGCATTGACCGGCGCCCGGCAGCAGTCGTCTTAACTTCACGCGCTGGATAATTCGGCTCGAAAGTTTCTCTGTGCGCACCGAGGTGGTGATAACACTCACCATTAGTCTTGCATCACCTTCTAGTCGCAGGGGTATTCGCCGCAATCAACCGATGCCGCCACACGCCAGTCGGAGAGACCAAACTCCTCAATCTCTTCGTCGATTGGCGCTAGTTGCGGAGCCAAGGGCTCGGCTTGTCCGTGCAGATTTATATAGACAGAGCCCTGCCAGATTGTGTGGCGAATAATGGGAAGACAAACTTGGTTGACGTCGAAACCTGGTGTCTCGCCCATTTGTGGCGCGGCTCTCAAACGGCCGT
>Ga0302135_10001779_pt1 | contig 12925 bp, 13 predicted proteins | sample CBN3_surface_MG_FD_203119 | JGI IMG/M metagenome (GOLD analysis project Ga0302135, IMG submission 203119) | Marine microbial communities from Western Arctic Ocean, Canada - CBN3_32.1 | ecosystem: Environmental > Aquatic > Marine > Oceanic | place: Canada: Western Arctic Ocean | collected... | reverse complement strand
TCTTTTTCATCAATATTCCCCTCGCCTTAATCGCCATCGGCATCTTGCTCGGATGCGTTCGCGAAACGCCCCATGCCAAAGGTTTGAAACGCTTGGATTGGGGCGGAGCCACGACGGTGACGCCGGGGTTGGGCGGATTGGTATTTGGGTTCATAGAGTCGGGGCGTCTTGGATTCATGCATCCAGCCGTAATCGGGAGTCTGTTCGGTGGGGTCGCCTTGTTGCTGCTTTTCTGCCTGATCGAAAGGCGGGTAGAGCAACCAATGATGCCGCTCTCTCTATTTCGGTCCACGACGTTCGTCGGCGCGAATGCGGTAACGCTGTTTCTTTGTTTTGGACTGGGTGGCACTTTTTTCTTTTTGCCCTTTTTGTTGATCGAGGTTCGTGGATATAGCGCGATGGGTGCGGGCGCAGTATTGCTTCCGACCATTCTGTGCATTGTGGTTTTATCTCGCTGGGCCGGCACCATAGCAAATAGGATTAGGCCTCGGACGATGCTGGTGGCGGGGCCGTCTCTCGCCGCGATCGGGTTTCTCATGTTTGGCTTCACAGACGCCCGCGGCAATTACTGGACTGATTTGTTTCCGGCGGCAATGGTGGTGGGTCTCGGGCTAGCGGCAACAGTTGCGCCGCTGAGTACGACGGTGATGGCTGCGGCATCTGCTTCGCGTTCGGGAGTCGCCTCGGCAATCAACAACGCGGTCTCGCGGACCGCCTCCCTGATTGCAATACCTATTCTAGGGGTCATCGTTCTGGCCGCTTCCAACGCAGAACTCGACAGACAATTTGGCGGTCTTGGCCTGTCGAGCGAACTGCGTGAGCAATTATCGGGAGAGCGGTTGAAGCTCGCCGCTGCGGAAATCCCAGAAACCGTTGGTCCATCCTTGCGAAAAGCACTCGGGGCCTCGATCGATGCGGCCTTTCTGGTTGGCTATCGCCGCGCCATGTTCGTTACTGCCGCTTTGGCCATTCTGGGAGCTATTTTTGGCGCCTTGCTTATCGAAGCTCCGTACCGAGGACGGCGCAATGAGTGATGCTTCGCAGCGGCTGCGAGTGACGGTAAATTATTGATAAGCTTTCCTCGCGATGCAAACAGCGACGACGTAAAAATGGTTGACGCAACATCACCGGCCGCGAGCGTATCGTTGGGGGATCGCGATCCGGCGCATCTGCTGACCCTGATCCAATAGTTGGCACAGGAAATCCGACCCGATCGCGGCGAAATTCGTGTCACCCTTGATAGTGATCTCGATAGGGACCTGGGCTTTGACAGCTTGGGGCGGACGGAACTTCTGCTACGGGTAGAGCGAGTGTTCTCGGTTAGTCTTTCCGAATCACTATTGGTGCAGGCGGAGACGCCGGCTCATATTTGGAGGGCAATCGAGGAAGCCGGGCCTGAGCAATCTGGCCCGGGTGTTGTGCGTGATCTGGCATCGGTGCTGGGTCCGGTTGAAGAGGTGCCGGCGCAAGCCGCGACCCTAAGCAAGGTTCTCGACTGGCATGTTGCCAACCACCCGGATCGAAGCCACATCGGGCTGGCTGGCTGGCTGGCTGGCGGACGGCCGCGGCGGCGCGGAGACAATCAGCTACGAAAAACTGAGCAAGCAAGCGCATGCGGTTGCACGGGGTCTTCTGGATGCTGGTTTGGCGCCCGGGGCTCGTGTCGCTCTCATGCTTCCTTCGACCAGAGATTTTTTTACGCGTTTTTCGGCATTCTCTACGCTAGTTGCCTACCAGTGCCCATTTACCCACCGGCGCCGCCGACGATATCGCTTTTCTCCAATATACCTCTGGGAGCACCGGAGATCCTAAAGGCGTCATACTCAGTCACGCCAACTTGCTTGCCAATATTCGAGCCATGGGCGAAGCGATGGCGGTTGACCCCAATCACGATGTCTTCGTCAGTTGGTTGCCACTTTACCATGACATGGGGCTCATCGGTGCGTGGCTGGGGAGCCTGTACTTTGCGGTTCCTGTTTCAATCATGTAGCCGCTCGGTTTTCTTGCACGACCGGAAAGTTGGTTGTGGGAAATTCACCGGCGTCGCGGAACGCTCTCAGGTGCGCCTAATTTCGCATTCGACCTCTGTGCGAACCGTATCGATGACCGCAATATTGAGGGCCTGGATCTGAGTTCCGCGCGGATGGTCGTGAACGGTGCAGAACCCGTACGCCCCGAATCGGTGCGGGCATTTTGTAAGCGTTTTACAAAATATAGGTTCGATCCTGGTGCTCCCGCCCCGGTTTATGGACTCGCCGAAAATAGCGTCGGTTTGCCGTTTCCAGCTCCTGGGCGCGGTCTGCTTGCGGATCGGATCGATCGCGTCGCCTTGGCGGAGAAATCTGAAGCAGTTCCGGTTTCCGCCGACCGCAGCAATGCGGCCGAGATCGCAGCCTGTGGCACGCTGATCCCAGGACATCAGATACGCATCGTCGACAATACCGGTCGTGAGGTTGCGGATCGCCACCAGGGGCGTTTGCAGTTTTCGGGGCCGTCGGCGACTCGGGGCTACTACCTGAACGAAGCAAAAACCAAGCAACTTTTCGACGGCGATTGGTTGGAAACTGGCGACCTCGCTTACGTAGCCGGGGGCGATGTTTATCTTACAGGGCGGATCAAGGACATCATCATCCGCGGCGGACGCAACATCTATCAGCACGAGGTTGAAGCTGCGATTGGCGAACTCGATGGAATCCGCCAGGGCTGCGTTGCTGTGTTTGCTGCACACGCGACCGACCACGCGGAAAAGTTGGTTGTTGTCGCTGAGACGCGGGAGACATCGGCGGAGGTGCTTGCTCGGCTGCGACGCGACGTTGATACGACGACCTTGGATGTCGCAGGGATTGCGCCCGATGATGTCATTCGGGCACCACCTCGGGCCGTGCTGAAAATGTCGAGTGGAAAGGTTCGGCGTGCGGCTACTGGTGATAGATATTTGCAGGGAGTCTCGAAGAAACCGGCCATCATTTGTGGTGGCAAATCGTGCGAATGGCGATCTCGGGTATCGGACCCGGTGTTCGGACCGCGCGCCGAACGATCTTCAATTATGTATTTGCCGCCTATTGGTGGGTGGTATTTTCGCTACTCGCAGGACTAGTTTGGCCTCTATTGATCGTTTCCCCGCGGCTCTCGTGGCGCTGGTCAGCGTTGCGCTTTGCGGCTCACTCCATGTTGAGGCTAACTGGTATTAAGCTAACAGTGGATGGCGAACTGCCACCCGATAGGGGCGTAATCCTGGTCGCAAATCATTGCAGCTACCTCGACAGTCTGGTTCTGATTGCCGCGCTTGACGCTGAGATTGATTTTGTCGCCAAGGCGGAACTTGCTCCACAGTTATTTGCGGGTACGTTACTTCGCCGTATCGGCACGCTGTTTGTCGAGCGCTTTGAAGTCGACCGTGGCGTGGAAGACATGCAGGTTGCGATCGACGCCGCGCGCGACGGCCGGCGCCTGCTAATCTATCCAGAGGGAACATTGACCCGTCGGCCGGGCCTGTTGGCTTTTAAGCTAGGGGCGTTTGCGGTGGCTGCTGCCGCCAATGTGCCGGTCGTGCCGATTACCTTGCTTGGAACGCGCTCGATCCTCCGTGGCGGCCAGTGGTTTCCGCGATCTGGCGATGTACACGTAACCATCGGCAGTGAGATATCTCCGGATGGCGACGGATTTGAAGCGGCGATCAAGCTTCGCGATCTTGCCCGCTCGGAGATTCTCTCCCGATGCGGGGAACCGGATCTCGTCGGTGAATCGACCCTGTTGATAGATGGAAGAAAGACGGCGCGGGCTGCTACGAACCAAACGACGGCAGACTGAGCGGAACTATGTCAATGCCGCTTCGTTGTTCATAGTCGCGGCTTGGGCAGGCTTCTTCCATCCGGATCTGCGCCTCGGTCAAGCGATCGGCCGCGTCGTCGGGATCGAGCGTTAAGGTTTTTCCATTCTCAACTACCATCGTCCCGTTGACATAGACGTCTCGAACAGCCCGTTCGGCGGCTGAGAAGATAAGACTTCGCAGGGGATCGCGCAGCGGCCTCATATCGACGTGGCTGCCATCGACAACGACAATGTCGGCCTTTGCGCCGGGCTTTAGGCGGCCAAGGTCGTCGCGCTCAAGCGCTGTCGCGCTGCCTACTGTTGCCGCCGCGAACACGTCGCTGACTTGCAGCGTATTAATGTTTTGCGCGGCGATTCGCGCAAACACCGCAGCGGTTCGGATTTCCTCGATCATATTATGGGGAAACGTATCGGTGCCCATGCCCATGTTGACGCCGGCTCGGATGTAACGGCCGAAGTCTTCCATGATTTGCCCGTAACGCGAAAACGGCGTTGGGCAGTGGGCCACCGATGTGCCGGTGGCGGCGAGGATATCGAGGTCACGGGCAGTGTGCCAATGCAACCAAGAGTGCTCGTCTATAAACAGTCCGTGCCCAATAATGGTGTGCGGCCCCAACATGCCAATCGACTCGGCCCATTGGATTGGCGAAACGCCGTGGCGTTTGGTCATCTCCTGGAACTCGGAAACGCTCTGCGAGGCGTGGGTCGTGAATGGTGTTCCTGTTTCTTCTGCGTAAGCAATGCTGTCGTGAATCAAATCTTCGGTCAGAGTCTCGATCGTGCCGCCGCATAGGATTCCTTTCATGCGGCCGGTGGGGTCGTTTTTCTCGAGGTTTTCGATGGTATCGATAGCGCTTCTAAAATCGCGACGACCCGCATCTTCGTCCCAAATGAACTTCAACTCGTGCCGGGTCTCAAGCTTCCACTGTGCAGCCCCATACCAGGGGCCGGCGTAGCCGCGCAGGCCGCTGCGCTGGAGCAGCTCTAGCCAGCCATTGAACGGGAACATTAGGTCGACGACTGTGGTCACGCCGCTTTTGAGAAGCTCGGCATAGGCGATCTCGGCGGCCGCCAGCATGCCCACCGGCTCGGGTACGAACGCCTGCATACGCTCATAAAGCCCCGTCATATACATTTCCGGAACACCGTGTTCCTCGCGAATACCCTTGTAGATGGGCTCGAGCGCCGGGTGGGAGTGGATATCAACAAAACCGGGGAGGATGACAAGATCTCGGCCATCAATTTCCGTGTCGACCGGGCCGGGATAGTCTTTGCCGACGAAGTCGATCGTGTCACCGGAGAAAACGACGTCGCCGTCGCGCAGATATCGGTGCTCCCCCTCGCGCTCGTCCCAGGCGATCACCCACGATGCTTTGCGAATACACGTTGTTGCCATCCTAGCCTCCAAAACCTCGACCTAGAGCATATATCAACGATCAAACATAAAAGAAAAGCGCGGCCGGAGCCGCGCAAGAATTGGCGCATGAAAGGGGAGAAGGAGGGAGAGCTATTCTTGACCTAGCGCCGGCCAATTGGCATTGGCTTTGCTGATGTAGCCTGGGCGATCCGAATCAAAGCGTTTCTTAATGCCTTTGGAATAGTTGAGATAGAGTTTGCCGTCCTCGACTGTGAAGGCACGTGGGTCAATCTTTACCGTGTAGCCCTGGGCGACGCCGTAAGCGCAAAATCCACCATAGGCTGGCGTGTATTTTTCCGGCATGGATGCGAATTCGTCTCGATTTTCGATCGAACGAAAACGCCATGTTTTGAACGCCCACTCGTGGGTGAATTTCTTGGTGCCCCTGATCGCCTTGCTATCGGTGAAATAGGAGACCGGATCGTAGCCGCTAATCGCATAGTTGGTTCCGTTGGTGTTGACTTTTTGCGCGGCGAGGACCGGCGACGCAAAGATCAGAGCCAAGGCGACAATCCAAAACGCAGCCGCCGATAGGGTGATGGCATTTGCGCCAGATAGCGCAGGGTGGTGTTTCGTGTTCATGGCATGTGCCTCATCAGGTACACGATCGCCCCCTAAACATAGGTCGTTTACTCGTGGCCGCGAGGGGATCTCACGAAAAGTTCACGAAGCGTGAAGCGTTACGCGTCAGAACGTCACCACACTTCGAATCGACTCCCCATCGTGCATCAGGTCGAACGCGTTGTTGATGTCGTCCAGTGGCATCGTGTGGGTGATGAGGTCGTCGATATTGATCTTACCGTCCATGTACCAGTCGACGATGCGCGGTACCTCCGTGCGACCCTTGGCACCGCCAAATGCGGTTCCGCGCCAAACCCGGCCGGTCACCAATTGGAAGGGCCGCGTTGATATTTCTTGGCCGGCCCCGGCAACGCCAATAATTATGCTTTCACCCCAGCCCTTGTGACAGCATTCAAGCGCTTGGCGCATGGTTTCGACGTTGCCGATGCACTCGAAGGAATAATCCGCGCCGCCTTTTGTCAGTTCGACAAGATGGGGGACGAGGTCGCCCTCGACCTCTGTGGGATTGACGAAGTGGGTCATGCCGAAAGATTCAGCGAGTTTGCGTCTCGTCGGATTGATGTCGACCCCAATGATCATGTCGGCGCCGACGAGGCGACAACCCTGGATAACATTGAGGCCAATTCCGCCCAAACCAAATACAACACAGTTCGCGCCGGGTTCGACCTTGGCGGTATTCATTACCGCACCGAGCCCGGTGGTGACACCGCAACCAATGTAGCAGACCTTGTCGAAGGGTGCGTCCTCGCGGATCTTGGCGACGGCAATCTCGGGCAAAACGGTAAAGTTCGCGAACGTTGACGTGCCCATGTAGTGAAAAATTGGCTCGTTCCCCAACCGGAAGCGGCTGGTGCCGTCCGGCATCACACCCCGACCCTGGGTTTCGCGCACGGCCTGACAGAGGTTCGTTTTTCCGGACAAGCAGTATTCGCATTGACGGCATTCTGGCGTGTAGAGCGGGATTACGTGATCGCCTGGCTTTACGCTGGTTACGCCCCGACCAACTTCAGCAATCACGCCGGCGCCTTCATGGCCGAGAATCGCGGGGAAGATGCCCTCGGGATCAGCGCCCGACAACGTAAATGCGTCGGTGTGGCAGATACCGGTGGCTTTGACCTCCATCAATACCTCACCTTCTTTTGGGCCTTCCAACTCAACCGTCTCGATGCTGAGCGGATCTCCTGCTTTGTGGGCTACCGCGGCTCGAACCTGCATGACAAATCTCCCTACAAATCAACGTCGTTTATATGAATGAGCGTGGGCGGGCGTCCACCAACGGTCAATTACTCACCCATGTCGCGAAGACAAAAAGACAGGCCGGTTACGCCGCAAGCCATTACCACCAGTCCGAGCATCGTCTGGACGAGCGAGCCAATGAATAGCGCAGCCAAGCTGTGGAGGAGTCCCTGCGATTGAAGTGCGGTCGATACCAACCAGTCAATCGGTGCAAACGCGATCGAGATTGGCACCGATGTGAGGATCAAGATCGCCGCGATACGAAATGCATTACCTTGACTGCGAGTCCAAGATTGGCCAAAGCCCATCGAATCGTCGACAGCGGATGCCGGGAAAACCAACATGAAACGCGCCTCCACGATAAAAATCATAGCCATCCAAAGTGCGGCAGTGATCACCCCGCCGGCGCCACCAGTTGCGGAGATCACGAAGCGAATCGGGAGTGCAAGGACCATCGAGAGCCCGATTGTCAGGAGACCGAGCACCATTGTGCGGCCGAGGAATACACTATGCCGCCGCTGCCATCGGAGTTCCTGGCCGACGACGGATCCATGGTTGGGAAGCAAACAGCGTCGATGCCACGCGACCGCAAAAACAACCCAACCGGCAAAGCTGAGCACCGCGACAACGACACCCGACAGTATAAAACCGATGCTTATAGTGGGCACGTCCGCGTTTGCAACCGGTCTGAAGTAACTCAGCAGCGCGCTCGCCGTCCCCAAGACCAAAGCTATCGGTGCCCCCAAAAGCGCAAAGTCTTGCCGTTGGAGCCAAACGAATTGATAAGCCTCGTTGACGATGCGAAGGACTTCTAGGCGTTTCACCAATCTTCTTTTTTGGTTCGTAGCGGAGGATCGAAAAGGAGCGAGCTGCCGGTGGTTCGTTAGGGTAGCGGATTCGGTCTGCTAGTCGGAGAGTTTTCTGCGGGCGGTGTTAACAACTGTAGACATTTGGCCATTGCCTCAAAGCGGTTTGGGAGTTCACCGGCACGCTCGCCGTCCGCGAAAATGGCCAATGGGGCGGCTTCGTCGGGTTGTTCAATATCGATGCGCGCGCCTCGATAAAGCGTTACCTGTGGATGATCAACATGGGTTCCTTTGAAAACCTTCGGGAACGTATATAGAAATTCGAACCTGGATACTGGTCCCACGATCACAATGTCGAGCAAGCCGTCGTCAATCGCCGCGTCGGGGGCGATGCACATGCCGCCGCCAAGCGCGCGCCCGTTGGCAATCGCCACCAACCAGGCGGCGGTCTCGATCATATCGCCGTCAACCGTGAGCCTGATCGGCCGCGGACGATAAGTCGCCAGAGTTTTGAGAACGGAGGCGACGTAGAGGGCGGTGCCGCTCAACCAGCGTTGGTCGTTAGCCCACTTATTTGCCTCCGACGAAAACCCGCAGCCGGCGACGCCGCAAAATAGATGCTTGCCGACAACGCCCATGTCCACTCGACGGATATTATTACTAGTGAGCGTATTGACCACGGTGTCCAAGCGCGAGATGGAAAGGTCGAATTCGGCGGCGAAGTCGTTGCCGGCGCCGGTGGGAATAATGCCGAAAGAAACCGCTTGGCGAGTGGCGACCCCGGCTAAGCGACCAACGTGCCCATCGCCGCCGCAAGCTACGATGGTCCGGCCCTTACGCGCCGCGTCTGTGGCCACCCGTTCGGCATGAGCGGCACTGGTCGAGATGAAGAACTCGGCATCCGTCGAACTCGCTTCGAGGCGTGCGCGCACGCGGGCAAGCACATCGGCATGCCGCCCGCGGCCGGCGCGCGGGTTTGCGATGATCGTGAGTTTCGGGTCTATCGACATGACGTCATTTTAGGTGATTTAGGCGCTTCGAGAATTTGGGTGGGGCGGGTGACGAGAAGGGCGCCTCGCCGGTAGACTCCAAGGTGATCATGAACAATATCGATAATCTATCTTCGGCCTTTCGCGGATTAGACCCGTGGGTTGCTAACGTACCGCAGGGAAATCGGGTTAATTTCCTGGGTGTACTAACTTCGCTTGACTATTTCTCCGATCCTGGCGCGCACTTTGATGATGTCGAACGCGCGCGTGCAGATTCTTATCAAACATCGACCAGGTTGCCCGAACTGACGGACGGCGAAGGCTATTTTGAGTGGATCGACTTGTTAGACTCGATCCGCGGCGCACGTGAGCGGTTTGTCATGGTGGAACTGGGTGGCGGGTATGGGTCGCGATCGGTGGATGCGCACGCGGCGTTATCACGCCTCAATCCGCTGCCCGAGATGTATGTGGTAGTGGAAGCGATGGCGCAGCACATCGCATGGGCACGCGATAATTTTTTAGCTAACGGGCTGGCGCTTGAACAGCACTGGTTTGTCAACGCCCTGGTCAATGCATCGGGTCGACCTGAATTGTTTGCCCATGCATCCGGCGTTTACTACAGCAGCGCGATCGACGCCGCGACGCGCCAACGAGTTTTCGATGCGATCAATAGCGAAGGACACGTCGAGGCCGTCGCTCGCAACTTGATTATGGAAGGGCACATGGGATTGGCACTACCGGTGGCGGGCGATACTGATGCGTCGATGGAGGTGGAGTTTGTTAGCGCAATACGACTGGGGACGATTCTAACGCCACTACCGGCCGTTGATCTGCTCGACGTCGATATCCAGTTTGCGGAGGAGAGCGTAGTCCCCGACGCTATTGATGATATCGAGCGAAAAGTGAAGCGTATTCACATTGGGACGCACGCCCCACCGATCCACGAGAAACTACACCACCTGCTGCGTGAACGTGGCTGGCAGATCGTGTTCTCCTACATGCCCTACGCGACATTTGAGACACCGCAAGGCCGATTCGAGACCAAGGACGGCATCCTTGGCGCGATCAATCCAGCATTGTAAAAACGCCAATTGTCCTAGTCGCGTTCTAATTTACGGGCTTGCCGAGGCAGTGTTGGCCCTTGGCGGCCGGTGGAGAAGACCCGCCGGCGAGACTCGCTTGTTTCTTCGGACCACGGGGTGGCACCCAAACATCCGCCAGACGCCGTGCTTCGGCAGCCCGCACAATCGACATTCCGCTGATCATTTCGTCGCGTCGTTGAAGGGCCGCCGTTTGTAGTTTTTGGCTCCTGGTACTGGCAGAAAGAATGAACCACTTCAGCGCTTGGACCGGGTTCTTTTCAACGCCTTCACCGTCTTGGTAGGCGCGGCCAAGGCGATAATACGCACGGTCTAAGCCGCGTTCCGCAGCGGCGACATACCATCGGGCCGCCTGCTGGTGATCGACCCCGAGACCGAGCCCTTTGCGGTAGGCCTGACCGAGCCGATATTGTGCACAATGAAACCCCTTGTCGGCGGCGCGGCGAAACCATTTGACCGATTCGAAATAACTCCGCCGTGTACGAATGCCCCGCAAATAGGACTGCCCCACATTGTATTGTGAACGCGCGTGGCCTCCGTCTGCCGCGAGGAGGAACCAGTGCTGCGCTAACTTTTCGTCTTTTTCCACCCCTTTGCCGCGACGGTAGGCGAGGCAAAGGTTGTATTGTGCGATCGTGAAGCCTTGATCAGCAGCTTGGCGATACAGGGCGACGGCGCGCTCGCAATCCTCTTCGACACCAATACCCTTGGCGTAGTGCCGTCCGAGGTTGGTCAGGGCTCGCGGATCGCCCTCAGCAGCGGCCGCGCGATAAATTCCATGGCTTTTTCGTGGTGGCTGTTCTTTGAGGCTCGCAGCCCCTCATCAAATGAAGCCCAGGCGGGGTGAACAAGCAAAAATGTCGCGCCAAGCACGGCTAGGGCAATAGATCTCACGCGACAACTGCTCGTAACGATTGGGGGGGGGGCGACGTTTGCTCATAGCCCGAAGTACCGATAGTGCCTCCGAAACACAATATATGCCTTTGGACAGGAGGAATACCCAGCATTACCTAAGTAGATACCCCTTATACCTAAAACAAGTGTTATTTCTAATTTATTGCGAGGTATTCCTTATGGGCGATATCAGCAGCGCTAGGTCGGCACACCGGAACTCGGACCAAACCCTGTTTCCGAATAGGAATGCTACAATGGTGCTCGTCATGAAATTGCATTCGCGATGGATTATTGCTCTGTTTGCGTTGGCGGGCGCGATTGCAATGCTGCCGACAGCGACCAGGGCGGATATGAGCCTGGGGCAATCGGCATTTGAGCAGGGCGATTACGAAGGCGCGTTTAAGGCTTGGTTGGCGCTGGCCGAGAAAGGCCAAAGCGAGGCCCAACTCAATTTCGGATTTCTCTACCGCGCCGGGGCCGGCGTCTCCAAGGACGCCGCCGCTGCTTTCATGTGGTTCGAAAAGGCGGCTCTTCAGGGAATGCCAGAGGCGCAGGTCGCGGTTGGCGGTTCCTATCGTCAGGGTATCGGTGTCGACAAGAACGATACCCAAGCCGAACGGCGGTTGCGCAAAGCTGCCGTTCAAGGGCACGCGGACGGTCAAGTTGATCTCGGCTTGCTCTACCTCCAGGGTCGGGGCGTAGACGTTAATTTGGCAACCGCGGCAGAGTGGTTCACCAAGGCGGCCACCCAAGATGACTCCAACGGTCAACTTCACCTGGGAATGCTCCACGCACAGGGGCTCGAGGGATCGCCTGATTTTGTCGAAGCGCTGAAATGGTTCGCGATTCTATCTCGAAAAGGCGATGACCACGCGCAACAAGCGCGGCAATTTGGGTCTGTCATTATCGAGCGAATGGCACCCGATCAGATTGCAACGGCGCAACGCCGCGCCAAAGAGTGGCGGCGCGCGCTAACGAAGAGTGGCAACGACGGATGACGCAAGACGATGGCTTAATAGGCAATTTCAGATTGCTTGCGGCCTACAACCGCGGCGCCAACCGACTGCTTTACGAGGCCTGCGCGCAGCTTTCGGAGGATGAACTTAATAAACCCCGGCCCGCGTTCTTCAAAAGCATCCACGGTACGCTCAACCATATTTTGCTCGGGGATCGTAACTACCTCGCGCGTTTCGGTGGCGCCAACCCGTCAGCCGCCAATCTCGATGCAATCCTGTACGACGATTTCGACGAGCTGCGCGCGGCGCGGTCCGAGCAGGATGCCAGCATTGATGAATTCACGGCGACGCTGACAACTTCGGTACTCGAGCGCACGATTAGTTACGTCAATCACCAAGGCTTGGCTTTCGCTGATCCGATTCGGTTGCTTTTGCCGCATCTTTTTAATCATCAGACTCACCATCGCGGCCAGATCCACGATCTGTTGACTCAAACCAATGTCGCGCCGCCCTCGCTCGATATGCACCGCGTGCTAAAGCCGACACCCGAAACCGTTCTCAGTTTTTAGGGATCTTGAATGATACTTAGATGACGAATGTCCGCGACGCCGATGGCCGCATCATCGGATCTTGTGATCATCAGCGTGGTCAACGCATCGTCGCCAATGATGCCGGTTGACACATAAGCTATGAGACATGCGATTGGGAATTTGTAGATGCGACGATCGATCGGTGCGTGTGTTTGCGGCGAACTCAAGATCCTGACCTGTTGCAAGGGTGGCGGCAGCGCAAGATCGACATTTCATCTACGTTCCGGCTGGATTAACGCGGTTCAGCTTCCGATCCGAACGGGTTGTCGGATTCGGAAAGAGCAACCAGTGCGTCGAGGTGACGTTCCCAGGCGGCCGCGTGCTGGGCCCGGGTTGCGGCGCCCTTTTCGCCCCGGAACTTCAACCAACCGCGGTGAACGAGCTTTAAGTCGGTTAGTTGGCCATCTTCGCGGAACATGACCATGACTTCCGTCATCGCCCGCCAATCGTCGTCAGCCCAGGTCAGGGTGAACGACCGAGACGGCTGGCAAATAATGACCGTCCCGCTCGTCACCATTTCACTA
>Ga0302135_10001775_pt1 | contig 12929 bp, 12 predicted proteins | sample CBN3_surface_MG_FD_203119 | JGI IMG/M metagenome (GOLD analysis project Ga0302135, IMG submission 203119) | Marine microbial communities from Western Arctic Ocean, Canada - CBN3_32.1 | ecosystem: Environmental > Aquatic > Marine > Oceanic | place: Canada: Western Arctic Ocean | collected... | reverse complement strand
GCCGAGTCACATCAGCGACGTAGGCCTGCGCCGTGGCGATGGTGCCGCCGAAAAGCCCCGCCACCGCCCGTGCCGCCGCGAGAAAGATGAGGGAGCCTGAAAGACCGGTAAGAAGAAATGAGAGTCCCGAGCCCAGAAGACAGATGACCAGGAGCGGCTTGCGCCCGAATCGATCGGACATGCGTCCGGCCACGCTGGCGCCCACGAGCTTCGAGACCGAGTAAGAGGTCAGCAGGATGCCGACCCAGAGCCCGGTCGCGCCAAGGCTCATCGCAAAGAAAGGCAGGGCCGGGAGGATGGTCGCGAAAGCGACCATATCGAGAAACACCGCAAGATAGACGGGGCGCAGCAAGGCGGTGTTCGGGCGGGCGGGCGTGCTCATCTGGTCAGTTTAGCGCCGCGCGCCGATCACTGTAGTGCAAAGACCGGGGCGAGGAGATTGTCCACGGGTGCGTGGTCATCCGTAAGAACCAGATGCTCGCCGCGCGACAGCAAAAGACGCATATCGCCGCCCGGGCGACCGGCTTCGGTCCAGGCGAAGAGTGTGCCGTAGGCCGGGTTGATATCCCGCGCCAGTGCCTCGCGAGGAAGTCGGCGGAGGGAACTTGCGACCACGAAAGTGTCACGCTCGTCGCTCGTTCCGTCGGCCTCGCCAGAGAAAACGTAAACGTACGGAAATGTCTGTTGCAGCGTCGCCACCACGGCACCGATGAACCGGCCGTACCCCGGCCGATAGACGTCGATCACGTTGATCAGGTAGACCCCTTCCGGGGTCATGATGTCCGCCAGCGCGTCGTTGAAGCCGCGCGTGGTGAGGTGATATGGGACGCCGAGGTCGTTGAACGCGTCCCCGTAGATGAAGTGGTAGCGGGCAGCGGCGCCGCCGGCACGGGCACGTCCCCGATCCTTTACGAAGTTGCGAGCGTCCATGTTCCAGGTCGTGATCGATGTGCCGCGCGGAAGGCCGAGTGCTTCGTGAGCAGCCCGCGTGACGGCAGGATCGATCTCGGCCACCTCGATCGTGGCCGCGGGATAAACGGCTTCGAGATAGCGCGGGAACGTGTAGCCGCCGCCACCGACAAAGAAGGCGCCCCAGTCCGCGTGCTCCGGCAACAAGGCCCCTGTTAGCGCGGCGTAGACGGCCTCGTAGGCGTACACGAGTTCGGTCGGGTCATCCATGGACACGTAGCTGTGAACCAGATGATCGAGAGCTAACACTCTGGTGTTGTCCATGCCGTCGGCGTCGTAAACCTCGATGGCGAAGTAACTGCTTTCGTCATCGAAGTGGTAGTTGCTCATGTCGAAACGAAGGCCGAAGAAGTGTCCCCAATACTCGGCCCAATCCCAAGGGCCGATCGTCGCGGCACCCACCAGGCCTAGCCACGCCAGCCAGCTCAATACGAAGCCGGTCGGCCGACGACGCAGGCCCAGGCCTGCGATCAGGGCGAGCAACGCCAGGCCGGTTGCGATTCCGATCACGATCGCCTTCGAGCCCAGGCGATCGACCAACACGTAGCCGGTCAGAAACGTGCCCAGGATGCTGCCTGCCGCTCCGGCCGCGTACACCGATCCGACTGTGGAGCCGACCTGCCCACCCGCGGTCAGAGCGAGACGCGCAGCCGCCGGCGAAATTGTCCCCAGAATGATCGCTGGCACCAGGAATGTGATCGTCACGCCCCACAGGATCCATAGCGGCCAGCTCATGAAGTCGGGGCGGTCCCAGCTACCCATCCAGTCGACGAGCAGCAAGACGCTCAAACTGGCGATCGAGGCCAGCAAGAACAAGCTGGTGAGCAGCCCTCGCGGCGAATAGATATCGGCGAGTTTGCCGCCGCCGTAGTTACCGAGAGTGATGCCCGCCAGGATCACGCCGATGACGGCCGTCCAAGTATAGAGCGACACTCCGAGGTGCTGAGCAACCAGACGTGCAGCTACGAGCTCGAGCGTCATGATGAACGCCGAACTTACAAAAACAATCGCACCGGCTGTGAAGACGATGCGGGCGCGATCGTCTGCGCCCGAGTTGGACTTTGACTGCATGGACGCGGAAATCGGGTAGGTGCACAATACGTGGGCGCCGCAGAGCGCCTGAAGATAGCAGTTCCAGCGACGCGATTGCCAGCATATGGGCCGTACGCCCGACAGGTCAGCACACCAGCCGAGGACCGCATGGACCCGACGCTCCCAACCCGCGGCGACATCGAGACCGCTGCCCGGCGGATTGCCGGCCGTGTCCGCTCGACACCCTTCATCAACGTGGCCGGAGAAGACCTCGGCCTGGCCCTCGAACGGGTCACGCTGAAGCTCGAACTGCTCCAGCACACGGGCTCGTTCAAGCCGCGCGGGGCGTTCAATCGGATTCTGGCCGCCGAGGTGCCGGCGAGCGGCCTGATCGCGGCTTCCGGCGGCAACCACGGTTTAGCCGTGGCGTTCGCAGGGAATCGCTTGTCCATGCCGACCGAGATATTCGTTCCAGAGACCGTGCCGCCCATCAAACTCGAGAAGCTCCGATCGCTGGGCGCCACGGTGCAGCTTGCCGGGGACTTCTACGATGCCGCCCGCCTCGCCTCGGAGCGGCGCGCTGCCCAGACCGGGGCGCTGGTTGTGCACCCTTACGACCAGCCTGATGTGCTCGCCGGCGCGGGCACGGTGGGGCTGGAGATCGAGGCCCACAACCCAGATGTCGAGACGGTGTTGGTGGCGGTCGGGGGTGGCGGGCTGATGGGAGGCATTGCTACCTGGGGGGAGGAGGCTTTCCGGGTTGTTGCGGTGGAGCCTGAGACCTGTCCGACGCTCAACGCGGCGCTCAGCGCCGGCCGACCGACTGACGTGCAGGTGGGCGGTCTGGCGAGTGACTCCCTCGCCGCCACGCGGATCGGCGAGATCCCCTTCGCGGTAGCACAGCGATCCAGCGTTACTTCGGTGCTCGTGCCCGATAGCGTGATCCGGCAGGCGCAGCTCTTGCTTTGGGATCGATTGCGTCTCGTCGCCGAACCCGGAGGAGCCACTGCGCTGGCCGCGCTTCTGTGTGGCGCCTACACTCCATGTCCGGACGAGCGAGTCACGGTGCTGGTTTGCGGCGGTAACACCGATCCGGCAACCGTGACGGGCTAGGCAAACCGGCCCGGAGAAAAGAGGTCGATGGGCAAGCTCGGTGCCCCCTTGGTTGCGAGGTCGGCCAGAATTTCGCCCACCACGCTGGCGAACTTGAATCCGTGACCTGACAGCCCCGCGGCCAGATGGACGTTGGCGTGCTGCGGGTGGGTTCCGAGCACGAAGTGCGCATCCGGCGTGTTCGTGTACAGGCAGACGGCACCCTCGATCCAGCGTCCGTTGAGAGCCGGAATCGTCGACTCCAGGCAGGCGCGTACGCGCTCGATGTCCGAATCTTCGATCTCGCGACTGACCGTGTCCGGCGAGGTCGGCCCACCGCCGTGATGAATCGCTACCTTGACGCCGCCGTCGGGGCCGTCGAGCGCTGGGAAGCCGTAGAAGATGTCGCCGACCGGAGGTTCCCAGAAATAGATCGGGAAGTTACTTGCCGCGAAGTCTTCGATGGCGCCGAGAGGCTCGAACCAATGCATGACCTCGCGGGTGACGGTCAGATGGGGGTGGAGGTCGGGTAACAGCTGGCCGGTCCAGGCTCCGGCCGTGATGATCAGTTGCTTGCCGAGGAACACTTCGCCATCAGCCTCCACGGCGACTCCGGCATCCTTCGAACGCCAGTTCTCAACAACCGTGTTCGAACGCAGGTCCGCGCCAGCGGAGCGGGCGCGAGCAAGAGAGGCTTCAATACAGGCCTCCGGGTTGAGAACGCCGGCGCTGCCGTCGAGCAGAGCAACATAGTCGGCAGGCATCTGAAAAGCGGGGAATCGTGCGGCCACCCCAGCCGCATCCATCAGCTCATGCGGAATGCCGTGTTCGAGGGCCGTGGCGTGACTGCCGGCAACTGCGAGGGAGTCCTCGGCACCGATCATCAGTCCGCCGGTGATCTGGAGGAGATCTGTGCCGCTGGCGTGTTCCAGCTCCCGCCACAGTTCGTACGTCCGATGCAGGAGGGGGACGTACGCCGGGTGCTCCATATAGGCGAGCCGGATGATGCGCGACTTCCCGTGCGTGGATCCCAGGGTGTGCGGCGGATCCTGGCGATCGAAACCGAGGACTTTCAAGCCGCGTTGCGTCAGCTGATCGACTGTCGCGCTGCCCATGCCGCCGAGGCCGAGCACGATTGCATCGAATTCCATGCTGTCTCCAGTTGGTAAGGCCGGCGAGTTTAGCGTATCCACAGGGGTATGCGGCATCGTAAAGGGGTATTGTTGGCGGCGTCATTTCGCCAGGGAGGCGCTGTGGAATCCCAAGCTCTGATCACGAACGACGCCGTTGTTCTCGGCCTGCTTCTGGCCATCCTGGCGTTCGTCTTCACGACACACAGCAGCAAGAGTACTTTCTGGAAGCGGCTCTGCAGTATTGTCCCGTCGATCCTGGTCTGTTACTTCCTCCCCTCGGTCCTGGCCACGCTCGGGGTGATCGACGGAGAAGGTTGCAGCTCTACTTCGTGGCCTCACGCTATCTGCTGCCAACCAGCCTGGTCCTGCTGACCTTAAGCGTCGACATTCCCGGGATCATGCGCCTCGGCCCGAAGGCGCTCATCATGTTCTCCACCGGCACGGCCGGGATTATCATCGGCGGTCCGCTGGCAATTCTCGCCGTCGGGACAGTCGCGCCGGAGATCGTAGGTGGTGACGGGCCCGGCGCCGTGTGGCGCGGCCTCACCACGGTTGCCGGCAGTTGGATTGGCGGCGGAGCCAACCAAGCGGCGATGAAGGAGGTCTTCGAGGTCGGTGACGAGCTCCTCAGCGCAATGATCGCGGTCGACGTGATCGTGGCGAATATCTGGATGGCGGTCCTGCTCTTCATGGTCGGTCGGGCCGATCGCATTGATGCCCGGACCGGTGCAGATACCACGGCGATCGATGAACTTCGGCGGCGCGTCGAAGCTCACGAGAAGGCCAACTCACGGATTCCGAGCCTGACGGATCTGATGCAGATTCTCGCGGCCGGTTTCGGAGTCACGGCGATCTCGCACTTTCTTGCCGATCGAATAGCCCTCGCGATCGAGGCGGCCGCTCCGGGCCTGGCCGTCTACAACCTCACGTCGCGATTTTTCTGGCTTGTCGTCCTGGCGACTACGATCGCGCTGGTCCTCTCGTACACACGGGCGCGCAATCGCGAGAACGCGGGGGCGTCGAAAATCGGGTCAGCCTGCCTGTACGTTCTCGTGGCCAGTATCGGGATGCGGATGAACCTGGCCGCCGTTCTGGAGCGTCCGGGCTTATTCCTGATCGGCGGTGTCTGGATGCTGATCCACGCATCTCTGATGCTGGGCGTCGCGAAGGCGATCAAGGCACCGGTCTTCTTCATGGCCGTGGGCAGCCAGGCGAATGTAGGTGGCGCCGCATCGGCCCCCATCGTGGCCTCCGCCGCACACCCGGCGCTGGCACCTGTAGGAGCGCTCCTGGCCGTTCTCGGTTACGCCGTAGGGACCTATCCTACCTGTGCGGACAGCTCATGCGGGTGGTGTCGGGCTGATCTCGACGTCGACGTCGAGGACGGTATCCTGGCCGAATGTGCGCCAGACCGAGCAGTAGCGGTCCCGTGAGAGCGCGATCGCACGCTCCACGTTCCGCACCGGTACGTCCCCTTGGACGCGGAGGGTCATCACCACGCGCGTGAATCGTCGCGGCGGTTCGTCGGGCCGTTCCCCTTCGAGCGACAGCGAGATGCCGTCCGGCGGGGTACGCATCTTGACCAGAATGTCGGCGATGTCGATTCCCATGCAGCCGCCGAGCGCAACTAGCAGATGCTGCATCGGCGAAGCGCCCGCGGCCGAGTCGCCGTCGATCCGCAGGTCATGGTCGCCCGTTGAGGCGTCGAATTGAACGCCGTCGCGCCACTCCAGGCGCGCAGTGGTCTTGCCTTCCATGTCAGATCTCACTTGGTGTAGGGGGCAGGGGAGTACCAGGCTGCCAGTTTACGGATTCCAGTGAATCAAGGAATTCGATGACCCCACCACGTGAGGTGTGGCTCAGGCGCAGGAGAACATCGCCGGCCTGGCCCCAAAGCAGCGCTTCACGGACAGCCGTCATCTCGTCATCAACGAGGGCCAAGGACGCCGCACTCATTCCTGCGTCCTGGAGTCGTGCAAAGATGCGCCGCGCGACTTCAGCAGCGTCGCGGCCTCGACCGTACTTGTGCATCGTCTTCACGATCACGCGATCTGGTGCATGCGACGCACAGATGTCGGCCAGCGCATCTACGGCGCTATCCTCACGATCGCCTGCCTGACCGATGACGACCAAGGAACGCTCCGGTCGCATCGCTGCGACCATGCGCAGTACCAGTTCGAGTCCTTCCGGATTGCGCGCGTAGTCGATGACGGCTCGCAGACCAGCGAAGGAGTACACATTGCAGCGCCCCGGGTTCGTCCTGGCGTCACTAGTGAAGCCCGACAGCCCATCGACGACCGACTTGCGGTCGATCCCCAGCGTGGTGGCGATCGCCATCGCACCGAGGGCGTTGTAGACGTTGTGAACGGCAGCGCCACCGACCGTCGCGGGAACGTCCGCCTGCTCCAGCCACGGCGCAACGCCGCGTTCCTGCAGTGGCCCGAGTCGCCCCCGTTTGCGCGCGAAACAGGCCCCGTCGGGAGCATCGTCCGGATCAACCCGAATGGCGACGGTGCCTGGTGCCGCGAGCGCAGGTGCCAGGCGCGCGTCGTCGGCGTTGACAACAAGGTGCCCTTTCTCGGCGACGGCTGCCGCGACTAGCAACTTGACCTCGGCGAGGCTCTCGAGGGAGTCGATGCTGTACTCGCCCAGGTGGTCGGTTCCCACATTGCCGACATACGCCACGTCGGGGTTCTCGATCGGCAACCCGCGTCGCAGCATGCCCCCGCGTGCTACTTCGAGGAACGCTATGTCGACTCGCCGAACCTGTAGGAGCGCCCGCGCGCCCTCGCCACCCGTGTAGTCGCCTTCCAGAATCGTCTCGCCGCCGAGTTGAACTCCGTCGGCCGAGGTGTTGCCGGCGGTAAGGCCTGCCGCCGCCGCGATGGCCGACAACATGCGGACCGTCGTGGTTTTGCCATTCGTGCCTGTGATGAGGGCCACCAGAATGTCGTGCACCTCATCCCAAGGAATGTTGTCCGGCTCGGGCAACGCGTCCACGGGCCACGTCCTAGAGCCTCGCCCGCTGCCTACGGAGAGCAGTTCGTCATCGGCCAGGAAGCGAACGCCATGATGGCGCGCGGCGGCAGCGATGGCCACCCGTCGCGGACTGCCCTCCTGTTCGCCATCTTCTCGTCGACAACCATGCCATCGAAGAGGTGGATGGTGCGCTCGGCATGCTCGGCCCAGCGCGGATCGTGCGTAACCATGCAGATAGTGGCGCCACCCTGATGCAGCTCGGCCATCAGATCCATGACTGCGGAGGCGTTGCCCGAGTCGAGGTTTCCAGTGAGCTCATCAGCGAGCAGAACGAGGGGGCGCCGACGACGGCGCGGGCAACCGCCACACGCTGCTGCTGACCACCCGAGAGCTGGCTCGGCATGTACTTGGCGCGATGGGTCATGCCCACGCGATCGAGGGAGGCGTTGACGCGCTCACGCCGGTCCGAGGCCGACATGCCACGGTACGTGAGCGGCAGCTCGACGTTTTCGTAGACGTTCAGGTCGCCGATCAGGTTGAAGCTCTGGAAGATGAAACCGATCTCGCGGTTGCGCACGCGCGCCCGCTCCGAGGCGGTCAGATCAGAGACGTCGTTGCTGTTGAGCATGTAGCGGCCGTCGCTGGCGGTGTCGAGCAGACCCAGGATCGACAACAACGTTGTCTTGCCCGAACCCGACGGCCCCGCGATCGAGACGAACTCGCCGGGGGCGATGTCCATATGGACGTCGGCAAGGGCGTGGGTCTCGACTTCCTCGGTAAGGAAGACCTTCTTGATGCCACTCATCTGGATCAGCGCGTCCGCGGCCATACTTACTCCAACTGCACGGGGGGAGACTTACTGATCTGTTAGACGCACGAACCCGCCAAGAGGTTTCCGGAAAATCGGCAATCTCCGCGAAACTCCTCTCAGTCCTCGACGATCATCGTGCCAGCCCACTTGTCGCCGAGGCGCCTGCCGTCCGCATCGGTAATCGCCAGGATTAGCTCGGTGATGCCAAGAGCGATAGCCGCGAAGCCGACGAACGGGATCATGATCCATCCCAGGATCGGGACGATGAGCAGCAAGGGCACCAAGGGTCCGAGAGCGAAGATCCAGTTGCGCTTGACGGATGTCATCAGGTCGAGCGGCGCGTCGTCGACACTGTGCAAGTGCAACTTCATCACGTTCTTGCCAATCGACCGATGGTTCATGAAGTCGAGCTCGAGGCCGTCGCGGAGTACGAGGTAGGCGGCGCCGAGGAGCTGGCCGATGCCGGGAACAAAGCCCACGAAGGACGCGATACCGAAGTCGATCAATGCAGCTACAACGCGCTTGCCAACGTCCGTCTTTGCAGGCGCTCCAGCGCTCTCCTGTTGGACTGGCTCCGCTACTGGAGGCGGAGGATCGGCGACCGGTGCCGCGGGCTCGGGTGCGAGTGGCGCCGCAGAAGGAGAGGGATCTGGTGGGATCGAGGAGTCGGCTGTGGTCGCGTTCTCGCTGGGTCCGGTAGCGTCTGTAGCGTCCCCGTTATCTGGGGCGTCAGCGTCTTCCGACATGGCAGATCTCCTCGTTATGGCGTCGGGCATTCTTATTAAGCCTCCACTCATATGTGATCCGGTGGCCCGTTGCAAGAGGCGCGAGCAAATCACTTGATAGCCAGCCGGCGAGGGCGCCTGCCACGAAGGCCCCACCGGGGCCGGACTTGATCACGCGGTTGCCTCGCCAAGATCGCTAGGGCTGGTCTAGCGCGCGCGGGTCTCCCACCATGACTCCAGACTTTGAAACAGACGGTGCCCGTCCACACAGTGGTCGCGGCGTTCGGCGGAGGCAGGAATGATTCGCCCACGATTCGGCCGCAAACTAGTGGCCGCTATTCTGCTGCTCGCCGCGGCTGGTGCCTGTGCTCCGGGCCGCTCTATCGTTCGTGGAACTGGCCGGACGGGCGAATCGAAAGCAACGCGTCACGGGTAGTACGCCGAGTACCGCCTCCGGTCGAGGCCCCTGTGGGCGACTGGGTAGCCGCCGATCCGATGCCGGCACTCAGCGCCGCGGACCTGAACCGGATGGGCGTCCTTGAGACGGTGCACTTTGGTTTCGACCAGGACAGCGTCGGCACTCCGACACAGCAGTCGATTCTCCAGACCAACGCCATGTGGCTGAATGAGAATCCCGGAGCTCGGATCATCATTGAGGGGCACTGCGACGATCGCGGAACCCGTCGCTACAATCTCGACCTGGGCCAGCGTCGGGCCGAGGCTTCACGCGCGGCGTTGGTTGCCATGGGCATCGACTCGAGCCGGATCGAGATCGTCTCGTACGGCGAAGAGCTGCCCGCGGTCGCCCAGAACAACGAGATTGTTGAAGCGAACGCGCGCAGATTCGTCGTGGACGGGTGTCCCATCGACCGCGACGCGCCCCTCGCGGATCAGATCTTGTAACAGTGCTCCGTCAACGAGTACCTCGACCCGCGTGCGCGCCTCCGCCAGATCGGCAGCGCTCTCAGATGGGGTCCAATAGAGATCTTCGCGCATCTGCCGGCCCAACTACAGGCCCATGGCCAGACTCACCGCCAGGCACACAATTGCTGGCGCAAGGAAGGCAAGTCGCGACGGCGTCCGCGCTTTCATGGAGCCCTGGGGAAGGTGGGGCGGTCGGAAAGAAACCATCGTTTCGAGCATACCGAAACTGCGCGCATTTTCCGCCAGAGTTGGTCGCCCCTGACCGGTCGGGGGCGGCAGACGGTACGCTGATAATGTCCGTAGAATTGGGAAGTAGACGCAGTCACCGTTCGAGGAGCCCGTGCCGATGAGTGAACAGAAACCAGCCCCTCGGGTCGAGAGCGATTCGATGGGCGAGATGGACGTGCCAGCCGACGCTTACTACGGAGCTCAGACTCAGCGTGCTGTGCTCAACTTCCCCATTAGCGATCGGCGTTTCCCTCGGCGCTTCGTACGCGCGCTGGGCCTGATCAAACGCGCCGCAGCCGAGGTCAACAACGAGCTCGGCGGACTGCCCGACGATGCGGCGGCGGCGATCGTGCAGGCTGCACAGGAAGTCGTGGATGGCCAACTCGATGACCACTTCGTGCTCGATATCTACCAGACCGGGTCCGGCACCTCGACCAACATGAACGCGAATGAGGTGATCGCCAACCGCGCTACCGAGATCATGGGCGGCGAGGTCGGCAGCAAGTTGGTGCACCCGAACGATCATGTAAACCGCGGCCAGTCCTCCAACGACGTGATCCCGACGGCGATTCACGTGGCGGCAGCCGAGGCGATCGTTGAAGACCTGTTGCCGGCGCTGGAGCAACTTCACGGATCGCTCGCCGCGAAAGCCTCCGCGTTTGATTCCTACGTAAAGATCGGCCGTACCCACCTGCAGGACGCCACGCCTATTCGCGTAGGCCAGGAGTTCTCGGGCTACGCCCGCCAGGTCGAACTCGGTGGCGACCGGTTACGGGATTGTCTTGGTCGCCTGGGTGAACTGGCCCAGGGCGGCACGGCGGTCGGCACGGGTATCAATACCCACCCGGAGTTCGGCGCCCGGGTAGCAACGCGCCTGGGTGAGCTCAGCGTGGCCAGCTTCTCAGAGGCGACCAATCATTTTGAGGCGCAGGGTGCGCAGGACGCCGCCGTCGAAGTAAGTGGTGCGCTCAAGACGATCGCGGTGAGCCTGATCAAGATCGCCAACGACATTCGACTGCTCGGTTCCGGACCGCGTTGCGGTCTTGGCGAGCTCATCCTGCCCCCCGTGGCACCCGGGTCTTCAATCATGCCCGGCAAGGTAAATCCCGTGATCGCAGAGTCGGTTCTGCAGGTCGGCGTCCAGGTAGTGGGCAACGACGCGACGATCACAGCGGCGGCGCAGTGGGGCTTCTTTGAGCTCAACACGATGCTACCCGTCATCGCTTCGAATCTTCTCGAGTCAATCAGCTTGCTCGCGACGTCGGCGGAGAACCTGGCCGTCCGGTGCGTCGACGGAATCGAGGTGGACGTCGAGCGGGCCCAGGGACTCGTCGAGGGATCACTGGCAATGGTGACTTCACTGGCGCCCGTGATCGGCTACGACCGCGCAGCGGACATCGCAAAAGAAGCCTTCAAGAGCGGCAAGACCGTTCGGCAGGTTTGCCAGGAACAGGCTGTTCTTCCCGAGGCCGAACTGGACGCGGTTCTCGATCCGATGAGCATGACGGAGCCCGGGTCCGCCTAGGCCTTCCCGTGGCCACCGCCGCCGGGCGTGCGCAGACTGATCACCGTCCCTGCAGCCACGTCGAGGCTGCACTTTCCCGGCAGATCCCGTTCGACGCCATCGACGATGAGAACGGTACGACCGGGGGCGCCAGGTTCGCCACCGGCAAGGCCGTATGGTCGACTGATTCGCCGGTCGGCCAGGACCGTCAGGCGTGCGTCCCCGAGAAGCTCGACGTCGCGTCTGATGCCGTGACCTCCCCGGTATGCGCCATGGCCGGCACTCTCGGCGCGGACTTCGTAGCGCCGGACCCGGAAGGGGTAGCTGTGCTCCAGCGCCTCTACCGGCGTGTTCAAGCTGTTGGTCATGTGGGTATGTGTGGCGTCGAGCCCATCGGCGGTCGGTCGCGCCCCCATGCCGCCAGCGGTGGTTTCGTAGTAGGCGTACTCCGCTCCATCCCGCGGATCGGTGCCACCGATCGTTAGGTTGTTCATCGTCCCGCTGCTGGCCGCCGGGATCATCTCCGGGAGTGCCTGCGCGAGGGCGCCGAGGACGGTGTCCACGATGCGCTGGGACGTTTCGACGTTGCCGGCGGCCACGGCAGCGGGCGGCAACGCATCGAGCAGGCTACCGGCCGGCACGCGAATCGTAAGCGGCCGCAGAGTTCCATGGTTCGACGGTATCGGCCAGTCGACGATCACACGGAAGCAGTAGAAGACGGCGGACACGGCGATGGCCTGGACGGCATTGATGCTCCCGATCGCCTGCGGGGACGTTCCCGCGAAATCAACAATTGCGGCGTCGCCCTTGATTTCGATCGCGACACGGATGGGCAGTGGCCCCATTCCCATCCCATCGTCATCCATCACGTCTTCAAACGCGTACTGCCCGTCGGGCATCGCGCCGATCGCCTCCCTGGTTAGGCGCTCGGCGTAGTCCTGCAGTTGTGCCATGGCGTCCCACACGACGGGCAGGGAGTAGCGCCGAACGAGTTCCAGCAGGCGGCGTTCTCCCGTTCGGTTCGCCGCGATCTGCGCTGTCAGGTCGCCCTCGCGCTCGACCGGGGTCCGGACGTTGGCAAGGATGAGATTCATCGTCTCGGACACGAGCTCCCCGCCGCGGATCAGATGCATCGGAGGAATGCGGATTCCTTCCTGAAAGATGCTCGAGGCCAGGGGCATGGATCCGGGACTAATGCCCCCAACATCCGAGTGGTGGGCGCGATTCGCCACGAAGAACGACGCTTCGGTTTCGCTCGGTGCGAACACCGCCTGAACCAGGGTGATATCCGGTAAGTGCGTGCCGCCCGAGAACGGGTCATTGGCGATCACCACATCGCCGGGTCGCATGTCGATGGCGTCGATCGCCGAGGCCACGGACATTGGCATCGAGCCCAGATGAACCGGCATGTGATCGCCCTGCGCCACGGTCCGGCCCTGTGCATCGAAGACGGCGCAGGAGTAGTCCCTGCGCTCCTTGATGTTCGGGGAGAAGGAGGTCCGGCAGAGCGCTACACCCATTTCCTCCGCGAC
>Ga0302135_10001772_pt1 | contig 12958 bp, 10 predicted proteins | sample CBN3_surface_MG_FD_203119 | JGI IMG/M metagenome (GOLD analysis project Ga0302135, IMG submission 203119) | Marine microbial communities from Western Arctic Ocean, Canada - CBN3_32.1 | ecosystem: Environmental > Aquatic > Marine > Oceanic | place: Canada: Western Arctic Ocean | collected... | reverse complement strand
TCGAAAAGCACCCGGACGCCAGGGTGGTCGGCGGGCCCGGAAACATCGTCACCCCGGGCTTCGTGAATGCACACCAGCACTTGACCGGCGACAGGCTGATCCGGTCGTGTATCCCTGACGACATCCCTGCTGGGGAGGCGATCTTTGACTGGGTGGTTCCGATACACGCTGCCCACACGGGTGACGACGACGAGCTGTCGGCTACCTTGTCCCTTCTGGAGGCAGTCGGCAACGGCATCACGACCACCGTTGAAGCCGGCACAGTCGCCCATCCCGAAAGGGTCGCCGCAGCCTTCGAGAGGGTGGGCGTCAGGGGCACCGTGGGCACCTGGGGTTGGGATCGTGGCCAAGGACCGTTTACAGCCCGCATCGACGAGATACTCGAAAATCAGAGATCCGTTGTCGACACCTGGCCGGCTGGTGGGCTCGTCGAGGGCTGGGTGACCCTCGTTGGCCACGACCTAGCGTCCGACCGGCTTTTTGCCGAGGCGGCCGAGTTGGCGAGGGCCGCCGGCACCTCCCTAACCTTCCACATGTCACCGTCTCCTGAAGACGGTTTCGCATTCACCCAGCGCACGGGGAAGCGTCCGATAAACCACCTAGCCGACCTAGGGGTTTTGGGACCGGATACCCTCATCGCCCATGCCGTCTACCTTGACGATGGTGAGCTTGACCTCCTGATCGACACCCGGACGGCGGTCTCCTATTGTCCCTGGGCGTACCTGCGACTGGGGCAGGGCGTGAGCGTTGCGGGCCGGCACCTCGAATTCCACCGAAGGAAAGGGCGCCTGGCTCTTGGTTGCGACACTGAGAATGCAGGCGACTCGATAGACGCCCTCCGCGTTGGCGCCCTGGCCGCTGGACTAGCCAGGGACATGTCGTGCAACCCGACCGCCTTCGGGGCACACGAGGCGTTGGAGCTGTTGACGATAAGGGGAGCCGAAGCAATCGGCATGGCTGACCGGATTGGGTCGTTGGAGGTCGGAAAGGCTGCTGACCTGGTAGTCCATGACCTAAGCAGTGTCGGCTCGACGCCGGCTGCGATCGACCCGGCGTTACAGCTGCTCTGGGCAGGTGACGGTCGTGCGGTAACAGACGTGATAGTCAACGGCGTTGCGGTGCTCCAGGATGGCGTCAGCACCAGGGTCGACCACAGAGAACTCGTGTCCGAGGCCAAGCTGGCCCAACGCAAACTCCTCCGGCAGGCTGGGCTATCACCGTCGCCCCGCTGGCCGGTCCGCTGAGAGACGGGCAGCCAGGGCACCTAGGTATTGGGAGACTCGACATGGCCCTACATCCCGGACCATGCACCACCGCTTGCCCGGCACCCAGCAACAAAGTTCTCCTCGTCGAAGGCAGTAATCCTGCCATCTTCTAGGACCATTCGCCCATCGACGAAGATCGTGGAAACACAACGATTGTCCTCGAAACGGGCCAACTGGTCCACAAGGTTAAAGAACGGCCACAACTCCGACTTACCCGTGTCGTGAAACTCAACAACGGTAAAGTTGCCGTTTACCCCGCCTCCGGAGAGATCAGCGAGCGATACCGCCTCCTCCACTCGAGGGATGCCTTGTCAGACTGCACGTCGACAAGGGCACCATGGCCCAACGCCAACTCCCCTTTGAGATGTTCAAGCATCGTTCGGTCTTCTTCAGCAACAGCTAGTTCAAAGTCGACGATCTCTTGACCTGCGGAAGAGACATCGTCGTTTCGCCAGAGAACAAAAGTGAAATAACTACGTTCCTTGCTGATTGGAGCAGCTGTCATAAACAAAGTCTGGTTAATGCCGTTTTTGTAGGACATTGTGCTCCGGACTGAGAACGGAAGTGAAAATCCGGTCGACATTTCCAAACTAATGACGTCCCCTCCACCACCAGACATTGACTTGGCCGCTCCTTCGTTGTTTATGACCACCGAGTATTCGTATCCATAGAAGTCGCCATCAAGCTGTTTGAGACTGAAGTTCGGAACAACCTGTTCCTGTTGGAGACCGAAGGTTCCGACGTGGGTATAGGGAAAGTGGGCCACATCGAGCATGTTGTCGATCATCCGGGTGGTCGAACAGTTCCAGACCTGCATCGGCGTATTGAGCCGAGTGAAACTCGCATCTCTCTCTACTCCCAGATCAGGAACTGGAGATTTTGGCTCATCTGGACAAAGCCAGACCAGGCCATAGTGCTCTTGGATGGACAGAGTGGTGAGGTGCGCCTTGGGCGGGATCACTGTTCTCTCACCGGATGACGGGATCTTCTCGCATCGCCCCTGTTCCCCAAATTCCCAGCCGTGATAGGGGCATCTGAGACAGCCCGCCTCCACAGTTCCACCGGACAATCGGCCTTCTCTGTGGGTACAACGATCCCTAGTTGCGATGAGGTCTTGGGTCGCAGTTCTCCAAATCACATAGGAGATGTCAAGGAGCTCAACAGAGACTGGGGCGTCTCCAATCTCGTCAATCGTTGCTACGACGTACCAGTGATGGTCTAAAGGGTTGGCACTCACTATTAGTCGCCTGCTCCCCTATCAGGACCGGGATCCGCTACTTGCCTCTCATACCGGTCAACCAACCAGGAGTTGAACTGTGGGATGACAGCTTCCTGCCACGAATAATTCCCCCGTGGTGCAAACCGGGATTCCATTCCTTGCTGGACACCGACATTTGTCGGCATGTCCTGGGCGTTGAAATATGAGACACCCTGAATAGCGGTTTCGAGAAGTTTGTCAAAGAGGGGAAGCATCGTGGTTTCTTCCGGGAACAGGTAGGCCATGCTCAGGTTGTGCGTCTTGGGTCCGGTCGGATCAACGGTGAACCAGAAGGCAGAGTCCGCCTGAACACCGATGAGGAGACTCGGTGGTATGAGAGCAAAGACCACCTGCTGCCGCTCCGCTTCAGTCGTATTAGGTAGAAATGGGAAGAGGGAACGCTTCGTCGGGTTGAACCCACCGCCTGTTTCCAAGGTCTGATTCAACCCATACATGCCGCCATCACCTTGCTCATACGGGGAGTACCAGATTCCACTGGAAGGCGCAAAATCATGAATTCCGCTATGGAGTCGACTGTTGTGGTATCCCTCCATGAAGTTCTCGATCATGATCTTCCAGTTGAACGGAACGTCAGGAATGGTGATCGGATCTACGCTCACCAGGTCTTCAAGAGCATGGTTCTCTAGGACTGCGTCAAGCTTCGTCAGAGAAGGCGCTAGTGGTCTAGGACAAGGAGAGAGGTTGACGAAGACAAATCCCTGCCACGTCTCCGTCGCAATCTTCGGGAGAGCTACGGAAGACATATCGAAACCCGCTGTTTCAGACATCTCCGACGCCCCAATCAACTGACCATCTAGACCATAAACCCAATGGTGGTAGGGGCAACGGAAGTGCTTCGCATTGCCAGAGATATGAACCGGCGCCCCAAAGAGATCCTCTTCGCCCCTCTCCAGATCTGCGGTCACACAGAGGCCCCGGTGCTGGCAGACAGCAGACATCGCCCGTATCTCTGTGTCCGAAACCCGGGTGACGATGATCTGTTCTCCCCCACAAGACCGAGCGATGAAGTCCCCGACCTCGACCAACGACTCCACTCGCCCGACACAGAGCCATTCCTGACCGAAGATGGCATCGGCTTCAAACCGGTAAAAGTCCTCGCTGAAATAGACGGAAGGAGGCAGACCCACGGCGTCATGGAATGTTCCCCGAGAAGACTCGAATTCCGCCAAGTCCAGCGGGCAGATCTGAGACCAGAAGCCCATTTCCAACTCCTTCAACTAGATTTTGGTCAGACCAACTGACCATACTGCAATAGGCTCTAACCGGCGAACCCACATTTCAACACCCAAACGAGGAAGAACACATGTCGTATCCGAACACCCTTGTATTCATTGACTTCCCTACGGACGATGTCGACGCGGCTAACGCCTTCTATAGCGAGGTCTTCAACTGGGAGATCGAGGAGCGGATTCCCGAAATATTTCATCGGATCGTCCCGGGCCAAAACTTCAAGATGGATGACGGGTCTCAGGGGCCGACCGGCAACCTTCACATGGGAATCTCCAACGCGGCCAACAGTCGACCCCATCCGGCCCCCGAACCTTCCGAACCGACCCACCTCAATCCTGGTGGTCGGGCAATAAGGGCTTGGATATTGGTGAGTGAAGATGATTCCTTCGATCGGATTCTCGAGGCTGCAGGGCGTCTCGGAGGGACCGTTCTCTGGCGCGACCATTTTTGGACCGAGTTTGGCGGCGCAAATGCTTCCTTTATCGACCCGTGGGGAAATCAGATCAATCTGTGGCAACACCTTCCCGATGCTGAGGTTGACGAAGACACCCATCAGGTCGTAGGCGAGTTTTCTGTTCCCGCTGGATGGACTGTGGAGTAGGCGCTGAGTCTCGCCAGGACAAACGGCTACAAGTACCCCGTCTTCTACACCGAGGGCCGGTCTAGAAGACGGGGTACTTGGCCTTATCCGGCAGCCCAGACCGACTGGTAATGGCCTCGCCAGCAAGTTGTACTTTCGCGTATAGCGCAGCTTCGTCCACTGTAAGCATCTCGCCGTTCTCGACGACCTTGCGCCCGTCAACTACCACTGTGTGCACCCCTCGGCCATCTGCCGACCAGACGAGTTGATTCATAACATTGAGTAGTGGTCGCCACTCCGGGCGATCGGTGTCATGTAGGACGAGGTCAGCCCGTTTACCCACTTCAAGGGACCCGATCTCTTCGCTCATCTGCATAGCGGAGGCACCGCCAAGGGTGGCCATCTCAAATGCCTTCTCCGCCGGGAACATCTGCGGATCTTGTCGAGCGTCCTTAAACAGTCCCGCAACCAAATAGGTCGCGCGCATCAGGTCGGAGTAGTTGCTCGCATTATTTCCATCGGTTCCAATAGCAACATTGGTTCCTGCCATGACCATTTCGGGCATCTTTCCTACCTGGGTCACGCCGTAACTGACTTTGAGGGCCGTTGTTGGACAATGGACTACATGAGCCCCGGTCTCCGCGATGACGGACAACTCCTCACCGTCCACCTGCACACAGTGGGTCATGACCACGTCCGCGCCCAGGACGTCGAGTTCAGCGAGATGAACCATTGGTCGTTGTCCAAACTCGGCTATGAAACCCTCAGGATCGTTTTTCGCTGGGGACATGTGGAAGCTCAGCCCGACCCCATGTTCGGTGGCTAGTTCACGTGCGGCCTTCCACAGCGGATCTGAGATTGTCGTATGTCCTACGACCGTCGACCAAGTGCCGATGCGGTCGTCGGGTCCGGCTTTGAAGGCCTCCAATTGCCGCTGAAGATGGCCAATCGCCTCATCCGTACTCTGCTTGTAGACGTCCGGTTCGGGTGGTAGGTCCCAGACCCATCGACCGACTCTGCCTCGAATACCCACCTCCTCTAGACCATCAATTACCTCATCGAGAAAACGAATCGTCCCGGCTTCCAGAAACGTTGTGGTTCCAGACTTGAGCATCTCCACTGAGGCCAATATCGCTGAGAGTCGCTCTTCCTCCGCGGTATGAACCGAATAGAGCCCACAGAGCCACACGAAGACGTTCTCTTCAAACGGCGTGTCGTCGGGCACATAGCCTCTCGTCAGTGGCTCTCCGGTTATATGGATGTGTGCATTGACCAGACCCGGGGTGATGACGAACCGTTCGCCGCCGATCGTCTCTTCTGGCGCGTATAAAGCCTCAAGGTCATCTGCTTTGCCGACGGCGACAATCCTTCCGTCGCGAACAGCGACCGCCCCATTGCGGATGATGTCGCGCCCCTCGTTCATGGTGACTAGGTACCAGCCCTTAGCGAGTAGGTCGATCTTCTCTGCCACTTCTACGTCCCCTTGATCGCTGGTTTGACGGCTACAAAGCACTGTTGAAATCCGATGGGCTCAATCAACCGAAGCGCTTCGAAGCCAGCGTCTCGAAGCCAGCCTGAGAACTCTTCGTGGGTAAAGGTGAATCCTCTTGTCGTGCTGGCCATCATCGTGGCCCCCATGAGAACAGCGTGGGGATTGAGTTTCCTCTCTCGGTCACAGAAATAGTCAGAGAGAATCAAACGACCGCCGGGCACAAGGGCACTGAAAGCTCTTTGAATCAGGTGCTTGGCTCCGTCCTCGCCCTCCGTGCGGCAGATATGGCCGAGAATTGCGAGGTCGTAGCTCTCGTTTTCGATTTCAACGGTGTGAAAGTCACCAGGCCGACATTCGATTCGATCGGTCAGGCCGAAACGCTTGGCATTAGCTCGCGCAACTGGCAATACCTCATGAAGGTCATTTACGAGCGCTGTCGCCCGACCATTCCGCTGAAGAATTGCGATCGACCAAGGAGCGCCTCCGGCCCCCAACTCCAGAACTCGGGCTTCAGGCATCGCGGAGTATCGGATCTTGAGGTCCGCCCGCGTAGCACATCGGTGCATCGTCGTGAAGGTGCCTTCAACAAGGGGTATATAGAACGCCGCCGGATCGTCCTCTATCGGATAAGCCGGCTTCCCCTGGCGCACAGTGTCCGCAAGACGCGACCAGTTCTCATGGGGGCCCGGGGCTACTGGCACCAATCCAGCCATTGTTGCCGGTCCATCGCTGACTAGGTAGCGCTTAGCGGTGTCGTTGAGGTCGTAGACGTTCCTGACCTGTTCAAGGAGCTCAAGGGTGACTACTGCGTCTAGGAGCGCCCGCAGGTGCAGGACAGGCAGAGACAGTTCCTCGCTCAGCTGCTCGACCGTGGACGGTCCAGTTCTCTGAAGCGTGTCAAAGATGTTGAGATCAAGGGCGGCCACAAGGATGTAGTACCGGCCGAGTCCCTCAATGGCAGCCCAAACCGGTGCGGCCGTCGGGGGCTTAAAATCGGTCCAAGGCCTGCCAACATGGGCCATCGTGTGAGTTTTCTTCAACTCAGGGTATGGGGCATCGCGCGGCTCGTTCACGGTCTCGTCGAGGCCGGTCTATTGAAGCCTCCTGGTTTACGCCTCACGGAACCAGGAGAATTTTGCCGAAAAAGTCACTTTCAATCATCTTCTGCTGGGCGTCCGCCGCCGCCGCTAGAGGAAAACGTGAGTCGACCGTAATCTTGAAGTCTCCTGCGCAGAACTGCTTCCAAAGGGGTCCCATTTCATCAGGACCAAAGGGATCCGAACCCAATATTCGTATCCCGGAGTGGAACAGGTACCCAAGCGAGGGAATGGTGGCCTCGTCTCCTGATGAGTTTCCGCAACTCACCAGCCGCCCTCCAATGCCGATCGAGAAGAGCGACTGTCCGAACAATGCGGTCCCTACGTGATCGAAGACCATGTCGACTCCGGCGCCGTGTGTGACCTCCCTTGCCCAAGAAGCGACGTCCTCTGTCCGGTTGTTCAAGACGTGGTCCGCTCCCAATTCAAGCGCCCGTTGACACTTTTCTTCGGTTCCAGCAGTCGCTAGGACCGTGGAACCAGCAGCCTTCGCGAGTTGAATGCCGGCCGTCGAAACTCCTGAACCAGCGGCGTGAACCAGCACTGTTTCTTCAGCCCGGAGATCTCCAACTGCGAAGAGCGCATGATTAGCGGTTAGGTAGCAGGTCGGGAAGGTCGCTGCGTCCTGAAGATTTATGTGCTCTGGAACCAAGTACGCGTGCGACGCCGGCACGAGACACTTCTCTGCGTATCCGCCGTCAACGTTCGCGCCAATGATACCGAGCTCACCGTAGAGGTCTCCTCGGCCACTTAGTTTCGAATAGTCGGAAACTCCCGCCAATGAAGGATCTATGACGACCCGATCCCCGACTTCTAGAGAATCCACACCGGATCCGATAGCGCTAACTATTCCCGCCACGTCCATTCCAGAAATGTGCGGGTAGGTGAAACCAGGCATCTGGAACCAGCCATTCCGCTGAACAACGTCGAGCCGATTAAGCGCTGTAGCGGCTACATCTATGACTACGTCTGCAGATCCAGGTTCTGGATCAGGCACATCGACATAGTGAAGCACCTCTGGCCCGCCAGGTTCCTCATACAGCATTGCTTTCATTCAGACTCAACGCCCTTCTTCAACAGACAAGGAATACTTTTCACGTTGCGAAAACACTCACGCCCTCTACCCGCCCTGGGATGCCGCGCCCTCACTATCTGAGGCCACGTACAAACGGACGAGCCAGTGCTGCGGGAGGTCGTACCCGGTGAGCGAACAGGGCCATTCCCAGAATGGTTACGAGGAAGGGAAGGGCCTGGAGTAGCTCACTGTTCACCTGGTAACCCAGTCCTTGGATGGAGAGCCTGAATGAAAGTGCCGCAGCAAAGACAACACAACCGAGAATGGTCCCTCGAAGGGTCCAGCCGCCGAAGATCACTGCCGCAATGGCAATAAACCCGCGTCCGCCCACAATCGAGTCGTCAAAGCGACCAACCTGGACAAAGATGAGAAAGGCTCCACCTAGACCTGACGTCAGACCGGCGTAATAGACGGCCTGTCTCCGGCGTCTATTCACGTCGATTCCCGAAACGTCCGCAGACTGTGGATTCTCTCCAGACGCCCTTAACTCAAGCCCCCATCTCGTCCGATAAACGAGCCACCACGACAAGGGTATGAGGACATATAGAAGGTAGAACGGCCAGGGTTGACTAAACAGCGCCTTTCCGATCAAGGGGACTTTGTTGAGAATCGGAACGGTCCAACGAGCCGCTGTCTTCGTTGCAGGATCAATTTCACGATCAAGGAACCCCGTCAGGCCGAAGATCAAGATGTTGAGTGTGAGGCCAACCACAAACTGGTCAGCAGACAATCGATGGCTCATCTCTGCCTGGATGGCCGCCACTAACATTCCGCCAAGGATTCCTGCCACCAAAGCGACCACAACTGAGTCGGTAAGGTCATAGCCGACAGCGCTCGTGAAGGCCCCGGCGAGCAACATCGCCTCTACTGAAATATTTAGGGTTCCAGCTCGTTCAGCCACCCACTCGCCTGTCGCAGCAAAGGCGAGAAGGCCTCCGAAAAGGGCCGCGTTGATATAGGTCGAGTTACTAGTGAAGATGTCATAGACGGCTTGAGGGAAACTGCTCATCGCTCTACCTAGACCCTTACCGTCGCCGCTGCCTTGGCACGTCGAATGTTTCGCAAGAGCATTACTGCAGGTGGGATTAGGAGTGCAAGGACCAAAAGGCCCTGGATTACATCGGTGATCCGTCCTTCCACACCTGTGCTACCAACAAAACTTGAACCAGTTCGAAGGCAAGCAAAGACAAATGCAATCGGAACGGCCAGAAGAACTCGTTCTCGGGCAACCAGGGCGACTAATAGACCTGTCCAGCCAATGTTGTCGGAAAATCCGCTCATGAACTGGTAGTTGCCAAATGAGAATCCGCCTCCCGCAAGCATTGCCCCGCCCGCAAGGCCCGCAAATCCGCCGCTAATCATGAGAGCGCCGACTCCAAAAGTCTTCTCTGAAACACCGCAGCGCTTCGCTGCACGTGGATTGTGGCCCAACAGACGGAGTCGAAGCCCCCAAACCGTTCGTCCTAACCCGAACGCGAGGAGGAGTGCGAGAACCAAGCCGATGTAGACCGTAAGCGGGAACTCATTTCCGAAGATCTCGGGTCTAGGTAGGCGATTATTGGAAGCCAGCTGCTCGCTGACCTGGTTCCGATTACCCCTGGAACTCTGCGGAGCCAACAGCAACCACTCCCACCTCATTCCGTAAGCCACCGTCTGGGTGGAGACCGTGACAAGCAGGAGTGTCGACAGGACCTCAGGAACACCTCTCCAATAAAGGAGACCAGCGGCGATCCCTGCCCATGCTGCCCCTCCGATAGCCCCGAATAAGAGAATCAGCACGACGTTGAGAGGCCCCGGACCACCAATTAGGAATGAGAAATAGGTGGCCACCGCCGCTCCGAAGAGAAGTTGCCCCTCTTGGCCAATGTTTACGAGACCCGCCTTCGAAGAAACCACCGTGCCCAAGGCAACTAGAAGCAGCGGGCCTGCAACGCCCAGCGTCTCCCCCCAGCGGCCAGGCCGTCTAACGCTCCCGTCAAGAAGGGCGCTGAGCACCGGGAGCCAATCTCCACCGGTTGCCTCAACCAAAGTCCCGGCAATCAGCAAAGCACCGAAAATGCTCAGCGCATATAGAAGCAGCCACTCGCCGATACGGATACGTCGCCAAGTTTTAGAAGTCGGAGCAACTTTCGTTGTAGCGATGCTCATCCGGTCGAGCCGCCCATCAGAAGCCCAAGATTCTCAAGACTCGCCTCGCTCCGAGACATTTCTCCGGCGACCCGTCCTCCTCGAAGTACAACGATTCGATTAGAGAGGTCCAGTATCTCCTCCAACTCACTTGAGATAAGCAGGATGGCGACACCCTCTTCGGCTGCTGTTCTCAACCGGTTACTCATGTATTCAATGGCAACTACGTCCAGTCCCCTGGTCGGTTGAGCTGCAACAAGGACCTTCGGGTTCTGCATGAGTTCTCGCGCAAGAACGACGCGCTGTTGGTTGCCTCCCGAGAGCGACCACATCGGGGCAGCCGGCCCGTCACACTGGATGTCGAACTCTTCGATTATTTCCCGAGCAAACGCGGCAAGGCGCTTGGAATCGATCAAAGACCTTCTGGTCACATAATACGGATTAGTTATAACCAGATTTTCGGCGACCGTCATCTCGAGGACAACCCCACTGTCGTGTCGATCTTCTGGAATCACCCCAATACCCGCCCTCGCCATAGCTCCGGGTCGGCCTGCTGGAACAGCGTTACCGTCGACCTCCACTCGCCCGGACTCCAGCGGCAACAGACTAGAAAGGAGATCGCCTAAGGGGCGCTGCCCGTTTCCTTCTACGCCCGCTAAACCGACAATTGTGCCCCGATGCAACTCGATCGTTAGGCCATCAAGGATCTTGGTGCCTCCTGGGCCGCGTGCAACAGCCTCCTCAATACGGAGGGTCGGATGTTGGCTGTCCGGACCCCGAGAACCAGGCGACCCCATGTCTTTATGCCCCTGTTCGTCACCTCCGACGAGACCTAGGGCGGCACGCTCGGATCGAAGTAACACGTCTCGGCCGACCATGCTCCTCGCCAACTTTCGAGCGTTCGTTTCGGACGGAACCTGACGATCGACCACCCGACCCTGCCGCATGATCGATATCTCATCTGCTGCGCTAAGCATCTCGTCGAGCTTGTGACTAACTAGGGCAACGGCACGACCTTCAGCCGCAACCACATTTCGTAATGAACTGAACAACTGTTCCGACTCCTCCGGTGTGAGGACTGAAGTCGGTTCATCAAAGATCACGATCTGTGGATCTCGCCGTAAGCACTTGATGATCTCCACACGCTGTCGTAGGCCAGCGGGGAGGTCCCCAACACGGGCATCTGGGTCAATCGCTAGCCCGTATTGCTCGCCGATCTCCTCAATGCGCTCGCGGACGGCACCTGGATCCAAGGTCCCCTTCTCGCCGAGAGCCACATTCTCCCAGACAGAAAGTGCCTCAACGAGGCTGAAGTGTTGATGGACCATTCCGATACCCAGATCAGCGGCCACCAATGGGTCGTGGATTCGCCGCTCTGCTCCATCGACGACGATCCTTCCCTCATCGGGCAACACAAGCCCGATGAGGATCTTCATCAGGGTTGATTTGCCAGCACCGTTCTCGCCAAGAATTCCGTGGATCTGGCCGCGGTGAAAGACCATGTCGACACCTTCACACGCAACAACTGCGCCGAAACGCTTGGTGATGCCTGCAAGTTCGACGGCCGGGACCGGTGGCGGTTTACCGCCACCGGTCCCGATCGAATCAGTCAACTGACCTACCGGTCATCCTCCCGAGTAGGCCTCTCCCGAAATGCCTCCCAGGACACCTAGGAGCTCACCATCGGTCTGTACAGCTACGAAAGCGGCATCCAGTAGGGCCTGAGACTCAGCCGAAGCGTCGCACAGCTCACCTCCGTTGAGTCCCGGCAGAGTCCCAAAGGTCAGAGTCGACCCCTCTCCGAGAGTCCCATCAACAACCTGCCGGATTGCTTGAGACGCATACCGTCCACCATCGAAAATAACGGTTCCAGTCCACAAAATGCCGTCATCGCGGCTGCAAATATCAGCTGGGCCAGCTGCGAATACGGCCATTCCCAACTCAGTCGCCAACTGCCCAACCGGCTCTAAGGCTCCGCCCAGGTAGGCGTAGGCAAGGGTGGCCCCGTTGGCCTGAGCATTCGTCAGGGCCGCTGTTGCATTCGCAGAGTTATCGAAGTCATAGGGATAGTCACCGGTCCCGACGTACTCCATGGTGAAACTCTCATCCACTGACTGGAGCCCAGCCACTGTTCCGAGATATGCCTCCCGCTCGAAGTTGATGTCGCAACAACCAAGGAACACCGCTTGAGTACTTCCCTGCTCCTTGAGGACAGCGCCCATGGCGACACCAGCGGTGTAGTGGATCGGGGAACCCCAGTCAACGGCCTGAGCAAGGCCTGGCAACTCCTGGAATCCTGCACCACAGTTGCAGTACCAGAAGATGTCCGGGAATTGCACCGTCAGGTCAGCCAGCGGTTCCGCGATTTCACTTGCACCAACCATCAGGATGTCAACACCCTGCTGGGCCAGATCGGACAACGCCTGTGCTGCCTCGGCAGGACCAATGTTGTCACTGACAATTGGTGGAGCAAAGCCGTTATCTGCCGAAAAAGATTCGGCGAAGTTCACTACCGATTGGTAATAGCCGTTGTCGTCACGAGGGCCAGCAGCCGCAACACCAATGGTGATTGTTCCGTCACCGTTGGCATCAAAGGCAGCCACCAGCTCGGCCGCCGTGGCCGCCCTGGCCGCCGTGGCCGCCGCCGGAGCACCCTCAGCGTCAGCAATCCAGCTGTCGACAGAGTCGGCGTTGTCAGCCATCCACGCTGTTGCCAGGTCGACGACATGCTGCTGGGAACCGTCACCATCGGTCTGATCGACCTGCAGGAACGAGATGTCCAGGATCGACGGACGAATCAACGGGAACAAGTT
>Ga0302135_10001771_pt1 | contig 12959 bp, 12 predicted proteins | sample CBN3_surface_MG_FD_203119 | JGI IMG/M metagenome (GOLD analysis project Ga0302135, IMG submission 203119) | Marine microbial communities from Western Arctic Ocean, Canada - CBN3_32.1 | ecosystem: Environmental > Aquatic > Marine > Oceanic | place: Canada: Western Arctic Ocean | collected... | reverse complement strand
CTGGAGGCGCCGCGGCTGACACCGGTGACTCCTCAGCCGGGGAAGGCGCTGTATCGACAGGTGCTGCCGGGGATCATGCAGGTGCCGGCGGATCTGCTGCTGGCGGCGTCTCGGAAATCTTCGCTGTGGCCAATGACGTTCGGTCTAGCGTGTTGTGCGATCGAGATGATCGCGACATACATGGCGCACTACGACCTGGACCGCTTCGGGATTGTGCCGTGGCCGTCGCCCCGTCAGAGCGACGTGATGATCGTGGCGGGGACCGTGACGAAGAAGATGGCCCCGGCAGTGAAGCTGCTGTACGAGCAGATGCCGAACCCGAAGTGGGTGATCTCGATGGGTGCCTGCGCGACGAACGGCGGACCGTACACGCGCTATGACCGAGTGCTGCAGGGTGTGGACAAGATAATTCCGGTGGACGTGTACGTCCCGGGCTGCCCGCCGCGACCGGAGGCGCTGATCGATTCCTTCCTGCACCTACAGGACCAGATCATGGAAGAGCGATCTGCCGAGGGGCGCGGTGTATGACGACTGACGGCACCACTCCGGGTGGTGATCAGGCCGAAGCCGTGGAGGCTGCGCCGATCGACACACTCGAAGACACAATCTGGGCCGCGGTGAACCGCGCGCTGACGGCGTTGGACGTACGTCCGGAGCGCGGAGCGTGGGACTTGATCGTGCATGTACCGCCGGCGGACGTGATTCGCGCGTTGCGGAAGCTGAAGCATGACGACGAATTGCAGTTCAACTACCTGCGCAGCCTAACCGGCGTGGACAACGAGGCCGATGGCGTGGATGTGGTTTACCACCTCTACTCGATTTCGAAGAACCTGAACCTGACGGTGAAGGCGACGCTGCCACCGGACGACAAGGTGTTGGAGACCGCGACCACGGTCTGGCAAGCGGCGAACTGGCTGGAACGCGAGACGGCGGAAATGTTTGGAGTGCGGTTCAACGGGCACCCGGATCCTCGGACGCTTCTGATGCCGGAAGATATGACTGACGTGTTCCCGCTGCTCAAGTCGCACCCGTTCGCGGAGATCGAGTTGCTGCAGGGCGAGTTGCTTGGGCACGAGCGTGGTGCGGGAGATGGCGAGTAATGGTGACCGAGCCGGTGCCTGAGTTCGAAACGCAGGATCTGCTGATCAATGTTGGTCCGCAGCACCCGTCCACCCACGGCGTGTTCCGGATGGTGATGGAGATCGACGGGGAAGTCGTCAAGGACGTCATTCCGCACATCGGCTATCTGCACCGGGGCGCCGAGAAGCTCTGCGAAAATAATGACTTCCGCCAGGGCGTGGGGTACATGGACCGCACGGAGTACCTGGCGGCGCACAACGCCGAGCTGTCCTATGTGATGGCGGTTGAGGCGCTGGCAGAGCTTGAGGTACCAGCGCGCGCGCAGTGGATCCGAATGATTCTCTGCGAACTGAACCGGCTGTCGAGTCACTTCATGTTCTTCGGTGCGTTCGGCGTGGACGTGGGCGTCTTCGGCACCCCGTTCGTCTATGCATGGAGAGAGCGCGAGACGCTGATCGATCTCTTTGAGGAAATCAGTGGCGATCGGATGATGTACGCGTACTTCCGCGCCGGTGGCCTAGCGTGGGAGGTCCCGCCAAATTTCAAGGAGCGTGTTCGCGAGGTGTTGAAGTCATCGCGCCAGGGAGTGAAGGACTTCGACGGTTTGCTGACGGAGAACGAGATCTTCATCGCGCGGACGAAGAACGTCGGTATTATTTCAGCAGAGGATGCGATCGAGATCGGGATGAGCGGGCCGTCGCTGAGGGCCTCGGGCGTGCCACTGGATATTCGAAAAACCGAGCCGTACCTGTTCTACGACCAGGTGGAATTCGATGTCCCGCTGGGCGAAAATGGTGACGTGTTCGACCGCTACTACGTGCGGCTCCAGGAGATGGAGCAGTCGATGCGGATCATCGAGCAATGCCTGGATCGGCTCGAGGACGGGCCGATCATGCCCGAGCGGATGCCGCGGATGCTGCGCCTGCCGGAGGGCCAGGAGGTCTACATCCGGACAGAGGCGCCGCGTGGCGAGTACGGCGTGTACCTGGTGAGCAAAGGCGGCAATAAACCCTGGCGACTGAAGGTCCGATCTGCGTGCTTGTCCAACCTGCAGGCGCTGAAGCAGATGTCGGTTGGACAGTACGTGGCAGATGCAATCATCATCCTCGGGTCGATCGATATCGTACTTTCCGAGGTTGACCGTTGAGCGATGGAATTTTCGGCATCGAGAACACGTGGCTGGATGCGGCGATCCGGATCCAGTTGATCGTTGGTTTGATGACCATCGTGGTGATGGGGCTGATCTACGCCGAGCGGAAAATCCTCGCTCGATTCCAGCAGCGCCTCGGCCCCACGCGTACAGGGCCGGCCGGTCTGCTGCAGTCGCTGGCGGACGCGTTGAAACTGGTGGGCAAGGAAGATCTGCGTCCTCGTAACGCCGACCCGTGGACGTTCGAGCTGGCGCCGTATCTCGTGTTCGTGCCAGTGTTCATGAGCTTCGTGGTGGTGCCGTTCGTCGTCGGTTGGCAAGTGCGGATCGTTGAACTGGGCCTAATTTACTTCGTGGCGGTCAGCTCACTGAGCATCATCGGCTGGATCATGGCAGGCTGGGGTTCCGATAACCGCTACGCGATGATCGGTGGCATGCGTGCCGCAGCGCAGGGGATTTCCTACGAGCTGCCGCTGGTGCTGGCGCTGATCTCCGTGGCGATGGTGGCGAACTCGTACGACCTCAATGAGATCGTGGCAGGGCAGGGACGCTGGCCTAACGTGGTGTGGCAACCGATGGTGGTGGTGGTGTTTGTGATCGCCGGACTGGCTGAGCTGAACCGGACGCCATTCGATATCCCGGTCGGGGAATCAGAGGTGGTTGGCGGTCCGTTCGTCGAGTACTCCGGGATCCGCTGGTCAATGTTCTTCTTGGCGGAGTACGCGGCACTGTTCATCATGGCGTTGATTTTCGCCGCGGTGTTCTTGGGCGGTTGGGCCTGGCCGCTGGGCGAAGAGTGGGGCCGCTGGTGGCAGTTGGCGCTGGTGAGTATTAAGGCCGGGTTGTTCATCTTCTTCGTGTTCTGGGTGCGCGCGAGCGTGCCGCGTCTGCGAATTGATCAACTAATGTCGTTCAGCTGGAAAATCTTGCTTCCGCTGATGCTGGTGCAGGTGCTGGTCAACGGGGCTGTGCTTGTGTACGGCGGTCCTCTGTGGATTCTGACTATCGCGGGCCTCGTGGGGATTGCTGTCCTCGTGAAGCTCGTTGGCCACGCCGTGAGCCAACCACGACCGAAGGTTGTGGTTGCTGCTTCGGCCGAAGGCGAGGTGGCATCGTGAAGGGTATCGTGAAGAGCCTGGCGGTTACGATGTCGACGTTCATGCGTCGACCAGTGACACGGAACTATCCGACGGTGCACCGTGAGCTGCCGGAGCGCGACCGCGCGTTCCCGCTGCTGCTGTGGGATCAGGATATAGATGAGCCGTTCTGCACCGGCTGCCACGCCTGCGAGCGTGCCTGCCCGGTGGAGTGTATGACGGTGCTAATGAAGGACAACCCGGCGCACGAGTCGCAGGGTGGTACCTCGAAGCGCCGAAAAATCGTCGATGAGTTCTGGATCGACTACGGCCGTTGCATGCGATGCAACATCTGCGTCGAGGTATGCAACTTCGAGGCAATTGCGATGAACAACACGTGGCGAGGTCACGAAATGTCGGTCTACGACCGGTCGGATTTGGTGATGGACCTGCCGCAGTTGATGATGCAAAGCAAGGCAAACGAGATCCACGAATGGGTAGCGGACTAGCTTGTTCGCCGTCGTGAAAAAGTATCGAGGAACGTGCGCGTGCTAGACCGGCTCCCGCTTCCCGCGCAATTTGACCGGATCATCATCGCCGGCGGCACGGCCGCGGGGTTGGTGCTGACGCCGATTCTGCTGGTGCTGGTGGCTCTGCTGATTGGCGACCAGATCTCCGGACCGGAGCTGGTGTTCTGGATGGCGTTCACGGTGATCGTGATCGGCGCACTGGCAACGGTGCTACTGCCGAACATCGTGCACGCGGCGCTGTCGTTGATTGCTGCGCTGTTGGGTGTCGCCGGGATCTACGTACTGTTGGCGGCGGAGTTCATCGCGCTGGTACAGGTGCTGGTCTATGGCGGCGGCGTGGTGCTGTTAATCATCTTCGGACTGATGATGACGAACGCTCAGGACGACCCGATTGTGACCGATGGCTCGCAAAAGCCGTTTGCGTTGCTGGTGGCACTGCTGCTGGGGAGCGTATTTGTAGCGGCAGGGCTGGACGCACAGTGGGGCGCCGAGACGGCCGCCGTGATACCGTTCCGCGACTTTGGGGCGCGCCTGTTCCGGGACTTCATGGTGCCAGTGATCATCGTTGGAGTGCTGCTCGATATCGCGCTCTCTGGTGCCATCGTGAACGCGCGCCAACCGTTGCAGCGCGATGAAAAATCAGAGGGGAGCGGATCGTGATTCCACTGGAAAACTTCCTGATCCTCTCCGGGATTCTGTTCGCGATCGGCCTGTTTGGCGTGATGGCGCGGCGCAGCGCGATCTTGATCCTGATGTCGGTTGAGTTGATGCTCGCGGCCGTCTCGATCAATTTCGTCGCGTTTGCGACGTACCTAGACGGCGACGCGTTTAATGGCATGGTGTTCGCGTTATTCGTGATTACCGTGGCCGCGGCAGAAGTTGGACTGGCACTTGGTATTGTGCTGCGGCTCTTCCGAGAGCGGCGGACGGCATACGTGGACGCGGCCGACACCCTGAAGTGGTAGTCGACTAAAAAATTCCCAGGCGGGAAAGGGCGGCCCTTTCGATGGGCATGGAACAGGTCTGGATTCTCCCGGCGATTCCGGTTGCGGTATTTGTCGTACTTAGCCTGTTCAACGCGTTCATTCCGCGACGTGGTGATTTTCTTGCGGTGTTGGGAATGCTGGCGGTCGTAATCCTGGTGGGCTTCGTGCTCGCGGACTTCCAGAGTGACTTCAGGGATCACGTGTTCGCCCCGCAGTTCGGTTCGAATGAGTACTCGTTCGAGTGGCTGAACATTGGGGCTGGCTTCTTCCTGATCGAGTTCAGTACGTACGTCGACGCGATCACGATGGTGATGTTGCCGGTGGTGTCGTTCGTGGCGCTGATGGTGCTGATCTACTCGGTGGGCTACATGCACGGCGAGCAGCGCTACGGGTGGTACTTCGCGGCACTGTCATTCTTTGTGGCGGCGATGCTGCTGCTGGTGATCTCCGGGAACTTGCTCCAGCTCTACCTGGCCTGGGAAGGCGTGGGCCTCGCCTCGTACCTGTTGATTGGCTTCTATTGGGAGCGGCAGTCAGCGGCGGAGGCGGCTAAGAAGGCGTTTATCACCACACGGATTGGTGACGTGGGCCTGCTGATCGGCATCATCCTGCTGTGGCGGGTGACCGGCACGTTCGACATTCAGCAGATCATTCATGCAGCCGAGAGCGGCATGTTCAGCCAGACGTACCTGACGGTCTCGATGCTGTTCCTGTTCGCCGGCGCGGTCGGCAAGTCGGCGCAATTCCCACTGCACGTGTGGCTGCCGGACGCGATGGAGGGCCCGACCCCGGTCAGCGCGCTGATTCACGCGGCGACGATGGTGGTGGCTGGTGTGTATCTGGTGGCGCGGATGCTGCCGGTGTACGAGGTGGTCCCGATTGCGCAAGACGTGGTGCTGTACACGGGGCTGTTGACGGCGCTGATGGCAGCGACGATGGGCCTGGTGGCGACCGATATCAAGCGCGTACTGGCGTTCTCGACCATCTCGCAGCTCGGCTTCATGTTCGTGGCGCTGGGCGTGGGCGCGGTGACCGCGGCGATGTTCCACCTGTTCACACACGCCTTCTTCAAATCGCTGCTGTTCCTCGGCTCCGGCTCGGTAATTCACGCGACCGGGCAGCAAGAGGTCTCGGGCCTGGGCGGGCTGCGCAAGAAGATGCCGATCACTGCGACGACGTTCATGATCGGCAGCTTGGCGCTGGCGGGCATCCCGATCTTCGCGGGCTTCTTCTCCAAGGATGAAATTCTGCACGACCTGCTGGAGCATGGCCCGCTCTTCGCCTACGTGGTGCTGGCAGCGACAGCGATACTGACCGCGATCTACTCCACGCGACTGGTGCTGTTGACGTTCTTCGGCAAGCCGAAGAACCAGCACGCCTACGATCACGCTCACGAATCGCCGCCGGTGATGGCGGTGCCGCTGGTGCTGCTGGCGGTGCTGGCGACGGTCAGCGGCTTCTTCGCAGTGGACGATGTTGGACGGCTGTTCGGCTTCGTGGGTGGCATTGGCCAGCTGGTGTTCGAGGGCGAACACGGGCACCTGTTCGAGCTAGACCCGCTGTTCGCGGCTACCGCGACAGTGATGGCGCTGGTGGGGCTGGTCGTCGGATGGATCTACTGGCACGGCGATGCGAAGCGGGCCGAACAGGCACAGGGCTGGTCGCCGGAGTTGCACCAGCTGTTGGTGCGTCGCTACTACATCGACGAGCTGTACCAAGGCGTGATCGACAACGTGATTCTCGGCGCAGCCACGGTGGTGGCTTGGTTCGACAAGCGCGTGGTGAATGAGACGGGCGTCGACGGCGGCGCCCAGCTGATCGGTTTCTTCGGATTGCGGTTGAAGTTCCTGCAGACGGGCCGTATTCCGAACTACGTGCTCGCGATGGCACTGGGTGTCTTGACCCTGGTGCTGGTCGCGTTCGGCAAGGCATAGCGCGAGAACGAGGGTTGTAGCGATGACCGAGTCCGACGCCCCAGCGCTGTTAGCTGTCTTCCTCATTCCGTTGGGGACGGCGTTGTTGCTGATGCTGATCCCATCGAAGGAACGCTCGCTGATCATCGCGCTGACCGGGGTGTCGAGCTTCGCGATGTTCGTGATCTCCGTGGTCGTATTCGTGCAGTACGACTTTCACGGTGAGCAATTCCAGGGCGTGCGCGCGTGGACCTATATGGAGAACATCGGAATCCTCGGTGAGAAGGGGATCCAGCTCAAGGTTGGCGTCGACGGAATCGCCGCGGCGATGGTGTTGCTGACGGGCATCGTGATCATGCCGGGGACGTGGGTGTCCTGGAAGATCCAGGATCGGCTGAAAGACTTCTTCATCCTGCTCTTCGTGCTGACGGCGGGGGTGTTCGGCACTTTCGTCATGCTGGACCTGTTTGTCTGGTTCCTGTTCTACGAGTTGGCGCTGCTGCCGATGTACTTGCTGATTGGAGTTTGGGGCTCCACCCGTAAAGAATATGGCGCGATGAAGCTGATGATCATGTTGCTGGCGGGCTCGATCCTGATCTTCACTGGGATCTTCGCGATCTACGCCGAAGCAGGCTTGGGCACGTTCGACATGCCGACGCTCTATGGGGTGGACTTCGACTCCGGCTTCCAGAAGACCTACTTCCCGATGATTGCGGTGGGCTGCGGTATCCTGGCCGCGCTCTTCCCGTTCCACTCCTGGTCGCCTGATGGACACGCGGCGGCGCCGACGGCGGTGTCGATGTTGCACGCTGGTGTGCTAATGAAGCTGGGCGCGTTCGGCGTGATCCGACTGGGCTTCCAGATGATGCCCGAGGGCGGCGCGTTCTGGGCTCCGGCGCTGATGACGCTGGGAATCACCGCTGCGCTGTACGGCGCGGTCTCCGCACTACGACAGACGGACCTGAAGCTGATGACTGGTTTTTCCTCGATCTCCCACATGGGCTACGTGATGGTGGGACTGGGGACGATGAACGTGATCGGATGGACTGGCGCCGTGCTCCAGATGTTCGCCCACGGAATCATGACCGCCCTATTCTTCCTCCTCATTGGTGGGATGTACGACCAGGCTCACAACCGCGACATCCCGAACTTCTCGGGCATGGCGCGCCAAATGCCGGTCTGGACGGTGTTCTTCGTGATCGCCGGTCTCGCGTCACTGGGCCTGCCGGGCATGTCCGGGTTCGTCGCAGAGGTGCACATCTTCATCGGCGCGTTCCGGGCGTACCCAATCGTAGGTGGCCTGGCGGTGCTGACGGCGGGAATCACGGCAACCTACCTGTTGCGGATGTTCTCGCAGGCGTTCTTCGGTGAGTTCAATCCACGGTGGAATCACCTGAGGGACATCACGATGGCTGAACGTGCCGGGGCCGCTGTGCTGGCGGTAACGATCCTGTTCATGGGTCTGTGGCCGTCACCCTGGGTGAATCGCATTTCAACAACGATTGCTGAGACGATTCCGGGCGTAACGCTCTAAGGCGTCGCGACGGGTGAACGAGAGACTGTCGAGGGACGCATCGCGATGACCGACCTGCTCGGCAACGAATTGAACTTCCAGTACGAGCTACTGGGTCCTGAAATCGCGCTGGCGATCACGGGCATGCTCGTGATGTTCGCCGACGCGTTCCGGCGTGAGCTGAAGCTGGGCCGCTCCGCATTGCCGGGAATCTCCGTGCTGGGGCTGGTGGTAGCGCTGGCCGCGACGCTGTACGTGGGCGATCAGACCGCCGACTTTGCCCGACTGGTGCAGATCGACAACTTCACCACGTTTTTCCGGGTACTGTTCATTGGCGTGACGCTAGTGCTGATTATCGGCTCGCACGAGTACATCGAGCGACATGTGAGCCATATTGGTGAGTTCTATGCGCTCCTGCTGTTTTCCACAGTGGGCGCAATGTTCATGGCGAGCGCACGGGACCTGCTGACGGCGTATCTGGCGATCGAGGTGCTGTCCTTCTCGCTGTACGTGGCGGTCTCGTTGGGGAAAAATGACCCACGTTCTGGCGAGGCAGCGCTGAAATACGTGCTGTTGGGTGGCGTCGCCTCGGCGATGTTGCTCTACGGCTTGAGCATGCTCTACGGCGTGGCCGGATCCACTCAGTACAGTGAGATCGCGGCAAGTTTGGCAGCGGGGACGGACGGCTTCGAGCTACCGCTGCTATTGGGGCTGGCGCTGATCATCGCGGGCGTCGGCTTCAAGGCGTCGGCGGTGCCGTTCCACATGTGGACACCCGATGCGTACGAAGGCGCTCCGATGCCGATCACGGCATACCTGTCAGCAACCTCCAAGGCTGCGACGTTCGCGCTGATTCTGCGCTGGTTCTCCGGACCGCTGCTGCCGGCGATCGATGACTGGCAGTGGATGATCGCCGGGATCGCCGTGGCGACGATGGTCGTCGGGAACTTGGTCGCGCTGCAGCAGCGGAACATCAAGCGGCTGCTGGCGTATTCCTCGATCGGCCAGGTCGGCTTTATGCTGATGGCGATCACGGCAATCTCGGACGAGACCGGCTCTGCACTGCTGTTGCACCTAATCGGGTACCTGCTGACGAACCTCGCGGTGTTCATGGCGATCATCGCGTTCTACAACCAGACGGGTAAAGAGCAGATCGTGGACTTCCGTGGTCTTGCACAAACCAACCCATATCTGGCGCTGGTGATCACCTCGGGACTGTTCTCGCTGGCGGGAATGCCACTGCTGGCCGGCTTCCTAACGAAGTTCATCCTGTTCCAGGCGGTCGTGAGCGAGGGCTACACGTGGCTGGTGCTAATCGCGCTGGTGGCGAGCACTATCTCGCTTTACTACTACCTGCAGGTGATCAAGCAGATGTACCTGTACCAGCCTGAAGGTGGCGAGACGGAGCGGTGGAGGCTGACGCCGACCGGCTACCTGGCGACTGGTGCGCTGCTGGTCGGCGTGGTCTGGGTGGGAGTCTACGCAACCCCGTTCTACGCGGCGGCCGACCGCGCGATTGCGCCACTTTTTAGTTAGTACTCCTCTGGCTCTTGCGGGACTCCGATGAGCCGTACAGCGGTTCGGCTGCTGCTGTCCCTCTGCGTGCTGGCTTCTGGTGTGGAGTGGGCGTGGCTTGCCGATTTGGCGTGGCTGACCAGATCAAAGAAGCCGGGCTTCACCGCCCGGCTTCTTTGCAGTCATTGTGCAGGCGGTGACTACCGCTTCGGGAGCGAGACGGTGGCGGTGCCGGGCGTGGTCTGTGTGCCGTCCGGCTGCGCGACTCCAAGGTCGAGGTCGACGAGGGCTTCGCCGCCCTCTTCGTACTTCTTGGTGACCTTGCCCCAGACCGTGAGGTCATCGCGAGCCGGGTCCATGCCTCGGTACGAGACGCCCCAGTTCTTAATCTTTCCCTCTTCGCCTTTCCACTCGTCGACCAGGCGACCGGCCAGCATGCCCTTGAGGGCGCCGTGGACGATGATGTCCGGCAGGTTGTTATTCTTTGCGTAGTCGTCGTCGTAGTGGATCTGGTAGAAGTCGCCGGAGGCGGCGGCCCAGATGACGAGACGCTGCGAACTCATTGGCTCAGTGAGTTTGAACTCCTGGCCTTCTTCGACGTCATCCCAGTAGAGCTGGTCTGCCATGATTCGTTCCCTCTCTAGTAGGAGATTCCGGTGCCTCTGGTCTTGGCGACGACGGCGCCGTCGCTTTCCCGCGTGTAGATGGTTTCACTGTTCTGGATGAGCATTTGGCCGAGGCGCCCGGCGGCAAGCTCGAGCGAGGTGATGCGGGAGACGGCGTCGAGGACGTCGCCACCGTAGACCTGCTCGATCGGTTCCACCTCAGTGCCGCCGTTGAGGCGGCGCTCGAACGGGTTCGAGAAGGTATCCTCGCGTCTCCCGGCGCTCTGCGGGTTGAAGACGGGCATACCCAGGAATCCTGGTGCTGCTGGTAATCCGGTATAACCCAAGGCCTTCGCCGCAGCTTCGTCGAAATACTTCTCAGCGGTGTAGCCAACGGCGCGGGCAAACGTTCGGGAGCCTTGCGTCGTCACCTCGTACGTCGTGCGCCCAGTCTCCTGGCCAACGGCGGATTTCATCTCATCAGTCAGGTCATCGAGCTGCTCGGCCACTCATTACCCCCTTGCGGTGCAGAACAGTGCTGGCTGCCGCGCGACTATGCTGCGGCGGAGGCGAAAGCATACAGGAATGCGGCGTTGGTTCGCAGCCGTGGTCGGTATCGACTGGCGCCGAATTAGGTGCGCGAGGGCCGAAGTCGATCAGAGCATCGGCAGGTAGCGGCTGATCTCGAACTGTGTGACCTGTGAGCGGTACTCGGCCCACTCCAGTTTCTTGTTGGCGATCAGCGTGTCGTGGACGTGGTCTCCAAGGGTCTCCCGCATGAGAGCGGAGGCCTCGAATCGCTCGATCGCGTCACCGAGTGACGATGGCAGCACGCCGAGGCCGCGGCGTTCGACCTCATCGGGCGCGAGTTGATCTGTGGCGGAGAGGACGGGGGATTGGAGGGGGTGGTCCTGCTCGATGCCATCGAGGCCGGCGGCAAGTACGGCGGCGAACGCGAGGTACGGGTTCGCCGCGGCGTCCGGGACCCGGTACTCGATGCGGCTGGAGTCGGCGGAGCCGGGCTTGAGTTCCGGGACCCGCACGAGGTCTGAGTGGTTCCGCGGCGACCAAGTGACGTACATCGGTGCCTCGGTACCGGGAACGAGGCGCTTGTATGAGTTCACCCACTGGTTGGTGACTAGCATCAGCTCCGGCGCGTAGCGGAGCAGGCCGGCGATGTACTGGCGGGCGGTTGGGGAGAGCTGCAGCTTGTCAGTGGGGTCGTGGAAGGCGTTGGACTCACCTCGGAAGAGGGAGAGCTGGAGGTGCATGCCGGAGCCGTTCTGGTTGGTGAGCGGTTTGGGCATGAAGGTGGCGTAGACGCCGTGGCGCATGGCCACTTCCTTCACCAGTAGGCGGTAGGTCATGACGGCGTCCGCCATGGTTAGCGCGTCGGTGTAGCGCAGGTCCATCTCGTGCTGGCTGGGCGCCGCCTCGTGGTGGCTGAGCGCGACGCCGATGCCCATTTGTTCCAGGGCGAGCACGGTCTCGCGTCGGAGGTCAGAGCCGCCGTCCAGCGGGGTGAGATCGAAGTAGCCGCCCTGGTCCAGCGGCTCGGTTCCGGTGGAGTCCTTGAAGTAGAAAAACTCGATCTCCGGAGAAATATAGAAGGTGTAGCCAGCCTCGGCGGCGCGCGCGAGGACGCGCTTCAACACCCAGCGCGGGTCGCCCTCGAACGGCTGACCGCCGGGAACCTGAATGTCGCAGAACATGCGAGCGACGGCCTGCTCGCGCGGTCGCCATGGGAGGATCTGGAAAGTGGAGGGGTCTGGGACGATTACCATGTCAGCCTCGTCGCGGCGTGCGAATCCCTCGATCGCGGCGCCATCGAACGAGATGCCATCGGTGAGGGCGTGCTCGAGTTCCTCGAGCGTGATCGCGACGGACTTGAGCATGCCAAGGATGTCCGTAAACCAGAGACGGATGAACTTCACATCGTGGTCGCGGCATGCCTGGAGGACGTGCTGTTGGGAGTCGTAGTCAGCCATATCACCCATGGTAGCGAGCCCTGTGTTTCAGAAAAGTTTCAGCGTTATGCGTCGAAGTACTGGACGTACTCGTAGGGCGTGGGGCGCGCGTTCACCTCTTCGGCCTCTTTGCGCTTGGCGGTGACCCATTTCTCCAGCAGATCGGCGGTGAATACGCCGCCACGGAACAGGAATTCGTGGTCGGCCTCGAGCGCGTCGAGCGCCTCATCGAGGCTGTGCGGGAGGGTGCGGAGGCGTGCGGCTTCGTTTGAGTCGAGTTCGTCGAGGTTGCGATCGAGTGGATCGCCGGGGTCGAGCTGGCGTTCGACCCCGTCCAGTCCAGCCATCAGCATGGCGGAGAAGGCGAGGTATGGGTTGGCGGTGCCGTCTGGCGGACGGAACTCGATGCGTTTGGCGGCGGGGGTCATGGAGTAGGTGGGGATGCGGATGGCGGCGGAGCGGTTGCGCATGGAATAGGAGAGATAGGTGGGCGCCTCGAAGCCCGGGACGAAGCGGCGGTACGAGTTGGTGGTGGGGCAGGCGAAGGCGAGTATGGCCGGGGCGTGATGCAGAAGCCCGCCCATGTAGTTGCGGGCGAGGCTGGAGAGGCCGGCGTAACCGTTG
>Ga0302135_10001769_pt1 | contig 12964 bp, 9 predicted proteins | sample CBN3_surface_MG_FD_203119 | JGI IMG/M metagenome (GOLD analysis project Ga0302135, IMG submission 203119) | Marine microbial communities from Western Arctic Ocean, Canada - CBN3_32.1 | ecosystem: Environmental > Aquatic > Marine > Oceanic | place: Canada: Western Arctic Ocean | collected 2017-09-15 | reverse complement strand
GGGCCAAGCCGCTGCCCCACGCGTGCGGCATCGCTGTGAGCCACAATCACATTCTCAATATCCAGGATGACTGCGTCGGTCACGCTGGCGCCATAGATGCTCGCCTGCAGCAGGGCTTGCAAGCCTGGATCTGCCTGAATTCCGAAATACGGGTCTGGACTCTCGATGACCACCTGCCGGACGCGATGAAAGATCGCGTTCGCGAGCAACTCCCCGCGCGCCTCGCTTTCGGTAAGCCAGGTCTGGGCAAGCCGAGTCACGTGCATCGCGCTCAGCACCACGACAACAACCCCCACCAGGGCGGACACCGCGACGATCTGTGTGGACCTGATGCTCAGGCGCATAGAACAACGTCGGGAGCCTTGCTGCTAGGCCCCGCTCCCGCTTCCGGCACTGGTCTTTCGGCGCTCGCGCAGTCTGTTCAGCTTGTTGTGGAGCGTCTTGAGACTGATGCCCAAGATCTCGGCCGCACGGGTCTTGTTGTCACCCGTGTGCTCGAGCGTGAGGAGAATGAGCTGTGTTTCGGCCTCTTCCACCGTGGTACCAGGCGAGAGTGACAGATGCGGCTCCTCCGACTCCCGAGGAGGCCGCACCGACGGTCCGAATGGCAGCAGGTCCTTCGGCATGATGAACGTATCCGCACTGAGAATCACCGCACGCTCGATGACGTTGCGTAACTCGCGGACATTGCCGGGCCAGTCGTGCTGTTCGAGGAGCCGCATCGCCGTGGGGTCCATCGCCTTTACCGACTTGCCGAGCCGCGGGGCGAACTCCTCGATGAACGCCTGGATCAGCAACGGCAGGTCCTCCATCCGAGTCCGTAGCGGGGGCACCTCGATCGCGAAGACATTGAGCCGGTAGAACAAGTCCTCACGTAGCTGGCCGCTCGCCACGGCATCGGCCGGCCGCACGTTGGTGGCTGCGATGAGCCGTACGTCCACGGTCGTCTCCTGTCGACTCCCCAGGCGGCGGAACGTCCGCTCCTGAACCACGCGCAGCAGCTTTACCTGCGTCGCTGGCGTCATCTCGGCGATCTCATCCAGAAACAGCGTGCCGCGATCGGCCAACTCGAAACACCCGAGCCGGCGATCCATGGCGCCGGTGAAGGCACCTTTCTCGTGTCCGAAGATCTCGCTTTCGAGCAGCGTTTCCGGAATCGCCGCGCAGTTGATCGCAATGAACGGCTGCTTCGCACGTGGGCTCAGCTGGTGGAGCGTTTGCGCTACGAGTTCCTTGCCTGTGCCCGACTCGCCGGTAATGAGCACCGATGCCCCGGTTGGCGCGGCCTGTTCGAGCAGGTGATACACGCGCCGCATCGAAGGGCCGCCACCGATCAGGCGACCGAAGGTTCCCCGCTCGTGCAGCTGCCGGCGCAGGACGTCCACCTCACGCAGCGTCTCGTGTCGCTCGGCGATCCGCGCGATTAGAATGCGGAGACGCTGCGGCTCGACCGGCTTGGTGAGATAGTCATAGGCACCCTCTCTCATCGCCTCGACGGCCGTCTCGACCGTGCCTTGTGCCGTCAGAAGCACCACGGTGATTCCGGGTCCCATGGCCGTGATGGCGCGCAACAGGTCGATCCCGCCCATCCGAGGCATCACGAGATCCGTGATCACCATGGACGGGCGAAACTCGGAAATCTGCCGCAGCGCATCCTCGCCATCCTCAGCGGCAGCCGCCAAGTAGCCCCAGGTTCGGACAAGCTCGGTGAGGCCAAGACGGGTGGCGGGGTCATCCTCGACGACGAGCACACGTTCGCCGATCTGATCGCTCATGTTCGATCCGAGTCTAGCAGTCCGCGGTGAAAGTCCCGCTGCATTCGACGAGAGAGACCGCCTGTGACCCTTCATCGAATTCAGGCAGTATGCTCAATCCTGCATGGTTTCGGACTTCGCCCAAAGCCCAGACCTGGTCCAACCAGACAGCTCGGCCTTCATCCCCCCTTCCCGGCATCCATCACTTCGAGCCAGGGCGATCGCGCTTGCGCAGGTTCTGCTCTGCTCTGATGTGCCGACACAGCTGGCGCTCGCACTCGTGCTGGGACTCGCCGGATGGTTTCCCACGGATGCCACGGGCGCGCTCTCGCTCCGCTACGTGGTGACACTCTCACTCGCCGACGTCGTATTGCTGATATTCCTGATGGTGGTGTGCCTGCGGGCCTCTGGCGAGAGTCCGGCGACTCTGTGGCTGGGACGACGGCCAATGACACGCGAAGTGCTTCTGGGCCTGCTCCTCGTCCCCGCCGTTTTTATCGCCGTGGCAGTCCTGCTCTCCGTCACTCGTCTGCTAGCCCCGGAACTGCATAACGTGGTGGTCAACCCCCTCGAACAGCTCGCACGCACACCGATGCAGGCGGCGCTGCTCGCCCTCGTGGTGATCCTGGCTGGGGGGCTTCGCGAAGAACTGCAACGGGCGTTCTTGCTCCATCGTTTCGAATACTATCTTGGAGGCACCTGGGTGGGCTTGGCGATTGTGAGCGTGGCATTCGGACTGGGACACCAGATCCAAGGATGGGACACCGTGATCGCCACTGGCGCGCTTGGCGCCATCTGGGGACTGGTGTACATCCGTCGCCGAAGCAGCGTGGCGGCCGTCGTGAGCCACGCGGGATTCAATGCGCTCCAGATCGCGGCAGCGATGGCCACGGGCAGCATCGCCGCAGGTTGAAGAGTTGCGCCTGAGGGAGGTCGGCATGACATATGTCGCCGCGGCGCTGGCCCTGGTACTCCTCTGGAGCCCGCCTGCTGGTGCGCAGGACACGCGAGAGGCCGACAAGAGACGTATCCGTGACATCGTCGCAAGTCAGCGAGATGCCTGGAACCTCGGGAATGCGAGTAAGTACGCCAACCGATTTCAGAGCCACGGCTCGTTTACCGTGCTTGTCGGCACCACCTTTGACACGCGCATCGCGTTTCAGGAATGGGTAACACAGGTATTCGCGACGACGTTCAAGGACAGCCTCCTCACGCAGACAATCAGGAGCGTCCTCTTCATACAACCGGATGTCGCCATTGTGAGCATGGAGACGGCGATCACTGGCCACGCGAGTCTCCCGGGTGGCGCCAGCGACTCACCGGACGATACGCTCCGAACAGCCATGCTGCAGGTGTTCATCAAGAAAGGCGGCTACTGGCGAGTAGCTGCGCTCCACGACGTGGACGTCAAGACAAGATAGAGTTACTCGGACTTCCGGCCAGGGACTTACTCGTCGCCACGCTCTCCGAAGCGGCGTACGAACTCCCGAGACGACCGACGATGCAGTTCATCTTCTTCACCCACGTGCAGAAAGATCGCTGCCACGTCGTGCACGTCGGCCCAGCGCAGACCCTCATCCGGCCCCATCACGTACAGTGCGGTCGACAAGGCATCCGCGACCAGAGCCCGCTCCGACCAAACTGACACTGCCCCCTCGAACGGAGCGGGATCGCCGGTCCGCGGATCGAGCACATGCCCGATGCGCGTGCCGCCCACGAGTCGATCCTTCTCGGACCCGGCAGATGTCGACAGTGAGCCCCCGACCATCCTCAGCGACACGGTCGGCCTGTTTCGAACCAGCGGATGCGCGATCGTCACCTCCCAGCCATCCGTGCCGGGGGGCGCACCGGACGCGGCAATCTGTCCACCGAGGTTGATCATCCAGGGTTCCGCGTCGCGCACCTCCGCACGTACGCGGTCGAGTGCCTCCCCTTTTCCGAACGCGCCGACATCGAGCGACACGCCCGCCTGGAGACCCAGCGTGCAGCGATCCCGATCGAAGCCGAGATGACGCCAACCGCTCTGCGCACGCGCCGCAGCGAGCTGATTGCCTGACGGCACGCTGCCCCGCCCGTGCAGATTCCAGACGGCCACCAGCGCGCCGATGGCTGGATCAAAAGCCCCGTACGTCTCTGTGACGAGTTGTCCTGTATCTGACAGGAGCCGACACGTGTCGGGGCTGAGCGGTTCGGAATTGCCCCCCGCAGCGGCATGAAGAAGAGAAATCTCACTGTCTTCTCGCCAGGTGCTGAGCTCGCCATCGGTGCGCTCGATGATCTGAAGCATCTGTTCCAGGCGCTCGCCACCTCGACCACCGGCGTCTGGGTAGGTCGTCAGGACCACGCGGGTACCCATGACGAATGCCTCGCGCGACTGCGGATCCGTAGACTGGCTGCGGACCATACCGCCTGCCGCCGCAACGAGCAGCAGCGCGCACGACAGAGGACGGACGCTCACGAGGACGCCGAGCGCTGGCTGAGAATCGAACGGCGCCACAGCCTGAGTCCCGCCACGAGGTGCACGCCGTAGCTCGTCGCGAACACGACACCGCTGCCGATGTGCAGCCATAAGACGGCGAGGCGCAGGTACTCGTTGACGCTCACCTGCAGCAGATAACCGGTGGGCGCCATGATGAGAAACGTGGCGAGCGACGCCATTCCCGAACGGCGCAGCGGCACCCGCTGCGCGAGCTTCGACGCGATGTGGGTGCTGAACACGATCCCGAACATCACGAGCAACGCCGGGCCAGACACGACATGCAGGTCGACCATGAGCGGTTGGAGGGGATGGTTCACGACCGCCAGTGGATCGGTCGACACCAGCATGTTCTTCATCCAGAAGTACAGAACGCCCGTCACAGTCACGGCCGCGGACAAGATGTTGAACGCGTGACGCTGCCAGGTCTTCACTGGCCGCTCTCGATTCGACGGTCGGCATCGGCCGCGCCGAGCACCTCGTCAATGGCCAGCACCCGACGGACCGCCTCCGTGACAGCTCCGGCCGTCAAGGTTGCACCTGCGATCGGCCGAATCGCTCGATGCAGGCGCACGTCATCCTCGAGGTGCCGCCCCGTGAACTGATCGAGGAACGGGGTGGGCGCGAGGTACTCGGCCGGCTCGAGAAATGCCACGACATCCACGCGCTGCACCTTGCCCGCACGGTCCAGCGAAATCAGCAGCGACTCCTTTTTCGTCCGCACAGTGTGGGTCTCGATGTAGGCCCGTCCGACAACGGTCCCACCTACGCTGGCCGTGTAGCGCGCGATAAGCGGCGTCCGGACCGGTTCGCCTGCGCGGGCAGTCGCATCCTTCATCTGTTCTGCTGTCAAGAACAAACGGTTCGCGGAGAACGTCGCGCCAGGGTAGACAAAGGCGAGCGCCTCATCACGCGAGATCTGTGAGGCCGCGTCCGTCGCGCTCACCGCCATAGCCACAGCGGCGACGCAACACAGGAACCGCACTCGACGCACGTGACTCATGATCAGAACGCGTACCCTAGCGCAACGTGCATCTGATCTCGGCCGGAACCGGCCTTATTGGACGTGAACTGGTAGTCCGCCTTGAGGACGATGTTGCTGATGGGCTTGAACTCGACGCCGAGGACGTGCACCTGGATGTCGAGCGCCGGGTCAGTGGAATAGCCGGCCGGCACGGCGTGCTGGGTGTTGAGCTTCTCGAATCGATAGAAGGGAGCCAGGCTGAGCCGGCTGTTTCCCTGCGACAGCAGATTGTAGGCAACCTGACCATACCCGCCCACCATCGTGTCCCCGATCCCAGCCGGTCCCACGTGTCCGAGCGCGGCATTGAGCGCTGCGGCGCCATCGATGTTCGAACGGGCGAACAGGCCCCGAACGTCGACGCCACGAATCTGTGCCTGGCCGTGTACTTCTACGATCGTGCTGCCGACTCTCGTGCCCTCAAACTGTCCCTGCCCCGAGTTCCCCTGATACAGACCGATACCCGCCAATACCCCTGGCATTGGCGAAACGTCCGCCCGGCCCGCAAACGCCCAGTCGTTAACCTTGGCCTTGGCTCCTCCCTGACGGCCCCCGCGGATGCCGGCTGCCGTGAATCCCGCGGCGTCGAGTCCGTTGATGGCGTATGCCCGGAACGTCACAGGGCCGGCACTGCCGACGAGTCCGGCTCCGTTCTCATGCCACGTCGACGGGATAATACGGCGCTCGGTTTCAGGCCGCAGCGCACCGATGAACACGTTGGGCTCGTGCAACTCGTTGACGAAACCGAGCGGCACGAGCAACATGCCGCCGCGCAGGGACAGATTCTGGTTGATCCGGTATTCCAGATAAGCGAATTCAACAGCGACTTCTTTCCCGCCGTGCTCGAACTCGATCTCGGAGTTGAACAGGAACCGATTATTGAAGCGGTATCCCGTGTAGATAATGGCCCGGAGCAGGTCGATGCTCGCGTCCGAACCCAGGCGGCGGCCACGCTGGTCAGCCGTGCCGAGCCGCTGGAACACCATCTCGCCATACCCGGCAAATGAGACGCCAGACTCCCGCTCGTAGACGGACGCCGCTGACGGACCCAGCCCCAGAACCTGCCGCTGCTGCTTGGTGAGTGGTACGCGACCACTGGTTTCGCCGCTTCGGAGCTGCTCCACCTCTGCCGCGAGCAATCCGAGTCGCCGCTCGATTTCTTCGGGCGAGAGCCGATCGCCTGGCTCCGCAGTCGCCTCGTCAGCAGTTGTTCGACCACCGGATTGCGCGTAAAGAGGAGTGATATAGAGGGTCACCGCGCCCACGGTCATCGCCGCAGCAACAACGCTGGCGTGGACCAGTGAACGACTTCCGACAAATGTAAGACTAAGACTAAGTCTCATTATCATGATCGAATCGTATATCCGACTCTTTTGGTCTGTCAAGAATTGCCAAGGGAGCGAAGAGGGACGTGGCGCTCAGCAACCAGGCAAAAGACAGTCCACCGCCACGCGGCGGCGCAAGTCCCGCAGCCACATCTCGATGGCGTCAGGACCAAGCCTGGTCCCGAATCGCTGCGCCAGGTACGCCTCGAGACGCAGACTATCTTGTGCCAGTTCCTCCATCTGAGTATCCGTGAGACCGGTCGAACGCTTCAGTGCCTCGAGCTGGGCGGGCGAACCCGCGCGTGTGTGAAGCGCCTCCACTTCCTTCAACACGTCGATCGGATCAGGCTCCGAGGGAAGAAAGCGACGCACCTCGGCCAGCATCAGGTGCCGATCGATAAGCGCCCGTGCGGCGGAAGCGTCTTGGCTCCCCGCTTCCGGCGGAACCAGGCCCAGGCCCACCGCCGCCCGGACGTCTGACAACATGACCACTTGGCCGTGTACCCGCGCGGCGACCCGATCGAGCAGCGTCTGGGCATCGCCGGCCGCCGCGACCGCGGCACCCATGCATGCCACGAGCGTCACAATCAGACCACGGCGCATCAGAACGCCTGTCCGAGCGAAATGTGCAGTACGTTGCCTCGCTCGCGAACCGCAGGCTGCATGGAGCCCGCCGCATCCACCAGCGCAGGGACCAGTTCGCGCTGGGAGAGGTTGAAACCCCAGTCCACGCGGATGGGTCCGAACGGGGACCGATAGCGGACACCGAATCCGGCGGCGCCGCGCAGGCGCGTCAGTCGAATCGATCTGGCCCGGCGGAAGACGTTGCCACCGTCCAGGAAACCCACGGCCGACAGACCACCAAACAGCGACACCCGCAGCTCCCCGTTGAACACAACGAGCCCGTTGCCGCCAGCGGGAAACCCGCTCTTGGTGATCGTATCCGCATCGCCAAGCCGATCCAGCGAGAACCCGCGCACGGTCGTATCGCCACCAGCAAAAAACCGCTCACTTGCCGGTAAGTCCTCGACAAGGTCCACGAGAGGCGAACCATCGGGGCCGGTCAGGGGATTGCCGTCAGCGTCTAGGCGTAGCACACCGCGTGGGTAGCCGCGCGCAATCCCGATGCGGGCAGCGAGCGCCGCGACGACGCGGCGCTCGGTCGGCAGTCTGTGAAACGTAAACGCCTGCAAGTAGGTCTTCCCGAAGCCCACCTCAGAGCCAACGGCACGCACCGCGAAGCTGCTTTCGACACCCAGAAAGTTGCCGTGGTCTGGATCCAGCGCATCCGTGCGGGTATCTCGGATGAAGGCCGCTGAGAACATCGACAGGTTGACTTGCGGGAAGACGCGGTCGATCAGCGGCTTCTCATCCGCGGTGAACACCTCATCGAAGAGCTGGGTCGACCGGTATGTATAAGTGCCGGTCACGCGGTAGTTCCCGGCGACGAGGAACCCCGTTTGCACGTCCACCTCCCTCCGCTTGAAGTTAAAGCTCGACCGGATCGACTGCTCCAAAATGCCGTTGACCAGCAGATCCGATCGCGTGTCGAACAAGCGGGGTTCACGATATGTAGCGACGGCACGGTATTCGTTGAATCCGTAGCGGCTCACGGTCGGTAGAGCGACGGGTTCGTCCCCGACCGGGAAGAGCGTGTCACGCGATCGGAGGCTCACACGTGTGAACAGGTTGACCGAGCGGTTTTTTCCCCAGAGATTGCGGCGACCGATCTCGAAGAACACCCTGGGAGCAAGTTCGAATCGTTCCTCGGCCCGCCCGCCGTCCGCGGTTGGACGCAGTCGACGGCCCCCTTCCACGCCGCCGCCGTAGCCGATCGACGTCGGCGGCGCTTCCTCCACCTCGACCAGCACGTCTTTCCGTGTGCCGGGTCCGGCACGCGGCACCGTGATCCGCACGGCCCGAAAGAGACCGAGTGCGCTCAACCGCCGCTGGCTCTCGATGCGTGCGGCGAAGCCAAGAGGCTCACCCGGCTTGAGTAGTAGCTCTCGTTCGATCGTCGCCGAATCCGTCCGTCTGTTGCCGAGGATGATCACATGGTCCACGATCACCTGCGGCCCTTCGGTGACCGCGAACCGTACATCGGCACGTGTGCCGTTGTCGGCAAGCGCGATCGTCGGATTGATCGTCACGCGTTCGTAGCCCCGGTCGAGATACTCGGACATTAGGCGATCCGAGTCGGCCAGCGCCTGCCCCTCGAAAAACGGTCGCCCAGGCTCGGTGCCCACAAGCGCACCGGCTTCGGCAGCGGTCATGGCGTCAAGGCCGGCAAAAGACACGGCACCGACGACGGCTCGAGGGCCCTCGTCGATGTCGAAGCTCACTTCAACGCGTCGATCGCCGCCATCCCTCTCCGATGTCGAGACAGATGTCACGGACTCGACGCTCACCTGAGTGAACCCGCGGGCCCTGTACAGCTCGTCAAGCACTCGGGCACCGCGAGCGACGTCCGCCCGCACGAACGGCTGCCCGGGTTCGATCGCAACCACCTCCAGTAACTCCTCCTTCTCGGTTGCTTGCGCACCACGGACGTCCACATCGTCCACGACGAATCGGGCTCCCTCGACCACCGTATAGATGATTTCGAGGTGCTCGGCGTCCTCGCGGCGTACGTAATCGACAAGGGCGTCCCGATGACCTTTGGCGTAGAGGTAATCCTGAATGGCGAGGGCGCCGTTCTCGAGCAGGTCCTCATCCGCCGACACCTCCTGACGGACGGGGACGAGCTGCTCCCTGACCGCCAAAGCCAGGACATCACCTGCGAACGTCACCGACACGCGCGGGCCCCGGTCTACGACAATCGTCACGATCGCCGCGCCCTCGGGTGTGAACTCGGTCGATGGATCGATGCGGGCCTCGTAGTAGCTCAACCCGCGAAGTTCGGCCTCGTAGGCTGCCACCGCTTCCTGCAGGTCGAGAAGATCATAGGGCTGGCCAGGCCGGATGCCGATTCGATCGAGCAGCGCCGACCGCTGGCCCCCATCGATGCCCTCGACGCGAATGCTCTCAACCGTGGACTGAGGGCCCACATCGATCGTGACCACGAGCGACGCAGCATCGGGATCATGTCGTAGGTCCACTCGCGTGGTGACCGACGCCCTGAGAAAGCCGCGGTCGCGATATAACTGGCGCAGCGACTCGGCGACATCGGCGGCGCGACTAGCGGGCGGCAGTGCGCCGTATCGCTCGGCAACCGCCTGGCGCACGTCGGACTCTGACAGGCGGAGGGTGCCGAGAAATAGCAACTCCCGCACTGGATGCCTGGGTGTGAGCACCCAGGTCAGCCGGACCCCGTCGCCTGCCCTGGCCGCCATCACCTGGACATCATCGAAACGACCGAGCACATCCAGGTGATCAATCGTTTCGCGAATATCAGCCATCGCTAGGGGGGCACCTGGCGCCGTCTCGATTAGCTCACGGATCAGGGGATCAAGCACCGGGCGGCCTTCTTCGACGATCTCAATCGTGACGATCGGTAGACCGACGAGAGAGGCCGCATCCTGCGCCACGACCTCTGCGTCACCGACGAGACACAGCCACGCGGCTATCGCCACCAACCCAGACGCGAGAGATCCGATCGATGTGCGCCGGGGCATCAGAATACGTGCCTTACGCGCACGTCTAGTGCGTAGGTGTCGTCCTCGTTCTGCGAGAGTACCCATGACAAGCGGTCGCTCTGGTCGTATTCGAGCAGGATGATCTGGTCGCGCGTCGCGGATCCCAGGCTGCGAGAATACGTGAGATAGACACGCTCCGAGATGCGCTTGCCGACACTGATCCGCGCACTTGGGCTGAGGCGCGACGACTGCTGATAGATCTCGCCGATCGACGGGGTGACCTGAAAATTATCCACGCCAAAGGTCTCCTCGACGGCCCGGTTGACCGGCGCGGTAAAGGCGCCCGTCGCGGACTGGGCGGCTCGTTCCCGAAGGAGCTGCTCCTGAGGAGTGATCGTGGTGCTGTACTGATTCAGCTCCACGTCCTGACCGGGTGAGACATTGCCCAATAGCAGCGCCACCGTCTCGATCTCGGGTAATGGGGGGTCGGCGCTGAACTGCGGCGTCAGCCGTTCGGTCGTGCCGGCGGCACTCACGGTGACCCGGTACGTCTGCCCGGGAACCCGTATCCGTGTCTCCGCCTCGAAGTCGAAGAACGGCTCGATGCGCGTCGGGTTATTGAAGTCGATCGTGCCGCGGGTGACGAAATAGCGCTTACCCTCGACGTTCGCCTCCCCACGATTTACCTCGGCCCGGCCGAGGAGCAACGGCTTAGCGTAGGTGCCAGCCACTTGGATGTCGGCCGACGCCGTCATGCGGGCCATGTTGTTCTCGATTCTGAGTGTAGACGGCGCGCTGATGCGCACGTCGTATATCACCGGCAGGACTGAGCCAGAGACGCCGCTGGCCGGCGCGTCGCCGGCAAATGAGATAAAGCTTGTGTCGAATCGGCGCGTGTACAGGGCGCTCCGCACCAGCACATCGCCGCTGAGCGTGCTCAATTCGAGAGTGCCGGTCAAAGCCAAGTCTGCATCCACCACCGACCGCATCCCCTCGGGGTACCGCAGTCGAATATTACGCCCCGTCATCGTCACATTGATAAGTCCAGGGCGCAGTCCTTCCACGTTCACGCGGCCACCGAATGCCACTTCGCCACCACCGAGCCGCGCGCTGACACCGTCGAGGCTCGCGCCCCGCTCGTCGAGCTGAATAACGCCATCGATGCCTTCGAGCGCGTGTGGTAGCGCGAAGTGTCTGAACCGGCCATTCTCGATCGTGACCCCGCCGTTAACGACGGGGCGATCGATCGTTCCCGTGATGACCGCGGCAACCGACGCGCGACCCGACGCGCGCACTTCGCGCACGAAGCCCTGGATGATGCCTAGGTTGGCCGTGCCACCGGCGCGTGCGGAGACGAGCCGGCTGTTGAGGTTCACGTCGCCGGTTATGTCAAGTTCGGTGTCCTCCCCGGCCAGCCGCATGTCGGTCACGCGAAGACTGGGGCCGTCGAGCACGACGGCGATGGGGGCCGCGCTCCGCAGGCTGTAATCGAACAGGCTGAGATCCAGCTGGTCGACCTGGGCGTCCACCCGTAGACGCTCGAGGTCCAGGAGATCACCGACCACGTGCATCCGGCCGCTGGCAATCGCCGTCGTGAACGGTAGGAGGCTCGGATAGAAGGCGCGGACATAGGGATCGAGCGACGTGTCGCTCACCTGGAACGACACGTCTGCATCCATCCCGTTCGTCGTGTCGATGCGCCCAGAGCCGGATACCGCCAAGCGCGGGGACGCCGCCTCGACTGTCAGCGTAAGCACCCGGTTTCGGAACGAGACCTCGCCAACGATGTTGCCTATCCCCTCGTCGGCGACGAACACGTCACGCAGGGTGGCTTTCACGTCGTAGCTCGGCACATCGAACAGTCCGCTACCGGAGGCGCTCAGGTTCAGCGATCCCCCGATCGGAGGCAGCGACGGGAAGTCGACCGCGGCGAAAGCACCCAGCGGAAGCTGCCGCCCGTCGAGATTGAAGGAGTAGCGGCCGTCAAACCCAACGAACGCGGCGCCCCCAGCACGGCCAAGGCCTTTGTGGATTTCCAGGCCATCGAGACGGACACCCTCCCCCTCGAAGCGCAGCGATGCCGTCGCCAGGTCGAAACCCTCGCCGTAGGCCGCGCCGTCCGCGATCGACATCTGGCCGAAACCGTACGGATGTTCGTAGGCCCCGAAAACGTGGAACTCACCCGACAGAGCGCCCTCGACCGGGTAGTCGTACAGGTTGAACGCGCCACGAAGGTCCGCGACAGGCCGGCGCGTCACGATTACGCGAGCGTTGATTTCCTCGCCGCCATCGTCGCGCGGATACCCGAGCGAGAATCGGCCACTGGTGGTGATCTCGGACTTCGGGGTCAGGATAGTCACGTCGGACGCGTCGGCATAGCCGTTCTCGATCACCGCGTGCCCCTGCACGTGGCCCCAGTTCACCCGCCACGCACGCATCCCGTCGCCGGAAAAGTCGCCCTCGATGCGAGGGCTGGTAAAGCTCTCGGTCAATACCCCGTCAAAGGTGCCGTGCCCGGACACCTCGATGGCCTGGGATGACGATCCAAACGCCGTCAGGATTCCGGCCAGCAGACGGTCGCTCTCCTGCCAGTCTGCGCTCGTGACGTGGAACGGAATGCTGGACTGCCCGCCCCACGCCGTCCGTCCTTCGAATTCCACCAGTGTCGTCGGCGTTGCGACGTGGCCCGGAGCGATGGTGATCCAGTCTGGTCCGTACGCATAGTGCAAATCGCCGGCGACCGGCACCGGCTCGAGCGGCGTGTGCTTGCTGAAGGGACCGGGCGCCTCGGCCCGCCGCACTCCTGCCTCGAT
>Ga0302135_10001768_pt1 | contig 12965 bp, 11 predicted proteins | sample CBN3_surface_MG_FD_203119 | JGI IMG/M metagenome (GOLD analysis project Ga0302135, IMG submission 203119) | Marine microbial communities from Western Arctic Ocean, Canada - CBN3_32.1 | ecosystem: Environmental > Aquatic > Marine > Oceanic | place: Canada: Western Arctic Ocean | collected... | reverse complement strand
CCGACGCTACGAAGAATCCGAAGTGCGTACCAAACGAGGACATCAGCAGACCGCCGATCGTTGGCGCCACGACCGATGCCGACGCCATAAGAGAGCCGTTGATTGTTATGGCGCTCTTCATTGCCGACTTGGGGACCAGCGACGGGAAGTACGCCTGTCGTGACGGCTGATCGGCCCCGGCAACGAAGCCGGAGATTATGGCAATCGAGAATATGTGCCACGGCTGAACGGTGTTCGTGACGTCGAGCACTCCCAGCAGTACGAAGAGGAGTGCGCCAATTAGCGATGAGCCACCGAGTAGGAATTTTGCCTCGAACCGATCTGCGAAAACCCCGCCAAAGACGTTCACGAACATCATCGGTAGCGCAGTTGCGGCTGCCACCCCTCCGAGGCTCAGCGGTGAGCCAGTTAGCTCCCACATCAGCAGGCCCTGGGCGACTGCTCCGAGCCTGAGCGCATTCATCGCAAGCACGGTGCCGGTGAAGTAGATTCTGAACGGGCGAAACGAGAGCGCGCTTCTGCGCTGTTCGCCTGATTTTGTTTCAGGCTCTGCGTTTTCTTTTGGTACTTCTGGTTCCGCTGGTTCCAACGGGGCGTTCACGCTCAAATCGCCGGGGGGTGTTTCCGGGTTGCTCACGCTTCGTCCAGGTTCTCACCGTTGAGGTTGCGGATGATGGGCTGCGTGATTCCGATGAACACGAATATCGAAGCAAGGATCGCTGCACCAATCGCAACAGCGATGCGCTCGTCGTAAAAAGAAGCGATAACTCCGCCCATGACACCACCAAGCGGAATGAAGCTGAACGTGATCGTGTAGATGCCCATCACACGGCCTCTCATACGTTCAGGAACTCGGAGCTGCAAAACTGTCATCGCAACGACGAAGAAAATCGTGTTCGACAGTCCACCAACGAATAAGAAAACAAGGGCGATTAAGAACGCATGGGTAATCGTGATCGATGTGAAGCCTACCGCTAAGTTCAGCGTTCCTCCGAGCACAGAAAGCGAAGGCACGAACGCGAACAATATGACCGCCGCTGTGAACGTCAGCGAACCACCAATCATGATGTACCCAACTCGCGAACTACCCCGGACTCGACCAACGAGAAATGTTCCCGCCAGCGCACCCATGCCGAGTGCGGAAAGCATGATTCCGAAACCGTCGGCCTCACGCCCCAACCGCTTGGCAAAGAATGGCATCAGCTGCAGGTACTGCATCCCGAAGAAATGCGTCGAGTATGTTAGACCGATCAGCAGTACGAAATCACGTCTGGATAAGATGAATCGAATCCCTTCAACGATGTCTCCAACAACGTTTCTAGACTTCACTACAGGGGGTGAGCTGACCTTCAGCGAGATCATCACGAGAAGCATGCTCACCCAGCCTGCAACACCCACGAAGAAGACCGACTGCGTTCCGCCATACGTGATCAATATTCCTCCGATTATCGGAGTTACCAGTCGGCTGAACTGCCACATCACGGTACCGAGAACGATCGCGCTAGTCATATGTTTTCGTTCAATGAGAAGCGGGAAGTACGAGCTGCGAACGGGACCGTCGAATCCCATCACCAGACCTTGAGCTGCCGCAATGGCGACCACGTGCCAGATCTGCACGACGTTCGTTGCATCGAGGATCGCCAACAACATCAAGAGAGCTGTAGATGCGGCCGATACCGCCATGATCAACTTGCGACGGTCGACTCTGTCGGCAAGAACGCCGCCGAACAGGCTTATCAGGATCGCCGGAACTGCCGTCGCACCGCCAAGGATTCCTACATCGACGGTGGACCCACCGAGCTTGTCGACGATCAACCAGCCCTGGGCCATCGTCACAATCTGGATCGCGCCCACCGATGCGAGCGAACCCAGCCAGTATCGGCGATATTTTGCGTTACTTAACGCACCTAGTTTTCGTGTCAGATTCTCTCGGAATCCAACTGGTGCCCGTTGTTCTGAACTAGTCGCCAAATTTTGCTTTTGCTAACGATCGATAATGAAAAAGAGAATTTTCGGAAAACGGAAAGTCTACGCCCCGGTAATCAAAATTAGTTCTGATTAACTAACGACCGCCTACTCAACCGTTACTGTCTTTGCGAGATTGCGTGGCTTGTCGGGATCTCGGCCCAGCGCCAGCGCAGTGCGATAGGCGAGTAATTGCATGGGGACAAGGGTCATGAACGGCTGGAGTATTTCGGGGCTGTCCGGGACTTGAATCACGTGGTCAGCAATACGCCCAACCACATCGTCGCCCTCGGTAACTATCGCTGCGACCTCTCCGCCCCTTGCCTTTACTTCGCTGATGTTCGACAGCATTTTTTCGTAAAGGTTGTTCTTAGGTGCGCAGACCACGCTGGCCATGTCGGGCCCAAGTAGTGCGTTGACTCCGTGCTTCATTTCTCCAGCCGGGTAGCCCTCAGCATGAATGTAGGCGAGTTCTTTCATTTTGAGAGCGCCTTCGAGCGCAATCGGAAGCTGCGCACCTCGGCCGAGATAAAGAAGATCTTCGAACGTGGATATACGCTCTGCGAGTTGAGAAATCTCGCCGTTTAGCTCCAGCGCCGATGCAACAAGCGAGGGAAGTTCGGCAATTTCATTGACTATCTGCTTGACCCGACTCGCATCGATAACCCCGCGCACTTCAGCCAGAAATACCGCCAATTCCAGCAACGTTGTCATGCTGGCAATCATCGTTTTTGTCGAAGCGACGCCGATCTCCTGGCCAGCTCGAATCGGCAACGTGAAATCGGCTACTCGAGTCGCCTGAGAGCCTTCAAGTTCGAGAACAACACCGAGATGTGATCCAGCCTGCCGGGCGTGCTCCATCGCTGCGAGCGTGTCCGCAGTCTCGCCGGACTGAGTGACGGCGATCACGAGGGTGTTCGAGTCGAGCACCGGATTGCGATACCTGAGCTCGGATGAGTTCTCCGTTACGGTTGGAATTCTGGCGAGCGATTCGATAGCGGACGCCCCGAACATCCCTGCGTTCAGCGAAGTGCCCATCCCGGTGATTACGACGCGATCTATCGACTTGATTTGATCGTTGGTAAGCGTAATTTCTGGCATCGACAGCGTTCCCGCTGCAAAATCGGCCCGGCCCCTGAGTGCGCCCTGAATCGCTTCGGGCTGCTCGGCAATTTCTTTCGACATAAAGTGAGGGTGGTTGCCTTTTTGGGCGGCTTCGAAGTTTTGAGCTGTGACGACGGGATCACGAACAATCGCCGACCCTTCAAGGTCAAAAAGACGAATTTCGCTACGCTCGATCTCGACCACTTCTCCCGGCTCCAGATAGATCACTTCAGTTGTGAACGGAAGCAGCGCGATCGTGTCGGATGCCATTACTGCTGCTGAATCGTTCTTGCCAATGACAATTCCGCCGGCGTTTCCGACTCTTAGCCCTACCACAACGCCCGGTTCGGTCTTTGAAACGGCGACGACCGCTGTGTTGCCTCGAATACGGCTGGCTGCGCCGATGACCGCCTCACGCAGGCTGCTACCAGATGCCACAGCGTTCCCGACAAGATGAGCGAGTACCTCCGAGTCCGTTTCGGATTTGAACTCCACACCGGAGTCGACAAGCTCATCTTTCAGACTTAGAAAATTCTCGATAATGCCGTTGTGGGCTATCGCCACGGAACCGTTGTTCGAGGTGTGAGGATGCGAGTTCTGCTGGTTCACTACCCCGTGCGTCGCCCACCGTGTGTGGCCAATGCCGACGTTACCCGACACCTCGCCATTCGCAACTGCGCTGGCAAGATTTTCGAGTGAGGCTTTGTGATCGCCGCGCTTTACGGTCTGGATGTTTCCAGACTCGTCGATAACCGAAATACCAGCCGAATCGTACCCGCGGTACTCGACCGATCGAAGGCCATCGATCAGCAGCGGAACGGCGTTCTCACTCCCCGCGTATGCAAATATTCCACACACTTAGGCGGTTCCTTCTTTGGCTATAGCTCTGGCTTTGGCGCTGGCGCTGGTTGAAAAGCTGTAGTCAGCAGTTTCAGTAAAACTAATGTCGCACTGATCAGAATATTCGCCACGGTTTCTTTCGGGAAGCAGTTTGGCGATTCGTATCATTATTTCTGTCGTAACCTCGGCGGCTTTTTTCCTCGACACGCGCCCATCCAGACCAGTCGCCACGAACGGCTTACCAATCTTCAACCTGAGAGTAGCTGTGGGCTTGACCACCTTCAAAACGTTCTGAAGCGGCTCCGATCCGGTAAGTGCGAACGGAATGATCGGGACGCCGGTTGATATAGCGATATGGGCGAGCCCGGGCTGACCACGCAGCAGACCGCTAGTTTTGCTGCGGGTTCCTTCAGGAAAGACTATTGCGACCTTTTTCTCGGTTAGCAACTGGCGAGTTATCCAGTTCAATGCGCGAAGATCGGCACGTTGTCGATCCACCGGATACGCTCCATAGCCGCGCATCAGCATCGAGCCCCAACGATATTTGAACAGTTCCTTCTTCGCCAGAAACACCGGAGAGCGTGGCAGAGCGGCCGCCACTATCGCAGGATCGAGATTTGAAAGATGATTTGAGGCGACGAGCAGCGGCCCTGAATCGGGTATGTTCTCCTGCCCCTCGATCTTGAAATCGGAGAACAATTTGAGAGTGGTTTTGAACCCGAGATTAAGGACCGGGAACAGCCACTGGGACATTTAGAGAACTCCCTTTGCAAGTTCAGTAACCAGATCCACCACCTGGTCGAACGTAAGCGAATCAGTGTCGATAACGCGAGCATCGTCGGCGGGTCGAAGCGGAGAGTCGGCTCGCGAAGAATCGACCAGGTCTCTGCGTTCCATCGAGCTCAGAATATCGTCAAGCTCAACATCGGCGCCTTCTGCGACAAAATCACGATGACGCCTGATTGCTCGCGTTCGTGCAGAGGCCGTCAGGTAAATCTTGAGCGGTGCATCGGGGATTACGACCGTCCCGATGTCACGACCCACCATGACGATGTCGCCCTCGCCGGCCAACCGACGTTGCTCTGCGACCATGATTTCCCTAACTCTCCCAACAGCGGCGACCGCTGAAACCGAGTCGTCTACCTGCGTCGAATGAAGGTGGGCAGTCACATCTTTTCCGTTGATCGTTATCAGGTTGCCACCCTGTTCATCATCGACAACTGAGAATTCCATCCGCTCGGCAGCCTGAGCGACGGCCTCAGTGTCGTTCACATCCACGCCGTTTTGCACAGCGTCCCAAGTTGCGGCTCTATACATGAGGCCGGTGTCGAGAAATCGATAGCCAATCCTCGCCGCAAATTGTTTTCCGACCGAAGATTTACCCGATACCGCTGGCCCATCAATAGCTATCGGCGGGCGCGCAGATTCTGTTGCAGACAATCGATATCCGTTCGTTCTTTAGGATGGCACAAGGGCGGATGATGCTCATATTTGACCACACCCGCATCGTGTTCTCTCGTAACAGGATATTCCCCTGCTGCTAAAATCCCGATCACCCGGCGTATACGCGTTATCAATGTTTCAGTAACGTTCGGCCGATACTATCGAGGTGACGACCTGACGAATTCGATTGTCGCCTACGCTGGCAATAGTGGAGAACTTCAATTTGAACGTACTAGATTGGGTGCTGGTTGTTGCCTTTGCGCTGACCGCGCTCTGGGGCTACAAGACCGGACTTATCGACGCGGCTCTGAACGCTGTAACGATCTACGTCGGATTGTTCTTGAGTGGACTTTTCGCAGGCCGGGTACTCTCGCTGATCACGGATGAAGTAGAAAGCCAGGCCGTTGCAACAGCAATCGGCTACGTAATCATCTTCGTCGCCGTGTTCATCGCCAGCCGAATCGTTTCTTCGATCATCAAAAAGGCCCTCAAGATCACGTTTATGGGCTGGGTCGATAATCTCGGTGGAATTGTGATCGGTCTCGTGGCAGGAGTACTGATAGCAGGTGGCGTGATGACGGTTGCCGCCCGCTACACGTATGTGATCGAGGAAGATACCTCGGGCCAGTCGGCGAGCGGGATTGAAGGAATGATCCAGAACGCTGCCCGAAACTATGTAGAAACCGGTATCAGAGAGAAGTTGGACGAGGCACTCACCGAGTCGCAAATCGTTCCATCACTGTTAGGCTTGCGCAGCTTCGTAATCGAGTTCGCACCAGATGACTTTGGTATTGCACTCGACATACTTGAAACCCGTATTGATGATTTGGACGTTTCATAATCTAACGATAAGGTCACACTGAAGGCGGTTAGGAAACCGCTGCCGCAACCGGAAACCAACATGAGCGCCCCAACGAGCGAAAGCACAAGGGCACCTGTACTGGTGCTCAACCAGAACTACCAGCCGCTCAACATCTGCGATATTCGCAGGGCGGTGAAACTCGTGGGTAAAGGCAAGGCAGAATCGGTTTCAGACACCGGCGATTACGTCCACACTGTCGACGATATTTTCGATCGACCAGACGTTATCCGACTCGTTTACATGGTGAGTCGGCCGGTTCAGCGCCGAAAGATGTCACGCAACGAGGTTTTCGCCCGTGACAACCATTCCTGCCAGTACTGCGGTGCGAAGCCGCGGGATATGACCATCGATCACGTACAGCCTCGCTGCAAGGGCGGCGAGTACGTGTGGACGAACGTTGTGAGCGCCTGCAAGGCGTGTAACCACCGTAAGGCGGGCCGAACGCCGCAGGAAGCGGGAATGAGGCTACGTAACAATCCCTACGAGCCTCGCCCAAACCCATACTCGTTCCTGAGACTTGCATCGCTGAAGCAGGCATGGCTGCCGTTCGTGCCGTGGCTAGCACCGGCATCGTACTCAGAGGGCAACTTCGTAACGGCTACTGCCGGTTACTAGGTGACGGCTGGGTGGGTCTTGTCTAAAGAGAAATTGTCATTCTGAACTAGCCTGTCCTGAGCACAGTCGAATGGATTCAGAATCGGTCGACAGCCGTAACCGCGGTCGATTCAGCATCGTCACGTTCTGACTCAATAACGGTGTTGCCGGGCGTTCGAGGTCCTGAATCAAGTTCAGGATGACGGGCCGGGTGTTCGCCATCGGCTGTCCATTATCGGACGCTAGTCCTCGGCTTCATCCTCGAAGTTGAGCGATGGAACTTTCGCTGGGTCTGCCCAGGGTAGGTCGAGCATGAGCACTTCAAAAGTTAGCTGAGGGACGGCGTTGGCTTCGAGAGCCGACTGTGCATCTTGTATCGATGTCACTGCTCCCGATATTTGTGCTTCTTTTAGCTGGCTCGCAATCTCGGAGAACAGGTCACTCCACTCGATGTTAGTGACATGGTCATCGAGTTTGTGACGCATCATCGCCACGTCGCGCCACCACTCGAGCCAGCGCTGCATTTCTGCCATTACAGCATCACGATCACGCCAGAACTGCCCACCTGTCTGTCGAGCGTATCTAAACCGCTCTTCGATGTTGCCGGTGATGATCTCGGCGAACCTGAGTACCGCCTGATTGTGCGCATCGATGATCGTCGGGTCGTTGAGTGCGTCGATCGCCCATCCGGGGCACCCACGGGAGAGTCTCGCCAATGAGTGGGCCTTTGCCTCATCGACTTCGAATCGCTCGATCAACTCCGACTCGATAACTTCTATATCAACCGGTCGTAGCTCAATTAGCTGGCATCTAGAAACAACCGTGGACTGCGTGACTGACTCCACAGAAGGCGCAATCAAGATAATAATTACATCCTCGGACGGCTCTTCGAGGGTCTTGAGAAGTGCGTTCGCAGCCTCATCATTCATGCGGTCGGCAGCGTCGATAATGAAAACCTTCTTTGTCCCTTCAAATGGTGCAGTAATCGACTCCTCGATAAGATCACGAATGTGACCAATCCTTATGCCCATTCTTACGCGGCGGTCTCCTCGGTTGTTAGACGATGTTTTCTTTTTTTCGTCTTCAGATGACACTGTCTCTGGATCGATTACTCGAACGTCAGAGTGAATACCTCTTCGAATACGTTCTGCCTGGTGAGATGACGCAAGATCTATGTTCGGGGATTCACCGAACATATCGACTACAGGTTCGCTGTTGACCATGCATGCGATGTCGATAGCAAGTGTTCGCTTGCCAATCTTTTCGGGTCCCGTAATGAGGTAGGCGTGGGCGAGTCGTCCCGATTCGGACGATTTTGATAGCAGACGCGTAGCACCCGGATGCCCAAAGGTCGTCCAGCCAACGACTGGCGGACGATGGACGGCGGGTGAGGCGGAATCAGTCAAGATCGAGGCTCGAAGCTAGAAGGTCGGCGTAGGTTTCGCGTCGTCGAATCAATCGTGCCTCGCCGTCGTTGACCATCACGACAGCGGGTCGGGTTTGCATGTTGTAGTTGCTCGCCATCATCAGGCAGTAGGCACCCGAAGCGGGTAGCGCCAGTAGTTCACCGGTTTCCACGTCTGGCAAATTCACGTCGCGAGCCAGCACATCGCCTGATTCACAGAATTTTCCGGCGACGGTTACGGTCTGAGTGCGTTCTGCATTGGGTCGGTCGACAGGCACCACGGCGTACTCCGACTCGTACAAAGCAGGTCGAATGTTGTCGCCCATGCCACCGTCAACGCTGACGTATGTGCGCACGTTCGGGATGGTCTTGATGCCGCCAACGGTATACACGGCTACACCGGCTCGCCCGACTATCGCTCGACCTGGCTCGACGATCAGCTCTGGCTCGTCGAGGCCGTACGTGTCGCAGCCCTTTCGAACAGCAACTGCGATCTCTTTTGCGTATTCGCTCATCGCCGGAGGGAGGGTGTCGGATACGTAGCCGATAGCGAATCCACCGCCCGGTGAGAACCGCTTCATATCGAGACCGAACTTGTCGCGCATGTTGGCAGCGAACTGCAACACGTAGTCGATCGCCTCCGAGTACGGCTCTAATTCAAAAATTGGTGATCCAAGGTGGAAGTGAAGCCCTTCAACGTTGAGCGACTCTTTGCTCATTGCCAACCCGACAGCGATCTCGGCATCTCCGGTTTCGATGGAGAATCCGAATTTCGAGTCGAGAATGCCAGTAGAAGTGAGCAGGTGCGTGTGTGGGTCGACGCTCGGAGAGAGCCTGAGCATGACGTTCTGTTTCACGCCAAGACCGTCTGCAACTTCGTTTAGAAGATCGATTTCGGCGAAAGAATCCAGAGTGATCGTTGCGATCCCAGAACTCACCGCCTCAGCAAGCTCATCACGACCTTTGTTGTTGCCGTGAAAGTTGATTCGCGAGGTCGGGAAGCCTGCTGCCATCGCCACAGCTAACTCACCGCCGGTGACGATGTCCATGTTCATGCCTTCTTCTTCGATGATCCTGGCAACGGCCGGATTGGCGAAAGCTTTCGACGAGTAGGCAACATGTGTGTTTTCGTATTCGGCCGTGAAACTACCGACAAAGTCGCGGCACATCCCGCGAAGCGTCGCTTCGTCGTAGATGTAGAGGGGACTTCCATACTCAGCGACGAGGTCTCGCACGTCGCAGCCCCCAATGGCCAAGCGGCCATCGTCGCTCACGTCAGCGGTGATAGGTAGTAGATCAGCTTCTGGAATTTTGGACATTAGGAGAAATTTACGAACGAGTGTCTGCTTTTACTTTGCAGATGCTAAATGAGTCGGGCGCCCATTGTAATGACGTAGTAGGAAGTGCCGGACGAAAAACCAATTGTCGGTCTCAGCAATTGATGCGTCAATTTGAATTGGCAGTTGTGTTGCCAAACTGAAGAATGCATCTTATTGCCTGTCTGATGAATCGAATGTGTGGTTCTGCACTTGGAGCCGTCAGAGTGAACCGACTGGTTCATCCTGATTCTAAGATGTCTTTATTCAACTGGATATGACACGATCTAGTGACTATGAGCGATAAACCCGTACGACTAACCGAATTGGCAACCTGCGCCGGTTGAGCTGGGAAGCTCAGCTCGAGCGAACTTGCCCAGGTCTTGGGCAGGCTGCCGAAACCGACCATCACTGATCCAAATGTGCTGGTCGGAACCGAAACCGGAGATGACGCTGCTATCTACCGGATAGACGATCGCGTCGCTCTCGTACTCACAAATGACTTCTTTGCGCCGATTGTCGACGATCCGTTTGATTACGGGCGAATCGCTGCCGCAAACGCCCTTTCTGATATCTACGCAGTAGGCGGCAGGCCGATCACAGCGCTGAACATCGCTGCGTTCCCACGTGAGTTGGGACCGGACGTCATCGCAAAAATTCTTGAAGGTGGGCAGGTTAAAGCCGAAGAGGCGGGGATCCTGATCATTGGCGGGCACACTGTTGATGACAAGGAGCCCAAATACGGTCTAGCGGTTACTGGAATCGTGACTCCGGGTGAGCAGATCACGAATGCAAACGCTCAACCGGGCGATGTTTTGATTCTGACGAAAGCGATTGGTTCGGGGATTATCACGACGGCTGGCAAAGCCGGAACTGCGCCCGAGGAGTCGATTCAGGCAGCTGTTGATTCGATGGCGACTCTTAATAAGGGCGCTGCGGACGCAATGATCGAAGTGGGCGTGAACGCTGCAACTGACGTCACTGGATTCGGGCTTTTGGGACATCTTTCGCAGATGATGAAGGCAAGTGGTACCTCAGCTGCGTTGAATTGGTCGAAGATTCCGCTACTCCCTGGCGTACTTGAACTGGCGAAGGCTGGATCGGTTTCCGGTGGTACGGCTCGCAATATGGAGGCGCTCGAGGGCGCAGTGAACTTCGAAGACGGGGTTGGAGACATCGAGTTCACGATTCTTGCCGATGCCCAGACTTCCGGTGGGATGCTGATATCGGTACCGGAAGAGCGTGCTGACGTTCTTGTAAAGAGTTTAGTTGCTAATCAAACACTTTATAGTGAGGTTATTGGTAAGGTTTTCGAAGGCGATCCGGGGATCGTCACGGTCTGGCAGTAGGCGTCTAGTGGCTAGACGCAAGACTCACTTTCCCGACTGCAGCCCCGATTTCCATCGGGATAAACTTCGTGGAGGGATCTCCGCTGAATTACTGTTCACTCAAGCTAGAGACAGCGCGCGACCCCGCACCAGATCCCTCGGCTCCGATGACTTCGCTCGGGAAATGAAGCGCCGGAAGCTGCATTGAGCGTCCACAAAGAACCCCTAAGCCTCCGTCTCGTCCCAAATGCGTGAGCGCTGAGCATCGTCCATCTCGGCTAGCGCCTCATCCCCGGCAACCTCTTCTGCGCGCATCACGTGATCCCGTAAGCCGACAGTCGCCTTGCGCAACGCCGTTTCGGCGTCGATTCCTGCTGCTTTAACCTGCCGCGCAACCGCCATCAGGTACTCACCCGCTCGCTCTTCGCCGTCTTCCAAAGACTCACCCTCTATCGAACCAAAAGCCAACGGCATCGAGTGTTTTTCCGGCCACGGTAGTCCAGCTCGCATCACACGTCGTTGAACCGACGACGAATACGCCAGTGCAGGCATCGCCGAAGGCAGTGACGCCACTATCGAACGCTTGCCGCCCGATTCCGCACGCTTCAGAGCCTCCCAGCGATCGACAACCTCTTCCGAGTCTTCAATCGCCTCATCATCACCGAACACATGTGGGTGCCGATAAATCAGCTTCTCTCGAACGGCGTTGCAGATCGATGCAGCATCGAAATTTTCCTCACGACGAGCCATATCGGCGTGAAACACGATCTGGGTGATGATGTCGCCCAGCTCCTCTTCGAGACTTTTTGGATCACCTGAATCGATCGCCTCGAGTGTTTCGTATGTCTCCTCAAGCAAGTTAGGTCGCAGTGAAACGTGAGTCTGTTCGGCGTCCCATGGACAGCCCCCGGGATCTCTCAGCAACTCAACAGTCGCAGTCAACTCCGCAAAGGCCTCTCCGGCCGATCTGGCTTGTTCGCTAAGTGATCTCAATGGTTCCCCCGTATATTTCTCTGGTATCAGGCTGGCGCACCCACTAATACAACTGATGGCACGTATGCTAACTGTCATGCCGACCAAGTCGCAGCAAAACGCAAAACGAAGACGCTCCCACTCTGCTTCAGGGTCGAGCGGGGCTTCCCGGCATCGCCTGCCCCTGGTTGGCGCAGCCCTTTTTGCGCTGCTGCTCCCGATATTCCTGATTCTGTTCAACACCAGCTACATAACGAACAGCGAATGGCTGTACGACTACGGATGGTGGCGAAACGACATCGCTAACATCTCTGGTCTCTCAACTGAGCAGTTGAACAGCGGTGCGGACCAGATCAAGGAATACTTCGGAAACGACGCCGAGTTCCTCGATTTGCGAGTTACGTCTGGCGGGCGAGAGATTTCTCTCTACAAAGAGCGAGAAGTGCTGCACATGGTCGATGTGAAAGCCCTGATGCAGGCGGTCTTTGCGATCACTATCTGGACCGGAGTGGGCTTGCTGCTACTGCTAGCTGTGGGCTTGATCGTTCTCAAGGAAGATGTGTTCCCGCTTCTTTTGAGAAGCCTGACGTGGTCGGCAATTGGAACGGCTGTATTCCTGGTCGTATTCGGCGGTACAGCTGCAATCGACTTTGGCTGGCTGTTCACGCAGTTCCATTTCCTGAGCTTTGCGAACGATCTCTGGTTACTCGACCCGTACAACGACTACCTATTGATCATGTTCCCGCAGCAGTTCTTCTTCGAGGCGACGCTGTTCATCGGGCTGCTGACGGTGATCGATTTCGGGCTTGTGACGTGGGTTGCGCGGGTTGCACGTAGGCGACTCGGCTAGTGGTCAGAATGGATATCACTGTTCTGGTCGAGCCTGGGAACGGTCATTCCGAATTGGTTCGTTGTCGCGGGATGACCGCTGATTGCCACGTCGTTCCTCCTCGCAATGACAGTCAAACTTCCAGCCTCTCGAGCCAGTTATCGACAACTGGGAGCAAATCGACAACAGTTTCAACGGTGTAGTCGGGTTCGACCGTTTTCTTAGGATCGGGCCGAGAATCGCCAGCCGCCCACACCGTAGACATGCCAATGGCTGCCGCCCCGGCAACGTCGGAATACAGATTGTC
>Ga0302135_10001767_pt1 | contig 12966 bp, 13 predicted proteins | sample CBN3_surface_MG_FD_203119 | JGI IMG/M metagenome (GOLD analysis project Ga0302135, IMG submission 203119) | Marine microbial communities from Western Arctic Ocean, Canada - CBN3_32.1 | ecosystem: Environmental > Aquatic > Marine > Oceanic | place: Canada: Western Arctic Ocean | collected... | reverse complement strand
GCCTCATGCTTGTATCCGTACAGGATATGAGGATGACGATCCGCGCCAAAACGCGCACTCAAAGCCTCAGGACTCAGCTCAAACTAATCACAAGCTTCGACTAATTGAGCGGCAACGGTATTTTATTTTATAACCCGGCGTTCGCGGATTCCGGCTAACCTAATCCATCCATCCAACTAGCCTACCGAAAATGGCCTCACTTTTCTAAAGGGCTTGGTCAATAAAATTACCGGGAGAAGACAAATGAACGACGATACCGCCAGCACGAAACAGAGCCTGAACCCAGTCAGGCCGATGACGGGTGATGAATATTTGGAGAGCCTTCGGGGCCCGCGTGAAATTTATATCTATGGCGAGCGCGTCAAGGACGTCACTACGCATCCGGCGTTTCGCAATACTGCCCGCATGGTGGCGCGGTTGTACGACGCCCTGCACGATCCCAAGACAAAGGACGTTCTGACCGCGCCGACCGATACCGGCAATGGCGGTTTCACACATAGATTTTTCCGGGTCGCCCACTCGTCGAAAGACATAGTTGGAGATCGTGATGCGATCGCCGAATGGGCGCGGATGAATTATGGCTGGATGGGACGTTCACCCGACTACAAGGCGGCCTTCACCGGAACGTTGGGCGCCAACAATGCCTTCTATGGCGACTACAAAGAGAACGCCAAGGCCTGGTATAAAAAGGCGCAGGAGCGCGTGCTCTACCTCAATCATGCGATCGTCAACCCGCCGATCGATCGCAACGCGGCGCCGGAAGATGTCCGCGACATCGCGGTTCACTGCGAGAAGGAAACCGACGCCGGTATTATCATCAGCGGTGCCAAGGTAGTGGCCACGAATTCGGCGCTCACCAACGCCAATTTTATCGGCTATTACGGCCCGACACCGCTGGCTGCGCCCGACATGGCGATCTTTGCGATGGTGCCGATGGATAGTCCCGGTGTGAAGCTGATCTGCCGCACCTCCTATGAACTGACGTCGGCCGTGATGGGGAGCCCGTTCGATTACCCGCTATCGAGCCGCATGGACGAGAACGATTCCGTGCTGATCTTCGACAAGGTATTGATCCCCTGGGAGAACGTGCTGATCTATCGCGACGTCCAAGCGGCCAACGACTTTTATGCATTATCCGGCTTTACTCACCGCTTCGCCCTTCAGGGCTGCACGCGGCTGGCCGTCAAGCTCGACTTTATCGCCGGCCTGCTCATGAAGTCGGTCGAGATGACGGGCACGGACGGCTTCCGCGGCGTTCAGGCGCAGGTTGGCGAAGTGTTGGCGTGGCGTTCGATGTTCTGGTCGATCACCGATTCGATGGCGCACAATCCGGAACCCTGGATCGATGGCGCCATGCTGCCCAACCTCGAGGCTGCCGGTGCCTATCGGGTCATCGCGACGATGGCCTATCCCAAGATCAGGGAGATCATCGAGCAAACCCTGGGCAGTGCCCTGATCTATCTGAACTCGCATGTCTCAGACTTCAAGAACCCCGAGCTGCGCCCGATACTTGATCGCTACATCCGGGGCACCGGCGGCGCCTCTGCGGAGGAACGGGTGAAACTCCTGAAGTTGATGTGGGATTCAATCGGCAGCGAGTTCGGCGCCCGGCACGAACTCTACGAACGCAACTATGCGGGCAACCACGAGAACATCCGGCTTGAAAACATCCTGATGTGCGACGCGTCCGGGGCGGTCGAGAAAGCCAAGGCGATGGTCGACAGGTGCCTCAGCGAGTATGACACCGACGGTTGGACCGTTCCTGATCTCATCAACCCCAACGACGTGAGCTACCACCAGGGCAAGCTCTGAGCGGCGGCGGCCGTTCGTTAGTTGCCGTAAGGAAGAGTCCGCGGGGCCTGTTGGCAGCGAGCCCCGCGGTTTTCTTGGAGCGCGACGGATAGGCCTCGTATCTTTGTCGTGCTTTAGTTTGGGGCGACCACGCGAAGCCGCGCCGTCATTGATGGGTGATGCGTGCAGAAATAACTTCCCTCTGCGTCGCCCTGCGCAGTGATTTTCCACGAGTCACCGCTTTTGAGTGTGGTCGAACCCCAGCTATCGTCGTCCGCTGTAACCGTGTGCGGCACGAAGTCGTGGTTTATCTAGGTGATGGTGTCGCCGGGGGCAACCACCAGTTCCGCGGGAACGAATTCGAGGTCGCGGATTCCGACGACGTGATGCTGCGTTTCGGAAGCGACGCTGGTGGCGCTCAGTACGCCGCTGGCGAAGACTGCGGCAGCAATTGCTGCCGCAGTCCCATATGATTGTAGGAAAGTGCGCACTTCAGCTTCCTTTTTGCAAAGCTGCGACCATCTTCTCGGCGTGCTTCTCGTGCGCTTTGAAGATCTTCAGTGCCTTGACGAAAAGGGCCTTTACCTCCGGGTTTTTGAGGTTGGGTATGAAAGTGCCACCGACAAGGCCGTTCACCGCCTTGTGGTAACCTAATTCGTTCGCTGCGTAACGACGATCGAAAGCGTCGCCCGAGAGCTGGCGCATTTCGTTGACCAGCTGGTCGGCCCCGGTGCTGAGTTGTTGGCTCAAAAAATTGTCCTGTGGCGCAACGTTGAGTTTCTTAAGCAAAGCAAGGGCCTGTTCGTTGACCGCAGTGTGGTCACGGATCATCGTCTTGGCGAACTGGTGAATGGCCGGATTGGTAGAGATCGCCAGCGCCAGGTGGCATAGCGAATATCGATCGAATCGGCTGTATAGGCGACGTGGGCGATCTCGAGATCGTTGAGATCCGCGGGTGATTTCGCGACGGCGGTGCTGGCAATCGCAACGACCGACATCGCGACGATGAGTAGTGATCGGGCAAACATAACTGTGTCCTTTCAAATGAATTACTGGGAATTGCTCCGTCACGCTCAATCTCGGCTTTCAAGGCCATGTTTTTAAGTTTCTAACGGTAAGTAACAGCCAATCCGGCCTGGTTACATCTCGCACCTACTTGGGGTCCGTCACCTCAGACGCCAGTACCTGACCGTTGATGTCGATCAACCCGGGACAGCGCCCTAGGCGTTAGCTCTTGGGCATCATCATTGATGAGGGGCGTGTGTATGACCCTGCCGCTGACCGATGTCGTATCTATCGAGCCCGACCTGCAGCAGCCGCTGCGTGCTGCGCAAATCCTGGTGAACGTGATGCGCAATCGGCTCGATGACGATCCGACCTCGCTCGGCGTTCTTGAGTTCCTCGACCGCTCGCTGGCGGCGTCGCGCGGCATGTTGTCGGGTCTCGGCGGGGCGATATTCGACAGCAGCCGGGTTCAATCGACGTCGGCGACGGTTGATGTCGGCCAAATTCTAAGAGAGGTCTTTGAAGAGTGTCGCCTTTTTGCGGCCCACAAGGGGCTGAAGTTTCGGGTGTTTACGCCACCGGGTCTACGGACCCACAGTGACCCCCTAATGCTTCGACGGATCGTGGTTTCGAATGCGATCAAATTTACCGCGTCCGGCGGCGTTCTAATTGGTGTGCGTCGCCGCGAAGGCGCGCTGCACCTCCAGGTTTGGGATACTGGCCCCGGTATTGCCCCGTGCTTGAGGAGCGAATCTTCGACCAGTTTTATCAAACCGATCGGCAGCATGATCGACCCAACGGTTCGGGGCTCGGTATCGGCGGAATTGGGCTGGCCAACGTTCGCCAGATGGCAGCGCTGCTGGCTCACCGTATCGATCTTCGTTCGAGACTTGGGCGGGGATCGGTTTTTACCGTCGTGGTTGCCGATGTGCCGAATACGATTGCCAGAGCTGTTGCCTGAACAACGCGCGTGAGAGGCTTCTTCAATATTGAAACCAAGCTCCCGTGTTTGTAGGCGCGAATGATAGAGTCACTGGCTTGTGGCAAGTGAACCTCTGGATCATCGGGGAAACATACGGGGGGAGAGATGGCGATTCGTGAATTTGACATCAATATCGGTGGCATCAAAGTGCGGTGCTACGAAGGCGGCAAAGGTTATCCGGTTTTGATGCTGCACGGTTCGGGCCCGGGCGGTTCATCGCTTGGCAATTTCGCAAAGTCCATGCCAGCGCTGGCTCGAAGTCATCATATTCTGGCGATGGACTTGATCGGCTTTGGCCGCTCCGGTCGCAAGCCGCGCGAGCCCTATTTCGACATGAAATTATGGGTCAAGCAGGCACAGGCCGGTCTCGACCGACTATCACGCAAAGGCCCGGTGGGGATCATCGCACATTCGTTATCGGGGGCGATCGCCCTGCGCTTGGCGACGACTAACAAGAAGATCGACCGGGTGCTGGCGACCGGCTCCGGCGGCGGGCGGTTCAAGGCCAATCGATTCATAAAGTCGGGCTGGACCTACCCGACCAGCGAGGCCGCGTTCCGCCGCGGGTACGAGAAAGCCGTCGCCGATTCATCGGCGTTGACCGATGCGTTCGTCAAGGATCGTATGGAGGTGTTGAGCCAAGGCGACTATGGCGACTATTTCTCGAAAATGTTCAAAGGTGACAAGCAAGCTTACGTCGACAAGATGGCGCTCAGCCATGCCGAGTTGCGGCGTATCAAATGTAGGGTGCTGTTCGTACACGGCATGCTCGATGTCCACATTCCATTCAAAACGGCGTTGCTACCGCTCGCGGATCGAATTCCTCAGGCCGATGTAATCCGGCTGGCGAATTGCGCGCATGGGCCGTTCCTCGATCAGCCCGAACGCTTCATGTCGATCGCCAAATCGTACTTCGGTTAGCGGGCGATCTCGCCATGGATAAAGAGATTGTCGTCCGCGATGACCCGATCGCTGGTTTTGCCGGCATCGTTCGTGCCGGCCCGCTGTTGTTTACCTCGGGCTGCGACGGCCATCGCGATCCCGCGACCAACGAAATCCTGCCCGAGCTGTGGGGTAACGGCTCACGGCAGAGCGAGATTTCGTACGGCCGGATGGTCGCATTGCTCGACCGAGCCGGGGCTAAGCCCGCCGCGGTAACCCGCATCGATCACTTCGTCTCGAGCATGGACTGGATCGATGAGCGCCAAGTGTTTCGCGAGAAGATCTTCGGCCGGCCGGCGCCGCAAGCCAGCACCGGTGTTGCCGCCAAGCTGTCGGGCCTCAACATGGTAACGACGGCGGTTGTCGCGACCGTCGACCCGGCCGACCATGAGGTCCTGGTCACCGGTGATGCCTATGGCATCGGCGCCATCTCCGGTGTCGTCTGCGGGGGCCCGCTGCTCTTCGTTACCGGCATCCGCGGCTATCGTGACCACCTCGAAGGCAAGGACGTGGCCGAGGAAACGCCCGCCGCATTCGCCGCGCAAACCGAGGTCGCTTATCGCCTTATCAAGCATCTTCTCGAACAAGCCGGCGCCGGTCTTGAAAACATCGTTCGGCTCGATTGCTATGTGCGCGATCGGGGTCGTATCGCCGACGAGCAACGGATCCGGCGCGAGGCGCTGGGCGACATTCCGGTGACCGCGACGATGATGCCGCTAGCGATGGGTTTGCGCGGTGAGGTCGAGATCACCGCGCTGGCTGTTGCGCCGAGCGAGAACAAAGATGTGCTGGCGAGCGATCGCTCGGGACAGGCGGTTGCGATCAACGGCGCAGGCTATGTGTTCATCGGTGAGTGCCTGGGGGCAGCGGACGCCAACTCCGGCGATCCGATCGCGAGCCTAGCCGGCGATGTTGGCGGGCAGATTGATCACGCTCTGACGACGTTGGGCGAGCGACTTAACTCGGCCGGCTCAGATGTGTCGCGGGTCGCGCGGCTCGACGTTTTGCTCCGCGACATCAACGCCGAGACCCTGTTTTTCGATCAGGCTCGCGCTTTGTTCGGTGACGACCCACCGGCGCTCTACATGACCGGCGCCGAGCTCGCCGACATCAATGAAGTCTCGCTCTGCGCCATCGCGGTGTGACTGATCGTGTGCGCCGTGCGTACGCAGAGGGGCGGCACGAAAGATTGCCCAGGAAAATGGGTCGCATCGGACGTCGATCTCTCGTTATTCGGCTGATCTCAGCGTTTGGGCGCCCCCAAACATGACTGTGTTGCGCGAGTTTGTAAGCGGCCGATCGCTGGTACATGCACCAGGGGTCGGAATCTCCTGTTCGCTGGGCGGGTCTTTTCTAATCGTCATGAACGACGCCGCGGTCAAGTCGTTATCGGCGACCCTCCCGATCGGTGAAATCATTGCCCTGCGCGGCCTGGTGGTGATGATTCTTGTGGTGATTTACCTGGGGCTCACCAGCCAGTTCGGCGCCCTTCGAGTTTTGCACCCGCGCGGTCAAGCCGGTCGCGCAGCGATGATGGTGCTTTCGAGCTTTCTGTTCATAGCCGCATTGCGGGCGATGCCGCTCGCCGATGCTACCGCGCTGATGTTTGTGGCGCCGCTGATGTTAACCGCCATGGCGCCGATCTTCCTCGGCGAACGGGTTGGCTGGCACCGTGCCACCGCTGTTGTCGTCGGGTTTATAGGCATGGTGGTGATGCTGCGGCCGAGCGCCGGCGGCGTGTATTGGATTGCGTTGCTGCCGGTCGCCGCCGCGGCTTGCAGCGCAACCCGCGACCTCATTACCCGGCGTATCAGTGCGGGCGACTCACCGTTGGCGACGCTGTTCTACACGACGCTCGCCGTGACCCTGGCTGGCTGTGTCACGCTGCCGTTTGATTGGGAAACTCCTACGGCGCCAGAAATCGGTTTTCTCGCGGGCGCCGCCGGTTTCCAACTTTGCGCGCATTTTTTAATGATTGTGATGTATCGCTTTGTCCAGGTTTCGGCCGCCGCACCGTTCAAGTACTCGGCGCTGATCTGGGCGGTGATTATCGGTTTCCTCCTGTTCGGCGACGTGCCGGATGAATGGACCGTCGCCGGCGCGCTTCTGATTATCGCAGGCGGTTTATATGTAATTCATCGCGAGCGCCGCCGGGCGCGAGAAGCTCGCGTGCAGGGTATCTCTTAACCAGAAAGGTCGGCTCCGCGCATAAACGGCCGATCCTACGCCTAATAAGGCCGGTCCCCCTCTGCCACCACGCGATGCATAACGCGGCGATAGCCATGGACATCATTGATCGCAAGATGCATGGCGCAGCGATTGTCCCACAACGCCATCGACTTGGGTTGCCAGCGAAAGCGGCAACTAAACTCCGGCTTGACGGCGTAATCGATCAAGAAATCGAGCAAAGGCCGGCTCTCCGCCTCGGTCCAGTCTTTGAATCCCACCGTGTAGGATTTGTTTATGTAAAGCGCCTTGCGGCCAGTCTGCGGATGGGTACGCACGACGGGGTGGGTCGCTTCTGCCGTCAGGGTCTGCTCCATTAACTCGTCGTCGCGAAGCTTCATTGAACCGTCATCGAATTGCCCCGCGGCAATCGCTTTGTGGTAGCCGCGGGGCGCGTGAACCGCACACAGCTTTTCGAGAACGGCCTGGAGTCCGGGGGAGAGGGTTTCGAAAGCCTGGTACTGATTGGCAAACAGCGTGTCGCCGCCGTGCGGCGGGATTTCCACCCCATAGAGGAAGGATCCGAGCGGCGGCTTGTCGAGATAGCTATTGTCTGAATGCCAGTTCTCACCGAACGCCCGCTGCTCGTGTTTTTCGCGAGCGACGACCATCAGTTCAGGCCGGTCATCGGGCCCGGCTATGAAAGGATCGACCAGCAGCGGTCCAAAACGCCGGGCAAATGAGATTTGTTGGTCAACGGTCAGGTCCTGGTCGCGAAAAAAGATCACCAAGTGATCGAGGAAGGCCTGTTGGATCTCGGAAAAGGTTTCTTGGGACAGGTCCTGCGAGAGGTCGACCCCGAATATTTCAGCGCCGATCGCACTCGATAGCGGCTGCACGTCGATCGTTTGAAATGTCATAACTGGCGCCGCCTTATGCCGAACATTGCTGGAAGGCGAGTTTAGTTGTCTGTCTCTGAATTGGACAACCGCTCGTATTCAGTGAGGGGTGATATCTATATTACGCGGTATCGCAACCCCAACCCCGACAGGTAATCTAGCCTTCACGTTTCCAGGGGGATCTTCGCATGCAGGTCAAATTTGTCGACGTCGCCGGCACGTATTCTCGCTGCCTTTTCGCAGGCGAGAGCAATCCGGACCCACTGCTGTTGATTCACGGTCATGATCTCATGGCCGACATCTGGGTTCCCAATATCGATGTTCTCGGTGAACGGTTTCATGTGGTTGCGCCGGATTCACTTGGCAGCGGGTTCACGGGACCAATTGATTTCGGTGACCGTTCGGTGATCGGTGCGCGGGTTGATCATCTGATTGGGTTGATCGACGCGCTCGGCTTTGATCGTGTTGCGCTGTGCGGTAGCTCGTATGGCGCACTGCTGGCGAGCTTGATCTATCTCCGTAATCCGGCGCGGATCAACAAGCTCATTCTTAACGGCAGCGCGTCGGCCTTCAGCACCGAAGAGCAGTTGGTCGCGGGCATGACGAAGGCGTACGACACGGCGCGCGATTCGATCGCAACCCGGACATTGGACGACTGGCAGCAGCGGCTAGTCAGTTCGGTCTACGATCCGGCGCCAATTCCGCCAGGCCTGGCGCAGATAATACTTACGGCCTATGCACAGCCTTGGCTGTTCCCTGCGTGGGATCAGTCGATGCGGAGTTTTATCCAGGACGCAACCAATCCCGACTATCGCGTGCTGCATCGCCTTGACGCGTTTGACGTCGAGACGCTGGTTGTCTGGGGGCGCGACGATCCCGGCGCACCGTTGGCGAATGCTGAGATCGGCGTAAAACAGATGCCGCGCGCCCGACTCGAGGTGCTCGATAATTGCGGCCACATGGTGATGTTCGAGCATCCCGCTCGCTATAACGAGATCGTTCTCGACTTTCTCTCGCGATGAGCGCTCGCCGGTCCTGTGATCGGTGAGAGCGGCGGCGTCAGGTTTCTTGACCGTTTCCCCTACCGCTCTTATCTTTCACGCCAACGACACTGATCCGCAGAAATCAGGGTCATCAAAGGAATATCGGGAGGAAAAGACGATGGCGGCACAAGCGCTGCGTGAACGTATGGCGGCGGCAATCGAGCCGCGCCACACAATCAAGCATCCGATGTTTCAGAAATGGGGGGAAGGCACCCTCAGCAAGGCCTGCATGGCCGGCTACATGCATGAAAGCTGGCACTACGTAACCAACATATTCGAGGCTTTCTTTTTGACCGCGCGCAATGCGCCACGTGAGGTGGTCGAGTTGGAGCTCGAAAATTACTACGAAGAAACCGATCCCGAGAATCCGCACCCGGCACTGTTTCTGAGGTTTTATGAGGCCTGTGGCTACGACCCGGCAGAGATCCCAAAGAAAAAACCGCTACCGTCGACCGAAGGGTGGACACAATGGTTGCTCGGGCTAGCCCGCAACGAACCATGGCAGGCGACGGTATCAGCGCTGCACTGCAGCAGTGAGTTTCAATTTTCCGGCGTTATGCCGGTGATCCTGCCGGCGCTACGCGAAAAGTATAAATTCAAAGAGCACGAGATCGAACATTTTTGGGTTCACGCAGAAGCCGATATTGAGCACAGCAACAGCGCGTTCGATGTGCTTGAACGCAACTGCACAACGCCCGAAGAACAAGACATGTGCGTTTACTACGCCGGCGAAAGTGCCCGGCGGAGATGGTTCTACACCGACTGCATTTATCTGCACTACGAGATGGGTGAATTGCAGTAACGGGGATAGCCGGACCCAACCGGCTCCGACGAAATTCGATTTGAGATATTCAACTGAGATTTTCAACTGAAAGAGGGAGGAGTTCCCATGCGTAGATTTAGAGGCTTCGTTCATGTGATGGTCGCCGCGGTCATCCTGGCATTCGCGGTATCGTTCGTGGCACCACCGTCGATGGCACAATCTGGATCGGCGCTCGATCGTATCCAGAGCGACGGTAAGCTCCGCGTCGGTTGGGCCACGTGGTGGCCCTATGCCTATAAAGATCCTGAGAATAAGAACGAACTCAGTGGCGTCGCGATCGATGTCTTCGAACTGATGGCTAAAGAGCTGAAGACCGAAGTCGTCTGGGTTGAAGATAGCTGGGCGACGCTCATCGCCGGCCTGCAGGCCAACAAGTTCGATGTCACGCTTCCCATGGGCCGTACCCTGGAGCGTGCCAAGGCCGCGACCTATGCATCGCCGTTTTTGCAGTTCGGCTCGGGTATCGTGATCCGCAAGGAAGACGCCGCCAAATATAAGAGCTGGCAGGACCTCGATAAGGACGGGCTCAAAGTCGCCGTTGCGTTGGGCTCAACTGGCGATACCTTCGCATCGCGTAAATTCGCGAATGCCGACGTGGTCCGGCTGCGTTCCGAACCCGAACTGCTGATGTCGCTCGTGACCAAAAAGGTCAACGCTTGGCACAGCACTTATGGCGCGTTCCAAAAGATCCTTCCCAAGCATCCCAACCTGATGATCATGCCGGCAACGACGCTGGCGATCGTGCCAACCGGATTTGTGGTGCGCCAGGGAGACTGGCACTGGGTGCAATGGCTCGATTTCTTCATCGAAGACATCAACCAGACAGGTGAGCTGATCCGTATCCTCGACAAGCATGGCCTCGGCGAGCCTTACGTGTATGGCAGCATGAAGGACCAGGCCTCGGTGATTCCGACGAAAAAGCGCAACTAGTAACGCGATCTCATAAACATCAAAGGCGGGCTCTTGAGCCCGCCTTTTTCTTTGTTGAACTAGCTAACGTCGAAAATCTGGGACAATGCACCCCACAGATCCCGTCATACTGGCGAAGGCCGGTATCCAAGAACACCATTATTGATGGTTGAGCGCGGAATGCCGGAAAGTTCCGTGTGCCTGGACCCCGCGTCAAGCGCGGGGCGATTAAGAATAAAAGCGCGGGGCGACGACTAAACCTCATTCCGCAACGTGCTAGTCTAGAGCACGTGGCGTAGAAAATCTTGGGTCCGTTCGTGCTGGGGATTATCGAAGATCTGTTCCGGTTTGCCTTCTTCGAGGACGCGTCCCTCGTGGAGGAATAGCACCCGGTCACCGACCTCGCGGGCGAAACCCATTTCGTGGGTGACCACGACCATGGTCATGCCTTCTAGCGCGAGTTGCTTCATCGTATCGAGCACTTCGCCAATGAGTTCAGGGTCGAGCGCTGATGTGGCCTCGTCAAACAGCATGAGCTTTGGATTCATCGCCAGCGAGCGGGCGATGGCGACGCGTTGCTGTTGTCCCCCCGACAACTTGTTGGGATACGCATCGAATTTGTCCCGTAGCCCCACTTTGGCCAACAATTCCTCGCCGATGCCACGGGCCTCGGCGTCGGGTAGGTTTTTGACCATGGTCGGGGCCAGCATCACGTTCTGAATCGCGGTCATATGAGGAAACAGGTTGAAACGCTGAAACACCATGCCAATTTGGGCCCGCCGTTCGTTGAGGACGCGGTCGGGAAAGGCACGGAATTCACCATCGGGCCGATGGATCCCCATCGGTTCACCGTCGACGAAAATCCTACCGCTTTGCGGCTCTTCCAGGACGTTGATACAGCGTAGCAACGTCGTTTTGCCGGAACCGCTAACCCCGATCATTACCACCACTTCGCCCGGCGCGACCTCGATGTCGATATCGCGGAGCACGTGAAGGTCGCCGAACGATTTGTTCAGCTTCTCAATTTTTACCATTGCTGTCATCGGGCTAAGTCCCCTTCTAGTCGGAAACAGACAAGCGTTTTTCGATACGCTGTGCGCTGTATGACAAGGAGGTGCAAATAACCAGATAGACCAAGGCGATGAATGAAAATACTTCCAATGGCCGAAAGGTGGTCGTCGACAAGACATTCGCCTGGTAGGTGAGATCGGCGACGCCGAGGATCGAGACCAGCGAAGAGTATTTGACGAGCGACACGGTCTCGTTCACGAAGGGGGGAATCATGCGACGCACGGCTTGCGGCAACACGACCTTGCGCATGGTTTGGGCAAAAGACAGGCCGAGACTGCGCGCCGCTTCGACCTGACCTTTCTCGATGCTCTGAATGCCGCCGCGAAAAATCTCGGCCATGTAGGCGGACATGTTGAGTGCTAAAGCCAAGGTACAGGACATGACGGCGTTGAGTTCGAGGCCGGTGAGAATCGGCAGTGCGTAGTAGACCCACATCAGCTGAACTAGCGCGGGCGTGTTGCGAAACAGCTCGATGTACCATAGCGCCGGCTGCGAGATTGTTTTGAACTTCGACAGCCGCATCATGCCGAGAAATAGACCGACGAACAGGCCGACCACGAGGGCGCCGCCGGTCACCGAAATCGTAATCCATATGCCTTCGAGCAGGAACTGCCAATTGTCGCGAACGACCCCAAACTGGAATTTGTACTCCATGGTGCGTGCCCTCCCCGGCAAACCTGGCTACTTGGGCCAGCTTGTCCATGTTCCTAAGGATTTGCAAGGAACTGGCCACCGCGCGAAACGACGGCGCAAAAGCGTGTGATAGATTAAATCCCTATCGGGTTCGGTGAGGCCTCCATGTATATCGGCGAAGCGCTCTTACGAGACGAAGACAACCGTTTTACGACCGGACGCGGCGAGTATGTCGACGATATCGTGCCGCCGGACACAGCTTATTTGGCCGTGGTTCGCAGTCCCCATCCGCATGCCCGCATCCGATCGATCGCGACCGAGGGTGCACTGGCGACACCGGGTGTGCTCGCGGCTTTGACCGCAGTCGATTGGCAAGCCGAGGGCTATGGCGGGTTGCCGACCTTTCACGCGGTCCCGTTCGATGACGGCCGGCCGATGAACGAGGTGACTCGGCCGGTGCTGGCCGGCGACAAGGTTCGTTTTGTCGGCGATGCGGTCGCGGTGGTGGTTGCCGTGACCCGCAACCAGGCGCTGGACGGTGCCGAGGCGGTGGTCGTCGATTACGAGGCCTTGCCGTCGGTGGTCGACGCGACCGCGGCGTTGCAGGACGGTGCGCCAATCCTGCATGAGCAGTTCGGCACCAACCTGGTTCAATTCATCGAGCGCGGCGACAAGGCCGCGACCGAAGCCGCCTTTGCGAGC
>Ga0302135_10001765_pt1 | contig 12969 bp, 12 predicted proteins | sample CBN3_surface_MG_FD_203119 | JGI IMG/M metagenome (GOLD analysis project Ga0302135, IMG submission 203119) | Marine microbial communities from Western Arctic Ocean, Canada - CBN3_32.1 | ecosystem: Environmental > Aquatic > Marine > Oceanic | place: Canada: Western Arctic Ocean | collected... | reverse complement strand
GCCCGTGTTCTCGAGCAGCGATATCAGCCCCGTGGTTGCGGCGAGGGCGAGGACGGCAAGGATCGGCAGGCCGCGATTCCAGAGGACCAGGGCGGCCGGCCAGACCAGCAGCGCCAGCACCCCGGCCGAGCGGTTGGAGGCCACCGAATAGATGAAGGGTGATCGTTCGGCCTGCAGATGGTCCTGCAGGAAATGGCGCAGGCCGCCCTGGGTCGCGATCTCGACCGCCAGCAGGCCGAGGCCGAGGCAGAAGCCGGCGAGGAGGCTGGTGCCGACCCATTCGCGTTCGGCCGTGTCGAGGTTGTGGGCCAAGGCGATAAGCGCCAGCTCGCCGACCGCGCCGAGGCCCATGCGGATGCTTTCGAACAGGCTTTCGCCGGGATCGATGGACCAGAGCGCGCTGGTCGCCGCCCAGAGGACCAACGCCACCAGCAGGGCCGCGGCGGTGAGCAATCGCGGGCCCGGCCGGGGCCGGTGGCGCAGGCAGAACAGCACCGCGCCCAGCCCGGCCAGGGCCTGAAGGGCGGCGATCTGAACCGGTCCGTAAACAGCGAGCAGTGGAAGCAGGAAAACGACGGCCGCGATCAGGCGGCCGGGCGTCATCCATCGTGCCAGCGTCATGCCGGTCTCCGCTGCTTGTTTCTGGGCGGCCCCGCTCTATGGCGCGGGCGCCCGGCGGTCAAGCTCGCGGCCGGCATCAACCCCAGCCTCGCGCGATCTTCTCCCGCAGGCCCGTGTCGAAGCTGCGCGGGCGGACGCCCAGCCGCGCCGTCATCGGCGCGATGTCGAAGGCCTTATCCTCGGCCGCGCGGCGCAGCTCGACCGCGTTGAAGGGAACCGCAAGGCCGAGCGCGCTGGCGGTCCTGGCGATGACGGTCAGCAGAGCGACCGGAACGGGCAGAATATGGATGCGGCGTCCCAGGGCCGTGCCGCAGGCGCGGATCATCCCGGCATAGGAAATCGGCTCCGGCCCGGCCAGGACGACGGGTTCGCCGGGGGCTTCGGGCCGGGTCAGGGCGCCGACGAAGGCGGCCACCACATCGTCGACGAAGACCGGCTGCACGCTGTGGCGCCCCCCGTCGGGCAAAGGAAGAAGAACCGGCAGGAAAACCGGCCAGCGGCGCAGCAGGCGCAGGACGCGGTTGACGTTGCGATCGTCCGGCGCGCCGTAGACCATCGAGGGATGCAGCATCACGCCCGGCTTGTTGGCGGCACGGAAGGCCGCCTCGCCGGCCCGCACGGCATCGGCGGCCGGATCGGGCAGGCTGGTGAAATGCCGGGTCGAGCCGGTGAGGACGACGCGCTCGCAATGCGCCGGCAGAGCGGCGAGGACCCGGGCGGCGAAACGGGCATGGGCCAGGCTGACGACATGGCTGGCATCGGCCAGGGCGGCGCGCAGGCCCGGCGCATCCTCGATATCGGCGAGCCGCTTTTCGGCCCGGGGATCGACGGCGGCCAGCCTTTCGGCGCTGCGCCCCAGGGCGATGGTTTCGAGCCCGGCATCGCACAGGGCCGCGACCAGATAGCGGCCCGTCTTGCCGCTCGCGCCCAGGACCGCGATGCGCATCAGGCCAGTCCGAGAAGGGCGAGCTGACGGTCGACCACGCGCGCCTCGTCGAATTCGGCCAGGGACCGGGCACGGCCGGCGGCGCCCTGGGCGGCGCTCAGGGCGGGGTCGCCGATCAGGCGGTCCAGGGCCTCGGCCAAGGCGGGCGCGTCCTGCACCGGGACCAGGGCCCCGGTCTCGCCGGGCACAACCTCTTCCCGGCTGCCGCGGATATCGGTGGCCACCACCGGCAGGCCGCAGAACATGGCTTCGATGATCGAGCGGGGCATGCCTTCGCGATGCGACGGCAGGGTGAAAATATCGGCGGCGTGCAGCAGGTCCGCGACATCGGTGCGGTAGCCGAGCAGGCGGATGCGCTTGGCCAGAGCCGGATCGCTTTCGACCCGCGCCAGACTCTCGTCGATGGTCGAGGCATGATCGCTCGCCAGCCGCTCGCCGACGACCCAAAGCTCGGCATCCAGCCCGGCCATGGCCTCGAACAGTTCGGGATAGCCCTTCTCCGCGACCAGCCGCCCGACGACGGCGATGACGACGGTGTCCTCCGGCGTGCCAAGGGCGGCGCGGATCCGGGCGCGGTGCGCGGCGGGATCGGCGGGCGGGGCGAAGCGCGCCGGATCTACGCCGTTGCCGATCGCCTCGATGATCCGCGCCCGGGTCAGGTGCAGCCGCCGCGCCGTCTCCGCATCCTCGCGCGCCTGGGTGAAGAGGACATGGGTGAGGCGCCCGCCCAGCCATTCGAGGGCGATATGGGCAAGGCGCTTGGCCGCCGGCATATGGTCGTGGAAATAGAAGCCATGCGCCGTGTAGACGATGCAAGGCACGCCTGCGCGCGCCGCCGCCAGCCGCCCGATCAGGGCGGCCACGGGAGTATGGACATGGACGATGTCGAAGGCCTCGCGCCGGAACAGCGCGACCAGCTTCCGGTAGGTGCCGATATGGCGGAGCAGGTTGTAGCTGCGCGCGATCTCGACCGTCTCGATCCGGAAGCCGGCCTCCCGCACCGGGCCCAGCAAGGGACCGTCGCTGCACAGACCGACCACATCATGCCCGGCGGCGCGCATACCTTCCATCAGCGGCGGCAGGAAATGGCGCATGGTGAAATCGACGGCGCAGAGCTGGCAGATCTTCATCGCCCGGCCGCCCGGATCCCCGCCCGAGTTTCGGCCAGAATTTCCCGATGCAGCGCGGCGAAGGCTTCGGCCGCCCGGTCGAGGGCGAATTCCGTCTCGATCCGGTGACGCGCCGCGTGGCGGCGGGCTTCGCGCGCCCTCGGCTCTTCCGCGATCAGCTCGGCCAGGGCGGCGGCCAAGGCGGCGGGGTCGCGGGGCGGCACGATATGCCCGGTCTCGCCGACGATGACCCGGGCATCGCCGACATCGGTGGCGACCGCCGGGCAGCCCATGGCCATGCCCTCAGCCAGGGCATTGGAGAAACCCTCGCCGAAGGCCGAACTGTTGACGATAAAATCGGTGGCGGCGAGCAGGCGCGGCACGTCGGTGCTCGGGCCCATGCGGCGCAGATTGGGGCGGTCGGGCAGGTTCTTCGTGCCCTTGCCGATCACCATGCCGACGGCGCCGGGCAGCCGGTCGAGCGCGGCGAGGAAGCTGGCATGATCCTTCATCGGATCGACCCGGGCGATGACGGCCAGAACCGGGGTGTCGGGGCCTGGCAGGGCTAAAGACGTACGACTCGCCGTACGTGCAGCCGGGTTCGGGCGGAATCGTTCGGTGTCCAACCCGTTGGCGATATAGTCGAAGCGCCGCGGGTCGAAGCCCAATTCCCGGTGCACCGCGATGCCTGCCTGGGAATTGGCGATCACGCTGGCCGGGCGGCGGGACAGGCGTACGCTGGCCCGGATCACGGCGCGCAACTGCCAGCTATAGCGGCTGGTGTCCATGTCCGAGCAGCGGATGCCCCAGAGCACGGGGATGCGCGGCGCCATCGGCAGGGCGGCGGCCAGGGTGGCCGCCAGATTCGCGTGATACATCCAGCCTTGAACGATATCGGCCTGGCTTTTCCGCATATGCCGGGCCAGGGCGAACAGGGCGACCAGGCGTCCCCGTCCCCGTGCAAGGCCCAGATCCGTGACGGCGATCCCGACTTCGGCCAGACGATCGTGGTTGGCCCCGCCGGGCACCAGGCTGACGACCTCGGGCAGGATGCCGGGCACCGGCGCCTTGGTCAGCATTCCGGTCAGCATGGATTCCGCTCCGCCGAGGCCAAGCTCGGTGATGACATGAAGAACCCTGACCGGCCGGTCGTTCACGGCGCGGCCCTCCCGCAACCCAGCAGGACGGACCAGCGATCGACGACGGCATCGAGAGCGAAGCGCGATGGCAAAAGACTGTCCGGTAATTGGTCTGTTTGGGGATTGCCGCCGACCGCCGCCATGGCGGTGTCGAAGGCTTCACCCCATTCCGCCACCGATACTGCACCCGGGGCGGCGTCCTTGGCGACCTCCGCGATGCCCCCGGCCTCGGAAGTCGCGATCACCGGCGTGCCGCAGGCCAGGGCTTCGAGGGCGGCATTGGGCATGCCCTCCCAGCGCGAGGGCAGCAGGAAGGCGTCGGCCCCGGCGTAGTCGCGCCAGGGCTCGGCCTGGAACCCTGCCAGGGAAATTTGTTTCGCCAGTCCGAGGTCGTCGATCCGGCGGCGCAAGGCGGATTCGTCCGGCCCTTCGCCCAGGATCGTCAAATGGCTGTCGGGGGAAAGCCGCGCGAAGCTCTCGACCAGCCGGTCGAAGCCCTTCTGGCGCGTCAGGCGTCCGGCGGCAACGAAACGCGCGCCCGGCCCCGGTGCGCGTCGGGCGGGCTGGGCGCGGGCGCGCAGGCCGGCGATATCGACCGGATTGTCGATGCGGTGGATGCGTGCCGGTTCCACCAGGAAATCCAGCTCCAACTCCTGAGCGACGATACCGGCATTGCACACCACGCCGGTGGCCTTCGGATAGAGCATCCGGTAGCCACTTCGCATCAGCAGGTTGGCGAGGGGCGGCAGATTCGCGAGATTGCGCGAGGGCGTGTTGGTCTCGCGCAGATAGACCGCCATGCTCGCCGGCAGGACCGGGCGCAGCGCCGCGACGGCGAGGTTGAGCTGGCTGATGGTGGAGACGAGCGCGGTCGGGCGCAGGCGGCGGATCGTCCGGACCAGGGCGGGCAGCGCCTGCCGCACCCGGGGCCGCTCCAAGACATGGACGGGCAGGCCGGCAGGGGCGAGGCTTGCCAGGGGGCCGGCACCGCTCAGGGCGATCAGGTGAATGTCGCAGCCGCGTTGCGCCAGGGTCCCGGCCACCGTAACGACGACCCGCTCGGCGCCGCCTCCGGCGAAGGAAGGCAGGACGAAGACAATGCGGCCGCCTCTCTCTCCGGTGCCAGCGGCGGCCTGCCTATCCTGGCCGCGAGTCGGGATCAGTCCGTGTGCCTCTCGAGGATTCCGCATGCCGTGGAGAGGCCGACCCCGAAGCCGCAAAGCAGCAACCGCCGGAGTTCCTCGTCGTGGAGATGGCTTTCGAGCAGCAGGGGAATGGAGGAGGAGACCGTGTTGCCCTGATCCCAGAGACGGCAGGGCACCTTGTTCTCGGCCAAATTCAATCGCTTGCGGATGGTCTCGACGATATAGCGGCTGCCCTGATGCAGCAGGAAGAGATCGATATCGTCGAAGCTCAGCCCCGCGCTCTCGACCAGGCCGGTGATCTCGCCCGGCACGGTGGTCGCGGAATAGATGAAGACGGCGCGGCCGTTCATATGCAGCCGGCCATCCCGGTTGCACAGGGCGGGCGAGAGCGAGCCGTCGCTGCAGAAGGAAAAGCGCTTGGGCACGAAATTGCCGTTCGCGCCGTTCGCCGCGGTGGACAGCAAGGTCACCGCAGCGGCGTCGCCGAACAGCAGAACGGTGTTCTTGTCGTCGGGATCGACGATCTTGGAATAGGGATCGGCGGTGAACAACAGCCCGGTCTTCAGCCCGTTCGCTTCCATGAAGGCGCGCACAAGGGACAGGCTGTACACATAGCCGGAGCAGCCCAGAGAAATGTCGAAACTGGCACAGCGGGTCGGCAGACCCAGCTTTCCGTGCACGATGGCGGAGGTATGGGGCAGGCCGTGCCCGTCCGGGTTCTGGGTGCAGACGACGATACAGTCGACCTGCGACGGGTCGATATCCGTCTTGGTTTCGAGACGACGAAAGGCCTCGACGCAGAGATCCGAGGTCTCCTGGGCCGCATCCTTGCGGGCGACCTTGTAGACGCCGATCTTCTCGTCGATGAACTCGCGTCCGATATTGAACTTATCGAACTTGTCCAGGTTCGACTCGAAGCCCTCCGGCACGTAGCTGGCGATTTCGGCGATGGAGATCATGAACTTGGACCCGGTGGGCGGAACGGATTGGCAAAATCAAGAGAATCGCGCGATTGAAAACGGGCCACTCCGCAACCGCGAAGGCGAGAATCGCCAATTTGTTTTAACGGAGAGCGCGGCTCAACGCCACACACTCGTCATCATCGGCCGGCGCCCCTTTGGGCCTGGGCGTCCCTTGCAGGCTAGCGCGTCTTCCGGACGACCAGGAGAAAATCGTTCGGAAGATAGGAATGATCGAGCAGAACGGCCCCACCAAAGCGGACGATCGCCTCATTGACGACCTCGCCCGGGTCGCAATAGCGCGTGTCTTCGTTACGCTTGGGCGAATTGGTCGAAATGATTGTATAGGCCATGCCGATCCCGGCATGGCTCCACATCTTGTCGGACAGGCGGCGATACCGCGCCCACCAGCCATCACCGGCCTGGGCCAAAGCGAATATCCCGTTGGCGATGATCCAATCGGCGCTGTCGATAGGCCAGCCGCCCTCGATCACGTCGCAACAATGAAACCGACCGGGCAAGCCGCGCGCCGCGCCTTCGGCCACGAAGCTCTCGACGATGTCGAGTCCGTCGTATTGAGCCGGTGCGACGCCGTTGTCGATGGCATGCTGCAGCAGGTCCCCCGTGCCGCAGCCGAGATCGATGATCGACCGACCGGCCAGTTCGGTATGCCGGATGATGGCGTCGAATCTGCGATCTCGGCCATGCCTCGAATTCCAAAAACGTGTTTTCGGATCGCGCTGTTCCTTGGCCTCGTAATAGGCTCTCTCGTCGATGAAGCGGTCGGTCATGGGAGTTTCTCGCTGCCGTAGGGGGCGTATGCGTTCAGAAGGGCCAGAGTTTGCGCCGGCCCGCAGTTCAGCAGGGCGTCGACGACCGAAAGATTCAGCTCGAATTCGCCATGACGCTGCGGATAGGGATCGAAAGTCGAATCAACGAACACGGTCTCCACCCCGCCCGCGGCCAGGGTGTCCTGGTCGAGATAGCGCATCGACCCCGCGCCCGACCCGGTCAGGTAGGTCGTTGCGCCGGTCTTGTCGAGAATTTCGGCGATGCTGGCCCCGCCTTCGGCGGTTAGGCCCATCTCGGAGGCGCGTAGATACTGGGCCGGGCCGAAACCGATATACCCGGCGATGCGCGTGACAAGATCAATATTCAGCGACGCGATCGCTCGATGATCGGCGGCCAATGCTTCTTCAAGGATGCCAAGCACGCCATCCAGCCAAGGCGAATCGGTATAGGCCGTCTGCAAGGTCATGAGGTGCTTGCGGCTCCAGTTCCCCGGTGCGAGCGGCGTCGCGGCGATGCTGGCGCCGGCGCTGTCGCGGTGTGTGGGGGCGGTCAGCCAGCGCACGCCTTGAGCCGTCTTGATCCGGTTGCGCGTCACGAGGCTCTTGCCGATGGGCATCTGGACATTGTCGAAGAAGACGAAGACGTCGCTTTGGGCGATCTTTCGAAAATAGCCCAGCCACGGCAAATAGTTCGGCTGATGAATTGAAACGGTGATGCCCATCAGATTGCCGCCAGGGCACGCTGCATGCGCGCGACGAGGTCGGGGGGATACGAGGTTTTCGGCCCGGATTTGGGCGCCGGTACGATCCCGGTTGTCGGCACCCGGTCGCCGGTGATCCCTTCGATCTCCGCGGCGAGTTGCCCGAGCGTTGGCTCGGGTTCCTCGACCAGCCTGTCGTAATCGACATGAACGACTGGCAAGCGCCCACTCGCCTGCGCGACCTGATCGTCGAAAAAGTGTCGCAAGCCGACGATCTGGGCGACGATCTGTTCTTCGGGCGGAAGCGTCAAAATGCTTTCGATCTCCGGTGGATGCAGGCTAAGCCAGGCTGTCGGATCGCCGAAGAAGGCCTCGCGCGCGCGGTATAGTGATAGCGCCTGGGGCAAGATTGCACGGTGCATGATCACGAAGACGGATTTGGGAATCTCGCGCGCGAAATCAGCCATGAAATACGACGGGTAGTAGCCCTTGAACAGGAAGGGCTTCCCGGCGGCATCCTGCAGGCCGGCGAGGTGATGCCGGATTGCCCCCCAGGAAACGCTCCGTTCCGCCGGCGGCGAGAAGAGGTCCGCGACCGCGTCGAGCTTCAGGAGATGCATCCAGAAATAATGGAAATTGTGGATTCCCGGGGCGGCGGTCCGTCCGTAATGGGAGGAAAAATCGCCGGACTGTTCCTCGCGGGGCATGGTGCGTGACAGCCGGAAACCGGTGACCGGCGCCAGCCAGAAACGGGCTGCCAGATTGTCGATGAAACCGACATCGAGAAATTGGCTCAGGGCCTGGGCCATGAAAGTAGTGCCCGATCGGGGGCCGCCGGAGACGAAAATGGTGGGCCGCGTCGGTCGCGCATTGCCGGACGGTGCCTCCGCGAGGCGCTCGTTCAACTGCTGCAAAAATGCCTCGTTTTGGGTCGAAGGTTTGAATACACCGATGCGGCCGGTTTTGTTCGAGATCTTCACGGGTTGGCACTTCCTCCGATGAGACTGCGATAAAGGGCCGCGACATCCCCGGCCCGGGTCGTCGCATCGAACATGGCGCGCGCCTTCGTGCGATTGGCCTCGCGCATCGCCAATCGGAGCGCAGGATCGTCGCGCAGCCGGATCAGATGGGCCGCGCTTTGCTCGGCATCGAAGTCCGGATCGACGAAACCGTTCCTGCCGTCCTCGACATAACCCTGGAAGGCGCCGACGGTGACGACCGGCAGGCCGACCATCATGGCCTCGATGATGTCGCGGCCCCAGGGGCTGGGGCGCAGGCGCGTCAGCCGCAGCAGGGCGTCGCAGGACGCGAGCGCGCGAAGCGGTTCGGAGACATAGCCGTGGAACTTGATCCGGTCGTCCAGGCCGTGTTCGCGTACCCGTGTCAGGATATCGTCGAGATAGGTGTTTTGCATGCCGGGCATGAGCCGGGTATGGGCCAGGCCCCCACAGACATGGAAGACGATATCGCGGCGATCCATTCGTTCCAGCGCCAGCGCGACATCGACGACCCGGTCGACGCCTCGGTTGTGGGAGATATTGCTCAGGATCAGGACCCTAAACCCGTCGGCAGGGGTCATGAGCGCGGGCAGGGGCGGAATGACGTCCGGCAGGTCGGGAGCGGGGTTGTAAATTCTTGTCATCTTCGCGATCGCCGTTGGCCGGTTCGCGAGCGCGACGAAATGCTCGGTGACCGGCTCGCTGATCGGCACGATCGCTGTCGCGTAGCGGGCGATCAGCCGGTTGACCAAGCGGGCGGACAGGGTCTCGGTGAGCTGGGTTCGGATGTGACAGACGCAGGGCAGACCGAACCAGCGCGCGATCAGAAGCCCGGTCAGGGCGATATTCTCGTGGTTGACATGGATCAGCCGAATGTCGTGCTCGGCAATCAGGCGGCGGAAGACGGGGATCAGCCCGATCAACCGGCGCAAATGCCATAGGTAACGGAGGGCGGAAAACAGATTGTGCCGATCGGCCGGGCGGAATTTCGGGATATGGCGGACAATCCGCGTGGCGATATCCGCCCCGCGAAAGCCCTCGACTTGAGCGTTGGTCTCCAGGAGCACGACAACCGGCTGCCATCCGGTCGCGGCCAGCTTCTCGACGATGTAAAGCAGCGAGCGCGATGCGCCGCCCTTCCCGGTATCGGCATCGAGATAGAGAATGGCCGTCTCGCGTTCGGCTCCGGCGCCGTCCAAGGGTTTACCCCGGAGAGAAATCGCTTCGGGGAGGGCCTGGGTCATGCCAGGGCCTGGCGCAACAGCGCCTTGTAGAACGGTCGCTGCGGTGCCAGAGGCTGTCCCGCGTGGTAGAGCAGGGCCAGAGTGCCGCCATAGTCCCGGCACACCGCCTGGGCCCTGGCGGCCTCGGTGAGCGCTTCCTCGATCGTGAGGTCGCGATACTTGCCGCCGAAAAAACCGAAATCCATGACCGCCGTGGAATGCTGGACCAATTGCCGCGGCTGTCGCCGCCGCAGGCTGTAACCGTGAAACGGTCGGCAGGTACCGGCGCGGAAGCTGCTGGTTTCCGGGTAGGAGAGCGTGCAGTCCATGGTCATGCCGGCATCCTCCCAGATATCCGGGGTCACCGTGCTGTCGTAACGCAACGTATGCTGGCGGCCTTCTAGCACGGGATAGCCGAGTGCGGCCTCCAGGCCCTCGCGCTGGCGTGTCCATTCCGCAGGGTCGGTGGCGGCCGCGTAGCCGGGATGGAAGCCGACGATATGTCCCCTGCGCCGGACCGCGTCGCCCAGCTTGCGAAGCAGGCGTGGCATGGTGTGGACATAGGGGCTGTCGTTGCTGAGCCAGGTCGGACCCATGAAATAGAAACGGCTCTGCTGACCGAAGTGTTCCGACAGGTCCATGATTTCGTTGAACGAGGACCAGGGCAGGCGCGAGAGGTAGCCGACCACGATCCGCTTCCAGGCCGCTTGCGGGTCGCGCCGCCGGACCAGGTCGCCCGCCGCGTAGCGCAGTGGCAGATGGGGCCGGTGATAGCCGCGCAGGCGGTCGACGTCATGGGTCAGAAGAACGCCGTATTGCGTGCGATTGGCCGGCTTCTCCTCGCCGCGAATCAGGGACGCGAGATCGTGGGCCGCGCGGTCGGCGAGCGGCGCAAGATGGCTGTCCTGGCGCGTCGCGAGGGCACCTTCGATCGAAAACCGGCCATAGCGGTCAGTATAGGCCGAATCGCGCTCCTCGATCCGGGAAATCTGATGAAAGATCAGGCCCAGGGCGTCATAGGCGAGGCGCGCCCCGGCAACCGCAACGCCCGCCGGCGGCAGCAGCCGGTTCGGACCCTGCCCGGCCTCTATTCCGGCCAGGGCATCATGGGCCGGATAAATACCTTCCGTGTCGAGGGTGACGCCGCTCGGGAAGATAGCAGCCGGCACGGCCAGCGCGCCCGCCGGGGGCCGATCCCCATAGTGCAGAATGCGGTCCGCCTGCTTGACCCTTTGCACGGCATGGGCTCGGTCGAGAAAATCGCAGGCATAGGCGATTTCAGGCTCGAAGAGCTGAAGCTCGGGCGCGATGGACAGCCGATAATAGGCGGTCGTCGTCATGGTGCCGGTGTCCGGCCCAGTCGATCCGATCTCGATTCCATCCCGTCAGGCTCCGGCTTCGAGGGCGGCGAGGACTTCCGCGCCGATACGCGCGCTCTCGCCCGCTTCGAGGTAAGGATGCATCGGCAGGCTCAGCACTTGATGGGCAAGCGCCTCGCTCGTGTCCAAGGGCACCGGCGTTTTGCAGATCTCGGCATAGGCCGGTTGGAGATGGAGCGGGCGCGGATAATAGATCTCCGTCGGAATGCCGCGCTCGCGCAGGCGCGCGGCGACGGCATCCCGAATCGGCGTGCGGATCGTGTACTGGGCCCAGGCATGCCGGCCGTTCGCCGGGCGAGCGGGCCGCTCGACCGCCTGGCCCAAGGCCCGATCGTAGGCGCCCGCCACGCATTCGCGCGCATCCAGTTCCGCTTCCAGAACCGCCAGCTTGGCCATAAGAATCGCCGCCTGCAGCGTATCGAGCCGCCCGTTCACGCCGATCCGGACGATGTGGTATTTTCCGTTGCCCTTGCCATGCGCACGGATCGAGCGCCAGCGCGCGGCGCGCTCGGCGTCGTCGGTCAGAAGGGCGCCGCCATCGCCGTAGCAGCCGAGCGGCTTGGCTGGAAAGAAGCTCAGTGCCGTGGCCGGCGCGAGGCTGCCGACGCGGCCGTCGCCCGTCGCGCCGCCGAAGCTCTGCGCGCCATCGGCCAGCAGGAACAGCCCGTGGCGCTCGGCGATCGGCGCGATCGCGCGGTAATTCGCCGGAAGGCCGTAGAGATCGACCGCGATCGCAGCGCGCGGGCGCACGTGGCCGGCATTCGCAACCGCTTCGACCGCGGCCTCCAGAGAGGCCGGTTCGAGATTGCATGTGGCTGGGTCGACATCGACGAAGACCGGGACCGCGCCGAGCAGACAGATAACCTCCGCGGTCGCCGGAAAGGTAAAGGTCGGAACGAAGACCGCGTCGCCCCGGCCGATTCCTTCGGCCATCAGGGCGATGAGCAGGGCATCCGTTCCGCTTCCGACCGCGACCGCGTGGCCGCCACCCGCAAAGGTGGCCAGCGCCGCCTCGAGCTCGGCGACTTCCGGCCCCATGATGTATTGGCCGTGTTCGAGCACCGCGGCGATGCGTGCGTCGATCGCGGGCTTCAGGCGCGCATATTGGGCCTTCAGATCGATGAAGGGCAGAGGAGCCGGTGACTCAGTCATCGCAGGAAATTCCATTCTCGGTTTTCACGTGGCGTTCGCCCGTGCGCGGGCAGATCAGGTCTTCTCCAAGGCGTTCGCCCGCCCGGCTGACCCAGCCGACAAGGCGCGCGGGCGTGCCGATTGCGAGGCCGTGATCCGGCACGTCGTGGGTCACGACCGCGCCAGCGCCGATCATGGCGTAGCGGCCGATCGTAACGCCGCAGACCACGGTGGCGTTGGCGCCGATCGTGGCGCCCCGCCGGACCAGGGTGGGTGAGAATTCGTCGCGTCGATTCACGAAGGCGCGGGGCCGCAAGACGTTGGTGAAGACACAGGACGGCCCGCAAAAGACATCGTCCTCCAGGGTCACGCCTTTGTAGAGGGCGACATTGTTCTGAATCTTGCAGTCATTGCCGACGATCACGTCGGGCCCGATCATCACGTTCTGGCCGATCACGCAATTCCGGCCGACGGCCGTGCCGGAGAGCAGATGCGCGAAATGCCAGACCCGGGTTCCGGCGCCGATCTCGACGCCGTCGTCGATGGCTGCCGTAGGGTGAAGAAAGGGCGCGGCGGTCATGGCGATGTTGCCTCTAGCGCGATCGGTTCGCCGCGGGACAGGGAGTCCTGGCAGGCGGACAGGACGCGCAGGACATTCAGCGCCTCACCGGCATTCGACAGGGGCTCGGTCCCGGTCGCGATGCATTCGAGAAAATGAGCGCATTCGACGGCCAGCGGTTCGTCCTTGTCATAGGGTATCGGCAGGGCCGCGGCCTTCTCAACCGATGGCAGGTTTCCCTGCCACCCCACCGCATGGGGGTAGAGCA
>Ga0302135_10001764_pt1 | contig 12969 bp, 12 predicted proteins | sample CBN3_surface_MG_FD_203119 | JGI IMG/M metagenome (GOLD analysis project Ga0302135, IMG submission 203119) | Marine microbial communities from Western Arctic Ocean, Canada - CBN3_32.1 | ecosystem: Environmental > Aquatic > Marine > Oceanic | place: Canada: Western Arctic Ocean | collected... | reverse complement strand
GGCGCAACGAACGCGACATTGCCTGTGCCCGCGCCGACCAGTACGCTCGCGGCTGTTAGTGACGCGACCCCTGTGCCGCCCTGCGCGACAACAAGCGGCGTGTTCAGTCCCCCGCTGAGCGTGACGGCCCCAGTCACTCCGAGATTGCGACTAAAGAACCCGTCCCTTGGCCGTGAGGCGCCCGACTTGCCGATGTCATACGTATTATCGGTGAAGAGCAGATCCTGTGTGATGGGGTTCGGCAACGCCCCGACCACCGATGTCGTCGCCGCGAGTAGTAACGAGGAGGTGGTGATTCCCATGCCCACCTGCCTGGAGAGCGACGGTGCCGATGACACAATGGCCCCCGGTGTCGCGCCGATATAATACGTGGTGCCGACCACCACCGACCCGGCCGAATTCACCTCACCAGCGAGTCTGATGGTGCCGGAGGTGTTAATCGCAATCGCGCTCACGGCCACGCCGATGCTCTGCGGGGTCGTACTCGTGGCGGCGGCGTCCGAATCCGTGAGATACCAGAGACCCTTCGTCAATGCAGGAGACTCAGCACCAGAACTCATGTAGACCACTTGGCCTGCCGTCACGGCCTGGCCCACGGTGCCTTCGATGTCGAGGTTCACTGACGCGCCAGGCACGGCCTGGACATTGTCCTGGTCGTCAATCAAGACATCAGCACTGGTCTTGACCATGAAGCGGAGATTGGCCCCTGCTGCCAGGTAGGCCACATACCGCCCGGCGGAATCCGCCACGATGGGATTCGCGTTAGCGACATCGAGCGCGCTGGTCGTATACGTGGTGGCGTTGGTGGTCGTGCCCGCTTGATACGTGTAAATCTTCGCCCCTGAGACGGCGACACCGGTCGTGTCTAGGACCGTCTGGTAGGGGGTCGGTGTCAGTGTGCCTGCCATGTGGATAGGTCTCCTTTTAGCGCCTGGACAGAGGGCCACCAATGGCTGTCCGCCCGGACCTAATACGGTCGTTCAGCGCCGTCGTGCTGTCCCCTTCAGGCGCCGATCCGGGTGCGTCTGGTTGCCCTGACTCACGCACTGCTGACCGCACGAGCTCGAGCGCCGACGCCTGTGCTGCCATACTCGCCGCAGAGGTGCCCCGGCCTGGGCCGACCGCTATGGACAGTCCCCGTGTCAGCGCCTTGACCGCTGTCGGGCTTTTGAAGACAGCACTAAAAACCGCTGGGGTGAGGAGCGATAGAATTGCATATCCTGGGAAGCTCTCTCTGAAATATGCCGCCGCCGTGGTGAGCGACCCTGACGCGATCAGTTGCCCAGCGGTCCCAGGAGGGTTGGCTAATTTGCCCATCTGCTCGGTCAGTCGGGTAAAGTTATCCAGTGCCGTCGTGTTCTCGGCGCCCCCAAAAATGATCTCCTTCGTGTTGGTGTCGAGCTTGTTGTACGCAGTGCGAAACCGCTGCGCCCCCTCGAATCCGCCGCCCGACAGCACCGGGTCCAGGTTCCGCTCAAGCCATGCACGTCCCAGCTCCGGTCCAAGGGCTTTATCAATATTTACCAGCTCACGTAACCCCTCAATGTTTGTTCCACCCGAGGTGACGTAACGGTTAAACACGCGCACGGGCTCGTCTGCGAAGGTGTCGAGGACGGCATCAACACGCACCCGGTCCTTGATCGCCTGACGGCCGCGTCTCAGGGCTTCCACCGCTTCGGGTCCGGCTCGTCGCGTGGCCGCCTGGACTTGCGCCTCGAGGGCACCGACGACCAATTTTATTGGCCCCCCCTCTGTGCGGGCATACGCCTTCATATCTCCGAGGATGTCGTCAATAACGCCGATGTCAGCCCGTCCCGTCGTGAGTTGGCGTAACTTGCCCATCTTGAGATACGCCCGTAGTTCCCGGCCTACCAATCCCCCGGCAGTGTCGCGCTTCAGTGTTAGGTCATCCCATAGTTCTTGGAGCTGATACTTTGGGTCAGCGAGGACTGCGGTGATGTCCACAAATTCGCCCGATTGTCCCGTGGCCTCTCGGAATCTGGGATACGCGTCGTCCGCGATGGCCGTGTATTCGGCGCGAGCCTGTCTCATACGGTCCCGTGCGGCAGTGCCCCACTCCTCTGGCGAAATAGGCGACGGGGAGACATCATCAGCGATCCCTTGTGCCGTGCGCCGTAGAGCTGCTACCCGTGGGGGGCTCTTGCCTAACTCGACAACCATGCCTCCGGGGGTATATTCCAGCCCTTCTTGGACACTACGCACCGCCCGATTACCAGACGCCGTCGCCAGATCCACCGGTATATCCTGACGTGCGGCATACTCTACGGCCTCGCGCTGTACCGGGTTGGGGTTGCGTAAGAGGGGCGGGACATCAACGCCAACTCTCCGACCAGGCCGCACGTTCCCGATTCCAAGGGAGCCAAAAATGCCCGTAATGCGACCGAGACTGCCGGCCGTGTCACCACGCTCGAAATCTTCAGCGGCTTGGTCGAGTGCTGGTCCGACACCAGGCACAGCGGCATACGTGAGGTGTTTGAGCGCATCGGCTGGTCGGTTCGTCTTGAGCGCCTCCCACGACTTCCAGAGTTGGTCCTTCGCCCCTTCGGCCAGCCCGGAGACAATGTCGAGCGCGATCGCCGGGTTGCTGACGGCCTGATTAAAGGTGTCGCTCAGGTCAGATGGGTTAAGGCCAAATCCACGGACGGCTTCCGTTACGAACCGACCCGCACCTTGTTTTACATCGGCTGGAAACCGGTAGTTAGGGTCATTCGGCCCCGGACCAATCCCTGTGGCCCCACGGAGTGCTCGAGCGGGGTCTCTTGCTTCTACGGCTTCCGGTGAGCTTCGTTCAAACCATCCACTGGTCACGGGTTCCACGGGTGCAGTTGGCGGCGTTTGGGACCGCACCGGCGCATTTCGTTCAAACCATCCACTGGTCACGGGTTCCACGGGTGCAGTTGGAGGCGTTTGGGACCGCACCGGCGCATTTCGTTCAAACCAACTCTGTTGTGCCATTACTGAACCCTCTTTGCCCCCAGGCTTTCATAGTGTTCTACCTCTTCTGGTGAGGCTGTGACCAACTCGACCCCGTCAGGCGCAAGCATCTCAACACCGCCAGCGGGCACGCCATCACCCGGTACGGCGGTTCTTGAATACCGGTTACCAGGAGTCCCCCCCACGTCCGTAGTGTTGATGGAATTAAGACGTATCTGTAACGTGTCTCGCATCAACTGAATACCGGAGAGCAGTGCCTCCTTGGACCATTCGGTCTTCAGGTTCTCAGCCGCGAGCGCAATACTCGAATCAGTCGAAGAGAGTCCCCCTCGGTAGACCGTCGCTAATTCAGACACGAGATCCGTAATAGTAGAATTGAGGTTGTTGGCAATACGCTGCGCTTCTGCCCCAAGTGTGCCCGCCATTGCCGACTTCATACGAATATTATTCAATGCGGGGAATTGTCCAGCATCCCACTCCTTGGCGAAATCCTCAACAAGGTCCAGGGAATGATACGCGAACGTGGTGGCCTGCCGCATACGCAACTGACCCGCGCTGTTCAGTGTATTCAGGTGCCTGCTTACTGCGTTCCAGTCCTGCGTGGCCTCAGTCAAGTCGTACCCCAGCACCGCCATCTCCTCGCGCACCAGGCCAGTCAGTTTACGCAGCCCGGTCAAGGTCGGCGGCTGTTCTCCCCTGCTCACCGCGTCAGCGATTACCCGAGCTGTCTCCCTGTCTGCATCCCGACCGTGTTGTGTCGATTGCGATGAACCGGCCGTCGTGAACTGTCGCCTTGCGGTGAGTTCCTGTTCTGGCGTGAGCTGGGCAACGGGAATCCCGAGACCCTGAGCGACCCTTGCCAAGAAATCCCGATAATCAGTTCCAGCGCCCCCCTGCGTGCTTCCTGACGGATCATCGCCAAAGGCTATAGCTTGATCCAACCACACTTGGTCATGCTCAATCGGGATACTGCCTTCTGGTATTTGCAGGTTGGGGTTGTCTAATAACGCCTGACGCGCAGCAGCCCATTTGCCAGGCTTTAATGACTCTGGTAAAGCGTTGAACCCCAGAGCTATATTGCGTAAATACTGGCCCTGCTCATCTGGGCTCAGATAATCAGTTGGAGGGTTCTGTAGTCCATGCCACGCTTCTGCCATCGGGAGGCCCCGTTCTGCACCCGCAGCGGCAACGAAGTCTTCCGGCCTCCAGTCTGGGTTCCCGAACACGGCATTGATACGGATGGCCTCATTGGCTTCACTCGCATCAGCTGTGATCCGTCGTCGGTCCTCTGATGCAAGACTATCTGTCCTCGCCCTAATGTAGTCCGTGTTCGCCTGCTCCTGCTCCAGCGCCTGCATCTGCCCCGGTATCGCCGCGATGGTATCCCCAATGCCCTGAACGGCCCCGCCCCACGCCTGTCCGCTGGCTTGAGCGGCCTGCGCCTGCGCGTTCGCCGCCTTGACGAGCGCCTGCGCCTCCGCCTCATTCCCACGACCCATCAGGTCTGTAATGGAACCGACGTATCGGTTCTCGGCCGGTGTATATCGGAAGGCCATTATGTTGCCGTCGCCAGTCCGAGCTGACGGTTGAACTGGTCTTGTGCGTTATTGCGTCCCTGGTTCCATTGCTCAGACCAATTACGATAGGCCTGGTTGAACGCCTGGTCTTGCGCTCTCAGGCCAAAGTTCTGTTGTCCTGTGTAGGCTCCCAGATTCGTGTTGTATGCCCCCAGGCGTCGATTCTCGGCTGTCTGATTCTGATCTCGACGGGCCGTCTGGTTGGTGACATATGCCTTATACCGGTTGTCCTCGTTTGTGCCGTAGGCGTCTCTCGCATTCCCGACGTTGGTATCGAAGGCGCCAGACCTGAGACCCTCGTTCATCCCGTATGATTGCAGCGCATTCCCATAGTTGGCCTGGTAGGCGTTGAATCGGTTCCGCTCGGCGGTATCGTAGGTGTCCCGCTTACGGGCATCGACGCTTGCATACTCCTGTGACGCCGAGTTTGCTCCGTAATCGAAGAGAGCCTTCATTGTTGCACCAGTTCTACTGATACCGCGTGCGGCACCGCTCCGTTCCAGTGCGTCCAGTCCCTGTTGGAGCCTGAACTGATAGCTCGGGTCTGCCGCCATGTCCGCAGCGGTCGGAGCCTCGAACGGTGTCGCAGACGCGTACGGGTCTCGCTCGAACGGTGTCGCGGCGGTATAGGCCGGCGGCCGGAACTGGTCGGGAGGGACGTACGTCTCAGGACTGTAGGTCGCGAGGGGGTTGTAGGGCGTAATCATGCTGCCCATCGTGCCGCTGCCGTACCCGGTAGCACCTAGCGTGGGTGGGCCAGCTACGGCCCTAGGGTTGAAGAGCCCGCTGCCGCCTGGACCGACTCCGTATGGATAGCCCCCGCCTGGATAGCCCCCGCCTGGATCGCCCCCACCTGGATCTCCTACGCCTGGATCGCCCCCGCCTGGATCGCCTCCGCCTGGATCGCCTGGCGGCGCTTGCCCAACTCCATATCCCCACCACATGCCCTGCGATGTATCTGCCGCTTTGTCAGCCCCACGCAGCACGTCGACAATGCCAATGAGGACACCGTCTTGTTCGTTGTTTTTAAAGTCGATCCGGTCCTTCCCGTCAAAAGTCGCGCCTTGGAATCGCTTCTGAAAAGCGGGGCTTGCTACCATCGCTGCCACGTCAGACGGCCTTGTTAGCCCGGACAGAAATGCCGCAGCGTCGTACTTCGCTGTCACAACATCAGTGTTCGCCCAGTTCTCCTGGTTGAATCCGGACGGCGCCGCGCCTGTCCTTGTTGGGGGCTCGGTTGTAGCAGTCGTGGTTTTAGTAGTCTTGGTTTTAGTATTCTTGGTTTCAGTATTCTTGGCTGCAGCAGTCGGTCGAACCCAATCAGGTCCCTTACCCCATGACTCATTGGGGTCTGCTGCCATAGCGTCATACCTTCTTTGTAAATAATCTTGCCTTTCTCGCGAGTCTCGCTCGTCCTTCAGCCTTATAGCCTCATCCTCATCCCGCCTTCTATCGTCCCGCCGGTTTTTCGCAGCCTCGTCGTCTATTAGCTTTTGGTAAGCCGTTCTGCTTTTTGCCTTTGCTAAATCGTTCGCAGACAGACGCGGCCCTGAGGGCGTAGGCGTAGGCGCAGGGATAGGTATCCGGTTGTAATTGTCAGCCCCATACTCCTCGTACTCATCACCGGGCATGCCATAGGAATTTTCCATCTTTACACCCTCCCCGTCGTCTTCGGCCACGTCATCGGCGTCGGGTCTTCTACGTAGTCGGGCAATTCCGGCGCCGTTAATTGCAGCGCGTCAGGCTCGACGTATGAGACCAGTTCCTTGTTCGGCATGTTCATCAGTCTCCGCATCACATTGACCTGGTTCTGCGTGGCCCCATACCGCTTGTCGTCACTACGGCCCCGAGATAATTCGCTGGCTCGGGTATTGAAGGATGCATCGCCGTAACGACGAAAGTCGTTGAGTCCCTCAGCCTTCGACAGTCCGTAATTCTGCCGATCCGCGTGGCGCTTCGACATGCGATCCAGTTGCTTCTCGCCCCTCACGTACGCTAATTGATCCGCCGCAGTCTGTCTCTGTAGATCAGCCGCACGGTTCGCAGCAGCGGTCTGTAGGGCTGCGGATTCCCTTGCCGCGCCACTCTGCACCTTGGCACCGCCGAGCATGCCGACTCCGGTGGCAATACCAGGAAGGGCAGCAGCTATTCCGGCGGTTGTTATACCAATAGACATCTTATATTTCCTTGTTCTTGCAGAAGACGATCTGCGTCAATCGAGCCGTCTCGTCGTGCCCATAGTTCTCACGCAAGGACCGAGAGTGGAAGTATTCCGCCGGAAAGAGCACCACGCGATTGAACCGGGACGAGACGTGCTGACGCAGAGACCATTGCTCTCGGTCGCTCCATGCCTGTGCTTCCTGTACCATGGCCGTTGCGGATTTAGCGTGGCTTTCTGTGACACCTGACCATCGGTGTCGCCAGAAGTCAGTCCCGTCCCCGTCTTTCGGATCGGGAGTCAAATACAGGATAGCCGTCCAATCGCCCATACTCAGGTCCGTGTGGATGAAATGTGGCTCTTCTTGACCCTCAGGGCTCTGACGCAAGAGAGACAACGTCGCAATGAGGTCTGGCCGCATCTCCGTCAACCAGTCGGTGAAACCGCTTGGTTTGCACGCCGAAAACCCATGCCATTCCACGCCGCCGACTTCAAACGTCTGGAACGCATGCGCCAACGCTAATTCGCGATACGCGGTCGGGTCAGAGAGTACGTTGTCGTAGACATGGACATCAGGAATGACTTCATCGCCTTCTGTGTCATGTCCGAATCCATGGCTTTCATGCTCAAGTGCCATCAGGCGATGCGAGACCTGCTCGTTTAACTCTTCCGCTGCAAGCTCTGCCGACTTCATGCGCCCAGTTCCTTCTGATACGACATCTCGATGCGCGTGAATCCCATACGGTCGTAGAACTGTCCGACGCGCTCGGTGGGGGCAATCATCTGGAGTGTCTTGGCCCCGCGCACCATGGCCCACGATTCCGCCGCCTTGAGGAGTCGCACGCCATCACCACGATGCCCAGGCGTCACCCACCAGAAGACCTCCCCGGCGCACAATTCCCCAGACAGGAAATGGACCGTGCAAAGTATCCCGATCATGCCCACCAGGGTACCGCCGCGCTCAAGGACCAGAATCGCGCCATTCTCATGGTCAATCAGATTACCCGCAAGGATTGCCATCTGCTCGGGGTTTTCACGCAGGACATCCCGATACATCTCTGTCTGTGCGAATTGCTGTCCCATCGCCACCAAAGCGGGCACATCTTGCATGGTGGCCGGTCTGATCATGCGATCTGCTCGCAGCTCAGGTCTAGGGAGTACTGCATCGTGGTCCCCCCGCTCGAAGCAAACGAAGTCGCATACGTGATCGTGCTCCCGTCGTCGACTCTCACTAGTGTCGTCAGGCTCCCCACGGTCGCTGTCGTGTTCCCCGTCATGGCCGCGCTGCTGGTCGTGCAGCTCACGGTATCGTCGGTCCAGCCGAACGTCACGGTCAAGGACGAGCTCGTCGTGGCCGCCCGTGAGATGCGCGATGACATCGAGAGCCGATACAGACCCGGCGACACCGAGAGGATGGGGAAACTGGTCGCGCTGATCGAGGCTCCCTGCGTCGACGCCGAGACGGTCGCCATAATCTGCGGTCCTGCGTTGACGCGGTCCACTACCGAGAGCAGCCAGTACCGCATCGCCTGAGTCACGCGACCGGAGATCCGGTTCGACGCCACCGTCGGCTGCACGACGATCTCCGGCGTAGGCGCTATGGTAATCATCCATCAGCCCTGAGTCCCTGTAAGTTGCGACCCTCGATATCTGCCCCGACGATGCGCCACGGAATCGGGTCTGATACGACGATCTCTGGCACCCACGCGCGATCGGAACTCGCGAGTCTCGTCCAATAGACCCGCGTCCCGAATGACCCCTGCGTGCCAGCCGAGGCCAACTGGGTATTACTCCACGTCTTTAGGTCCGCGCTCGTCCGCATCATGACCTGTGGGTCGACGCCCTGCCCTGACGACGTCCCGAGCCCCGGCTCCAGCAGTAACTCCAGTCGAGAGACGAACATGCGCCGGGCACTCTCGCTCAACCACAGCGGCGGCGGCACACGTAATCGGCGTATGAGATCACCGTTGCATTCCGTAGTATGCGCCGTGTCCATCGAACAGATCATTCCCGTCTCGCGATTCGCCACCAGGTGTTTCCCGAACGCATAGCAGTGACTGCGTGGTCCCCAGAAGTCGTACTCACCAGCCGAGATATCCCAGACACCGCGTTCGTGCCAGAGCCCCGTCGAGAGGTCGAACACCCAGGTCGCATTCGCCGCCGGGAACGTGAGACAGTAAAACGTGTGCCCCTGCTCGCTATAGACCACAGCTTCCGCATCAGTAATCTTGCTCGTCCTGGCATAGCCCGCGATGGCCGTCTCGACAGCATACGAGCTGATACGCGCAGGGACCAGGCCGGCAGCGGCGACAACAACGCCCGCCCCTTCGGCCGTCTGAGACAACCAGATCATCCTGTCTGTTGCCAGTTTTACGGAATATGGCGCGCAGGTGCCGTAACTGAACACACTCCCAGGGACAGGCTGGAACGGGAATGGACTCGTGCCCGCGTCATACCACACCTCACCCGTCTGCTCGCCAATGAGCCAGACCTGGTTATTGCCGTCCACGACCATCGCTTTCCACGGGTCTGGGGCAATACTGCGCTGGGCATACTGGGTGGCGTCCCAACTCGCGCCGTTATTCAGGGCGGAGATATAGAACTTTGATGCGGCACTATCGAACGAGAGAAAATAGCCGTCAATCATGCCGACCATCGTGCATTTACCAGCCAGCGCCCCGATCGAGGCGGACAGCGTATTGGTCGCGATGGTCAATAGATACGCATTCGTCCCCGACCCGATCAGCAACTCCCCTCCAGCATCTCCATTGCTCGCGATGGACGCGGGGTTGGGGTCGTTCGTGACCGTCCCGTTGGTCACAATTGACGCGGCATTCGTATCGAGCACTTTGTATACATGCTCCCCCATCACCGCAAAACAGCGGTCAGCCATCGCGAATAACGCTCTGCCGTTGATATCCGCAACGGTGACGTATTCCTCTTGGCCGGGGCACGGATAGAGTGACGCGACATGCGGAGAGGCCGATGACTGTGTCGGCTCTGGATACCAGTTAACCGTGCGCTCGCAGTCAGCCCACGGGCTCTGCTGTTCGTTCGAGCCGTACACGAAGCCAGGATACTGCGCCATTATGAATCCGAATAGATATTGTAGTGCGGCCCACCACCGCCGAACAGTAGGCCGGCGACACCACTGGACAGGTCCATAAGTCGCTCATTTGCACGTTTCACATCAGCCTTACTCTCCATAGCCGCTTGCTGGATGTCCGGCGTGAGCGGAGAGTCAAATGCGCTGGCAAGTTCTTTCGCGAGGTTCGTCCGCATAAAGCGTCTATACCCCGGAGGCAGTGCCACATCATCGCTGATCGCGGTAAATTCACTGACGGGCACCAGGGTATAAATAACGCCCTGCAGCGTGGTGCTTGTCGGAATAGGCCAGAGGTAGATCGTACCGAGACCGGCGGCATACGTAGGGTCGTAGTAAACCGCCTGCGGATATACCGACGTTAACCCCTTCTGTGCAATGCCAGCCCACGCATCCTCAGTCAGCGCCGGTCCTAGATTGTATTCCATCGTCGGAGAGACCGAGGTGTCCTGAAAACCGATGTTATCAATCGCTGTCGGGCCAGTGGGTCGCGCGCAGTCAATCGCTCCTCCCGTGCCGATCGTGTAACTACTCGCCGTTGAGATTGTCCAGATCGTCCTGGCTCGGCTATAGACCGTTAACCCCTCCGTGGCGAGGCCATCAATCCAATCGTTGAGTCGAGACAGGCCATAGGCTGCATCATTAGCCGACGCCGTCTCTCCGACTTGTAGTACACGTAGGTCTTGTAGGGCGGCCGTGATGAGTTGGCTAACGGTCATAATTAGACCTGATACAAGGCATTCATCAGCGTAGCTGTCGTACTCGTGCTGTTTACCCGGATGCACTTCAGGGGCAGCACCGTGCCGGCGAGTACCGTGAATGGCGCCAGGCTCCCATTCTCAAAGATTGCGACGACGACACCGGCCCCGCCAACGAAGATCGCATCAGCGGGAATCGCCTTTGTTGCAGCATTTGCTGCGTAGGTACTGCCGTCAAAATTCACGGTGTCACTCTTCGTAATGACAATCGACTTATTGTAGGTACCGCTCTCTTGCGCCATGCGTTACACCCCTGACTTATTCGGCCGACCACGCTTACGTCTGACTGGCGTCACCGGCACCGCCGGCACCTGCTCGTGGGTCGCATCATCAGCCTGCTTGGCCTCTGCTTTAGCGAGATCCCCAAGGCTCTGATCCGCAAAATGTCTCTGCGCTGTTACCTCTGCGACCGATCGCATCTCCAGCTCGAACTTCTCGACAGCCTTGTCTGGGCCTTCTGCCCACCCCTGCTCAATGGCGCGGTCGTACTCATCATGATTCTTCACGATGAGCTGGCATGACCGAGAGAACGCTTCGCCCATCGCATCGCCCACTGCGGCCGAGGGGTCTCCGCACATCACCTTGCCGTTATCTCGCTGGAAGGCCTTGAACAGCATCCGGGGATACTCCTCGAATCCGTTGGCATTAAACCCGTTCTGCCGTATCGGGGTATTCCATCGCTCAAGCTCTCGCGAGAAGTCGGTGTCGGGATTGTGGACAATCGCCATATATGCCTCATTGAAAATCGAGGGGAGCCACGTTCTGTGACCCCCCTCTACGTATGATTACGCTACACCGCCTGTGATGTTCGTGACCGTCCCCGACATCGGAGTCGCCACAAACGAGTTCCACAGACCATTTGCTGCGACTGCCTGCATGGCAATCGGAGCGGCTGAGTTGGTTGTGATCACGTCATAAGAAGTGCCTGCACCAGACAGACCCCCCGTGAACGTGAGTGTATGTGCTGCGACCCCGTTACCGATGATCATCAACACAGTGCCATCCATGTCCTTTGTCGGGACCGGGACAGTCAGCGCAATCACGCTAGTCCCGTTGAGGATGACCCGCATGTCCGTGCCGGCGGCTGGCAGGGTCAGTGTCCCGGTGGCTGTAATGCTGCTCACCACCGTGGCGCGTGACGCCTGATAGCCGACGATTTCTTGAGAGGCCGGTGTCGAGAAGTCTGCGGCGTCCCCATGCGTCACATTGCTCGTAATGACATGGGTGACAGTCGCAGTCCCGTTCACACCTCGCAGAACGGAGACAGTCGTACCAGACGTATAGTTCTGGGCGACCTGCATTACTTCTTGGTCTACCAGGACAAGCCGTCCAGCATCAAACGAGGTCGCGGAAGCGACGACAATAGACGTGTCATCGACTGCGACCGCAGCAGCGAGCGTTGTAGTTGCCAATGCCATATCAATTAACCCCAGACTCTCGCGGCAAGCCGCGCCTGAATAGTGGCCGCGCCGATCAGAATATCGAGACGGCTTGGATTCTGGTCCGTGCCAATCTGATACTGCTCGACCATCCTGATTGAGAAGCCAAGTGCCTTGCTCCGCACCGTGGTCGACTCTGCACCCGCACCGGGCTTCATCAAGTCGGCCATGACGAACGCAAACGCATCGGGGTGATAGACAAACGACTGTGGACTGGTCGTGGTAGCCAAGGTGCCACCAGCAGCCGCCGTCGCGCCCAAGACGGTAATCACCGCGTCATTAGCAGGACTCGCATCAACAGTCTGCAACTGACCAGAGGTAATAATGCTCGGGCTAATCGGCAGGGTCGCCATGACACCACTTGCGTCAGAGGTCGTTGCCGTCACTACAAACTGCTGCAAACGCCCAGTGGACGAATACGACAGCGGGTTGACCGAGTTCACACCAGCAATGGTAAAGACATCACCCTTGTTTAGTGTGGTGGCACCCGAGGCCCAGCCGTTCGTGGCAATCGTGCTGCCAGTCTGACTAGCGCCATTGATCAGTGGAGTGGATGCCGTGAAGGTGCCGGTGGTATGGACAGGATTGATAGGGTCCTGCAACCACTTATCCACACCTAACTGCTTTCGCCCAAACATGCCCTCTTCGTAATTCTCGGAGATGACGGCCGTTGGGTTGAACAGCGAGCTTGTGGTGTTTGCCAACGTACTCATGGCGAGTGGATCGAGTACGGCGCAACGACCACGAAGTGGAGTGGACAGATCCGTCAACTTCACACCAGCCTGGAGGTAGGTCAGCGTAGCTGAAGGAGTTGTGCCGGGGACACCCACAGACGAATAAATGTCCCGATAGACCGCATTGAAGGCCAGCACTTCCGCTGCATTGGCGAGCGCCTCGGAGCCAGGATTGATGTACCTCTCTCGGATATTGTCCAGCTCAGTTGTGGCCTGCTGGCTGGAGTACCCGAACGCCACGTTCT
>Ga0302135_10001759_pt1 | contig 12983 bp, 14 predicted proteins | sample CBN3_surface_MG_FD_203119 | JGI IMG/M metagenome (GOLD analysis project Ga0302135, IMG submission 203119) | Marine microbial communities from Western Arctic Ocean, Canada - CBN3_32.1 | ecosystem: Environmental > Aquatic > Marine > Oceanic | place: Canada: Western Arctic Ocean | collected... | reverse complement strand
TTACAGAGAACGAGCCGGTGGCTATACCCGTATCACTCGTCTTGGCGTTCGCGCTGGCGATGCTGCGGAGATGGCATTGATCGAACTGGTTGACTAAATAACAAGATGCGTTTTGGACTGGTTGTGGAGTACGACGGAACAGAGTTCCACGGCTCGCAACTTCAATCCAATGCGAGGACTGTGCAGGGCGAGCTCGAAAATGCCCTGCGCAAAGTCTTCAACAAAAACATAAGAATGTACCTGGCAAGTCGTACTGACTCCGGAGTGCATGCAAGAGGGCAGATCGGCCGCTTCGATGAAGAAACCGACATGCCACCCGATCAGATCAGGAAAGCGTTGAACTACTACATGACAAAAGACGTGCGCGTACGTTGCGCACAGCTTGTCTCGGATGGACCCGAAGGGTTCGATCCGCGTAGTGACGCGACCTCGCGTACCTACGTGTACACATTCAACGATGCCCGATCTGAACCAGCACTTGATCGTCACTTTGTGACCCATGTGCGAAAGAACATCGATGCAACAGTGATGAACAACGCAAGTCAGGCTTTTGCCGGCTCGCACAACTTCGCTGCCTTTGCGGGACCGAGCACTCCAGAAGAAGCGCCTACACAGCGCAACGTGGAATCTGCTTCGGTAACTCGTAAGGGCGAAAACATTGAATTCAAAATCACAGCAAATGCCTTTCTGCATCAGCAGATCCGCAGGATTGCAGGGGTGTTGTACGACGTTGGATCTGGCAAAGTTTCTGGCGAAATCGTCGGACAACTTCTCGCCACAACACAACGTGGTGCCGCATCTCTCGTCATGCCTGCTGAAGGACTTTGTCTCGAAGAAATTACTTATGACGGGATAGGCGAGTGCGGGTTGCCCGCAATTAACTCTGCTGAAACCGTTGATCTGAGCGTAAACTAGAGCGTCGACGAGTACGGATTGAATATGGTTACAAAGCTAAAGCATTACAACCCCCGAGCCAGTGAACTGGTTAACGACTGGCAAGTCTTAGACGCCAGTGGCCAAGTTCTCGGACGGCTCGCGACCCAGGTCGCAACGTTCCTGATGGGCAAGCACAAGCCCTCTTATGTTCCACACATGCTGACAGGCGACTTCGTCGTTGTCCTCAACGCCAAGGAGATCAAAGTCACCGGCCTCAAGGCTGAACAGAAGATCTACAGGCGCCACAGTCAGTACCCCGGAAACCTCAAAGAGATTCCGTATGCTCGAATGCAGGAACGACAGCCAGAGCGAATCATCGAACTGGCTGTAAAGGGAATGCTGCCGAAGAACAAGCTCGGCCGACAGATGCTCAAGCGTCTCAAGGTCTACGCTGGAGCAGAGCACCCTCACGAAGCCCAGATCCTCGGATCAGAACGACGTGAAGAACGTGAAGCCGCCGCAGAAGCGAAAGCTGAACTCGCCGCTGTAGAAGCTGCGAAGACAGCAGCAAAGAAAGCTGCAGCTCCTAAGGCCGAAGCCGCAGTAACGGAAGCGGTTGCAACCGAAGCAGTCGAAACTGCCGAGGCTGCGCCAAAGCCAACGAAGAAGGCACCTGCCAAGAAAGCTGCGGCCAAAAAGCCGGCAGCAAAGAAGCCCGCAGCAAAAAAGCCAGCCGCTAAAAAACCAGCCGCTAAAAAACCAGCAGCCAAAAAGCCAGCCGCAAAAGCAGCCAGCGATTCTGGAGAGAAATAGTTGACCAGCCAGCAGTATTACTACGGCACAGGCCGCCGAAAGACCGCAATCGCACGGGTTCGGGTTTACAACACACCGGGCGGATCAACCGTCAACGGCAAGCCGATCGACGAAGTGTTCACCGTTGGTGCATGGCTTCGACAGGCAATTAGCCCACTGGGTGCAACAAACCTTACCGACAAGGTAACCATCGTTGCCAAAACCCACGGCGGTGGTTCTGGTGGACAGGCCGGTGCGTTCGCACACGGTCTCGCACGAGCACTCGTCGTCATGGACGAGAACAACCGCAAGGCACTTCGTGACGCTGGTCTGATGACCCGTGACTCTCGAATGAAGGAAAGCAAGAAGTACGGTCTCAAGAAGGCCCGAAAGGCACCTCAGTACACCAAGAGGTAAGCCGCTCTCGCTATCTGATCAACAAAGAAGCCCCGAACGTAATGTTCTGGGCTTCTTTGCGTTTGCTAACAGATCAGCCTTAAGTCATCTCTCCTGCGGAGAACGAACCAGGGCATTCAACCGTGATCCTGAACTTGATTCAGGACCTCGCTCGAACCAGTCCGGTGCCAAATTATCCCGACATCACCGATTCACAAGCGTCGAAAAATCGTTCGACCTCCGCAATAGCTTCGGCCGGAACCACAACCCCACGATCAGTAAGATCTCCATGAAGCGACTTAGCCCGATCCGAAGCCCCACGCAGATCCTGAAATTGAGTCACCTGACCTGTGACCGAACTACCCGGGTCTTCGGATGAACGCTCCACTATCCCCAGCGACTCGATAACCCGATCAAGCGTTCGTTCAATCGACGCCATCATGTGTCCAAAGTTTCGTCATCTCCACGCACGATGTACTTCGCAACTATCAAACTCATAGCCCAGAAGAATTTAACGTCGTGATTGAGTAGATCGACCGGATCCGTCGAGTCGATTGCAGGTCGACTCACGGTCTGGTTCATTTCCTTCTCCCAGACCTTGCCATCGGCCACTGGCAACCCGACCTTGTCGAACAGCAGTAGACCGTCGTCCGGAAAGCTCGCCAATGACTCGGGCTGCCAGAACCAATCGATGTGTTGCGGCCCATATTCGCCTGGATAGTGAACCAAAAGATACCCGCCGCGGGGCGGAGCATTCCTCATCTGGTCCATCGATAACGTCGGTGTCACCTGTCGGGCAACGAACTCGTACCGACCTTGCACCACTTCTTCGATCGACTCATCTGCGACAGCTACATAAAGATCGATATCACTCAGCCAGTCGTCTTCACCACGAGAAATTGACCCCGAAAGCCAGGCAGCTTGGACACGGTCGTCCAGCTTCAAGTGCGCCGCGAGTGTTTGTACGAGATTCTGTCGTTCGTGGGTGCGAATCGCGGGAATATCTAACTTGGTGCCCATAGGACCAATTCTGTCAGATCGGTCATTGTTATTGATCACCGCAGAATCACCAAAACTAATTAGCGAGCAAGCCTCTCGACCGCAGTCCCTAACGCCAGCACACCGTCATCCTGAACTTGATTCAGGACCTCGCCCGATAGGGAGCAACCTGCATGCCTTCAGTACCGTCAAGCCCGCTCAATCGAAATGCACCGAGTCAACCCGGCCAAATCTGTGAGCAACGAAATCCTCGCATGCGGAAACTGCTCTAATGCCAGCTGCATCACCGCCTCTTCGATCGGCGGGTCGATCTCGATATAGGCCGCACTGGCGTTCGGCTTGAGCAGCGCCGCTATCCCCTCGAACAGCGGCCTAATCACATCCAGACCATCAGATCCGCCGTCCAGAGCCAAAACAGGCTCTCTGGCGACCTCCGCTTGAAGCCCGGGCATAGCGCCGCTGAGTATGTATGGCGGATTCGACACGATCACATCGAACTGTCCAGAAAGCAGTTCGAGCAGGTTGCCTTCGTACATGTCTAACTCTGCACTCAGGTCATTCGCGTTTTGTTGAGCAATCGTCAATGCATGCGGAGAAATGTCAGTTGCATGCACCTCCGCCGCCGGCATCTCGAGCGCAAGAGAAATAGCGATCGCCCCAGAACCGGTGCAGATATCGGCAACCCGCGGATTCTGTATCTTCCGCTCTCGAATAAATTCGACCGTATGCACCACTATCTGCTCAGTCTCTGGTCGAGGAATAAGAACATTCTCGTTCACGCTGAACTGCCTGCGAAAAAACTCAACCCTACCCGTGATGTACTGCAGCGGCTCTCGATCTGCTCGTCTGACGACCATCGCCTCAAGTGCTGCGAGGTGATCCGATGGTGGTGCATCAATGAGGTGTCCCAACTGCTCTACAGCTGACCAGCCGAACGCACTTCTAACCAACAATCGTGCATCTATTCCGGCATCTTCAATTCCAGCCGCGGAAAGACGCTGCGTTATCGACTGAATAAGGGATGAAACGGTTTCGTTGGTCATGAGTAAGTTTCGAGATCCGCCGGGTGTCTCAAGATGATTTTGGTTACGAATCACAATTATCGTCGTCCTGAACTTGATTCAAGACCTCGTACACCGCGAGTTGAATACTCACTTCAGCGACACTTGTTCTTGCCATCAACCGTGATTGCCACGTCGTCGAACTCCTCGCAATGACAGGTCTGGCAGCCACGTGCCCCCCCCGTTTAGCTACCGACAGCAGCCAGCTTGCGAGCCTGCTCTTCTTGCAGCAAAGCGTCGATAAAGCCATCGAGCTCGCCACTGAGCACGTTTTGCATCTGGTGGCTCGTGTAGCCAATGCGGTGATCTGTGATGCGTGACTGCGGGAAGTTATACGTGCGAATCTTCTCCGAACGATCGCCAGTGCCAACCTGAGCTTTTCGGTTCGCACTAATCTCTGCGTTGCGTTCACGAAGTTGCTTGTCCCACAGGCGGGAACGAAGTATTTCCATTCCCTGCAATTTATTTTGCAATTGAGATCGCTCGTTCTGGCACTGTACGACCAGTCCGGTGGGAAGGTGGGTGATACGAATGGCAGTCGCAACTTTGTTCACGTTCTGGCCACCAGCACCGCCGGAGTGGAACACGTCGATTTTCAAATCGTTATCCTCAATAATGAGGTCAAGCTCTTCGGCTTTGGGCATTACTGCGACAGTGGCGGTCGACGTGTGAATCCGACCTTGTGACTCGGTTTCTGGAACACGCTGAACTCTGTGTACTCCGCTTTCGAGGTGGAGTCGTTGGTACGCCCGTTCACCTTCGATCTCGAACGTGACTTCCTTGATGCCGCCCACACCAGTGGAGTTTTCGCTGAGGACTTTCATCTTCCACTTACGGCTTTCCGCGTATCGCTGGTACATACGAAATACCACGGCAGCGAACAGTCCGGCTTCGTCGCCACCCGCACCAGCTCGGACTTCGACGACGGCGTCGGCGAGCTCGGTTTCGTCCTTCGGCAGCAGCTCAATCTTGATATCAGCAAACAGTGTGTCGATCTTCTCTTTAAGCTCTTCGGCTTCCATAGTCGCCATTTCGAGAACTTCAGGATCGTCTTCTTCGGCGATCATCTCTTCAGCGCCTTCGAGATCGGTTTGGGCGCCGGTCATTTCGTTCCAGAGTTCAACGACGTGCTGGAGTTGGCTGTATTCCTGACCCAATTTACGTATGGCATTCGGATTGGACGCGGTTTCAGGTTCCGACATAAGTCGCTCAACCTCGCCGTGGCGATCGGCGATTTCTTTTAGGCGGGCTTCCATAGATTGCTGCATGATTTGAGGGTACCAGTATCTGTTTAATAAACGGACAGTCTGAACAGAGGCTCAGACTCGGGTGAAACGACGACGAGTCGCTACTGGTTGCCCGTTGATCGAACGTGCTCGGCTATCGAAGCGGCATCGAGAGACACTTCAGCCTGAGCTCCGCCTTCGGCAAGGCTTTTCACTGATGCCACACCGCTCTCAACTTCGCGGTCGCCAAGAATCACCACGTTAGCGGCGTTCTGGTTGTTCGCATATCGCATCTGCGCCTTCATCGAACGCTTCGGTGCAAGCACGGTCGAAATGTCTGCCGCTCTGAGAGCTGTCGCCAGACCTGCCGCCGTAACCCCAGCATCGCCAAGTGCCACAACTACGACATCAGGGCCCTTCGACTGAGCGATCGGGACTTCCTGCTTCTTCATTTCAAGAATCATTCGTTCGATACCCGATCCGAAGCCGATACCCGGAGTTTCCTGCCCGCCAAGAATGCCGATCAGCGGATCGTAGCGTCCGCCGGCGAGTAGAGTGCCCTGGCTTCCAGCGTCCGATGGCTCGTACTCGAATACGGTCCGGTTGTAGTAATCGAGGCCCCGTACTAACCGGTGGTCAATGTTGTAAGAAAAATCCAGATAGACAGTCTTTAGATTATCGAGAAGCACCAACAGAGCTTCCCAGTGCTCTTTTGTTTCTCCACCGATGTATTCGACCGATTTAGGCGCGTCGTCGGCAAGTTCCTGGGTTTCCTTCGCCTTTGAGTCGAGGACTCTGAGCGGCGCCCGTTGCAGCCGATCCCTATCGAGCTTCGGAAGCTGGTCAATTCGCTCAGTGAAGTACTTGTCGAGATCGCTGATGTAGTCTGCGCGACCTTCGGGGTCACCTAGATTATTCAGGCGCAGCTTCACGCCCGTGATTCCAAGCTCAGCGATGTATTTCCACCCGAGTTCTATGACTTCAGCATCGATCTCGGGATTTGGATCACCGATTGCTTCGACACCAAACTGATGGTGTTGACGAACACGTCCAGCCTGCGGACGCTCGTAACGGAACATCGGAGCCATATAAAACATTCGAACTGGCTGTGGATCACTTTGAAAGCCATTTTCGATATACGCGCGACAGACCGAAGCTGTGCCCTCTGGTCTCAGTGTGAGCGGATTGTCACCCTGATCTAGAAAGGAGTACATCTCTTTTTGAACGATGTCGGTCGCATCGCCCACACCGCGCTGAAATAAGCTTGTGTCTTCAAATGCCGGAGTATCGATTCGGCGATAACCGAACTGGCCAGAGATTTTACGACCGGCGGCATAAACATGCGACCAGTACGATTGGTCTTCGGGGAGTATGTCGGCAGTGCCACGTGGGCGCTTGAAGTTCATACGAATGATTGTCTCTTAAACAAAGGCACCAGCACAGTGTCGTGCTGGTGCCAGAACGTCGCTTTGTTGATTATCGTACTGGCAAACGAAATCCAGTTATTCCTTCTCCCTGAGGGAGAAGGTTAGGTTGAGGGGCATGTAAACGGATGCTCCATTTTGAAACTTCCGACTCACAGCCACCCCCGGCATTCCCCCTCACCCAAACCCTCTCCCTAAATGGATAGGGCTGAACCCAGGCCAGCCTGTTGGTAGATCTTGCCTTCGGTCTTGATAGCAGGTGCGTAAACCATTCGCGCCTTGTTCATCTCTTGGAGAGTCTCGGCGCCTACATAGCCCATGCAAACCTGCAGAGCCCCAACGAGGTTCAGCGTGCCATCGGTACGAGACGAAGGACCGTAAAGGAGCTGGTCCAGACTGTACTCGGTACCCATGTTGATTCGCGTGCCACGTGGGAGCGAGTCGTGCCATGCCGCCATGCCCCAGTGATAACCGTGGGCCGGAGCCTCTTCTGTCTTAGCGAACGGGCTGCCAATCATTACCGCATTGGCACCCGAAGCGAACGACTTGCAAACGTCACCACCGGTTCGGATTCCACCGTCGGTGATGATCGGAATGTACTTGCCAGTCTCTTTGTAGAAATCGTCTCTGGCAGCCGCACATTCGATAGTGGCGCTGACCTGAGGAATTCCGATGCCCAACACTTCTCGACTGGTACACACAGATCCGGGTCCGACTCCAACCATCACGCCGGCGATACCTTGCTGCATCAGTTCCTTTGTCACTTCGTACGAAACAGTGTTTCCAACTAGAACCGGAACATCAATGTCCTTGATCAGGTCGGAGAACACGAGCCCTTTAAGACTCTTGGACGAGTGTCGTGCGGTGACAACAGTTCCCTGCACAACCACCATGTCGGCACCGGCTTCAACAGCCAGGGGAGCCATTCGCTTTGCGCTTTGAGGAACGAAAGAAACAGCTGCGATGCCGCCGCCCTTTTTCACTTCATCAACCTTCTTCGCAATTAGCTCAGGCTTCTGGGGTGCAGAGTAGATCCTCTGCATGATCGCTGTCGCCTCTTCTCGTGGCGAAGCAGCAATCTCTTCATATATCTCCGTGGTGTCTTCATAGCGGGTGTGAAGCCCGTCCATGTTCATCACGGCCAGACCGCCTGCTTTGGTCATTTCAATGGCGAATTTCGTATCAACCACAGCGTCCATCGCCGAGGCAATAAACGGGATTTTGAGCTTAATCCCGTCGAAATTCGTCGTCAGGTCTGCCATTTCCGGGTTAATAGTGATGTCGCCGGGAGCAATGGCTACATCGTCAAATCCGTATGCGGGCTTTAGTTCCTTGAAGTTACGTGGCACCTTCTGAACTCCTCACATCGGTTGCGAGCCGAAGTTACTGATTCCTACTTGAAATTCAGCCTTCCGGCACGTCTGTGTCCGGTGGTAATTACGAATTTCGCCGCAGGTAAATTCGAATGAGTATACAACCAGAAATAACGGTTCGTACACCCCGAAATTAAAGCAATGTTAAACCTTGCGAATAAATCGCGAATGCTGTGCTAGCCTGACAGGCCTCACGCTGATATTCACCTAGCGTAGCGGTACCCAGTTGAGCAGCCAGATCAAACACGCCAAATGAACTATTCAGGAAGCATCACCGACGTTACCGGTATCACCGTCGGGCATCACACCGACCTCGAAAACGGCACCGGTTGCACTGTAATTCTCTGTGCTGATCCGGCTAACGCTGGCATGGAAGTCAGGGGTGCTGCCCCCGGGAGCAGGGAAACAGCCCTGCTCGACCCGCTGGCAAGTGCGCAGTGGGTAAACGGCATCGTATTAACCGGTGGCAGTGCGTTCGGGCTCGACGCCCCCGGCGGTGTCGTCAAGTACCTCGAGCAACAGGGCGTCGGCATTAAATTTGGGCGAGCCAGAATCCCCCTGGTTCCGGCAGCAGTGGTCTTCGATCTGGGATTCATCAACCATGCCGTTCGACCAACCGGTGAAGACGGCTACGCAGCAGCCGAGAGTGCATCAGTGAATTTCACTACCGGAAATGTCGGCGCAGGAACTGGATCTACAGTGGGGAAGTTGCTCGGAAAAAAAGTATCGATCAAAGGTGGAGTTGGAACGGCGTCTGTACGACTGTCATCCGGAGCAACCGTTGGCGCATTGATGGTCGTTAATGCGATCGGAGGGATTGTTGATCCCGACAGTGGTGAGATAGTCGCCGGACCTCAAACCGAAGAAGGCTTTGCCGATTCGATCGACTTGATGATCACGAATCCGCCCAAGGAACGTGGGTTTTTCAAAAATACGACCATCGGCGTCGTCGCTACCAACGCACCGCTGGACAAAATCGGAGCAACACGACTTGCCATGGCTGGTCAGGACGGCATAGCTCTTGCAATTCGACCGTCACATACCGAAAACGATGGTGACACCGTGTTTGCACTCTCGACCGGAACCCACTCCGAGCCGGTGCCCGGCGATGTGCTTCACGCAGCCGCACTCAAAGCCGTGACCGGAGCGATTCTGAACGCAATCGAATCTGCCGAGACGCTTGGCGGAGTGAAATCAGCGGTTGATGCACGTACCGAGCAAGAAAAGCACAGGTCAACCAACGCATGAGCCCACTGCCCGAACTCGATAATCAAACACCCATTGCCATAGTCGCAGCCGGACGTCTTGGCTCAAGCCTTGCGATTGCAATGTCAAACGCCGGGTACAACGTCGCTGCTGTATCGAGTAGGCGGGCAGACCATCGTGAATGGCTGAACTCTCGAATCGAAAACGGTTTAGTCGTCGAAAACGCTCAAACAGCGGCAAATCTAGCCAGCATCGTTTTCATCACTGCCCCGGATGCCGCCATCGAGCAGATCTGCTCAATCGTCCAGTGGCGATCACACCAGACAGTCGTGCACTGTGCGGGCGTGCTCCCACTCTCGGCACTTGAAAACGCCACAAGAGTCGGCGCGAAAACAGCAGGGTTTCATCCGCTCCAAACATTCCCGTCATCAGAATCATCCGATCGCCTGAAAGACGTTTCGTTCGCCACCGAATCACCGAATTCGGAAGTCTTCACATGGCTAGAGACACTCGGGTCTGATCTCGGTGGGTCGGCGTTCAAGATCGAATCGTCACAACGTGCGGCTTACCACGCGTCAGCGGTCATGGCGTGCGGCTTACTCGCTGGTCTCATCGGACTCGCCTCCGAGATGTGGGAACCGCTGGGAATCGACAGGGCGGATGCACTTAAGCGACTCATACCGCTTTTGCGCGCAACCGTGGACGCACTGGATGAGCAGGGCCTGCCATCTGCGATAACCGGTCCGTTCGTACGTGGCGACGTCGAAACCATCGCATCTCACATATCCGCAACTTCAAGCAGTTCGACCGAAACAGGTAACGCCTACGCAGCGCTCTCGCTGGCGACTCTCCACATAGTAAAAGAGCAGGGCGGACTGTCGGAATCCGATTACCAAAGCATCAAATCGTTACTTTCCGGAAAAAACTCGTAGCTACCACCCACTCAAGCTCAAATTATTGGGCGATAATGGGCTGACTTATGTGAACTAAGCTTGGCGGCTAGCAAGTTGCAGTCGACCGGGGCGGAGGTACACGATGACACAACGCCGGATCACGACCCATAAGATTCAGCAGATGAAACGCCGAGGCGAGCCGATCCCAATGGTGACGGCTTACGACTACACGGCAGCCCGCATCGTTGATGCGTCGGGGATTCCTATGATCCTCGTCGGCGACAGCATGGGCCATGTTGTTCTTGGACACGACTCAACAATTCCCGTAACCGTTGACGACATAGTTAACGCATCGGCAGCAGTTGTTCGAGGTACGACCAGACCTCTCATCGTCGCTGACATGCCGTTCCTCAGTTACCAGATCGATGCTGAAACAGCTCTGCGAAACGCAGCACGCCTCATTCAAGAGGGTGGGGCGCAGGCGGTCAAACTCGAAGGCGGCAAGTCTGTCGCACCAATTGTTCGACGTCTCGCAGATGCCGGTCTTGCGGTCATGGGGCATATCGGTCTCACCCCGCAGCACGTCAACCGGCTTGGTGGATACCGGGTGCAGGGCAAATCCGAATTTGCAGCAAACCAGATCATCGAAGATGCCATGGCACTTCAAGAGGCCGGTGCATTCGCCATTGTTCTTGAACTGATTCCAGTAGAACTGGCGAAGAAAATTACCGAAACCCTCGATATTCCTACGATTGGAATCGGTGCCGGAGTTCACTGCGACGGTCAGGTGCAGGTCTTCCACGACATGCTCGGACTCGATCCCGATTTCCGACCCCGTCACTCTGGCAACTACGCCGATCTCGCTCCGATCATCAAGGACGCTCTCGTTCGATACAGCGATGAAGTTCGCGACGGCACGTTCCCGACCGACGACCAGTCGTTCTTTTCCGACGAAACCCGCGTTCGAGAAGACGCAAAGACAAACGACTAAGCTCGAGGCCGTATCAGTGCCAGCCCTACCCCCATGCAAGTAATCCGCACGGCTGCAGAAATGCGGGAGGTTCGCAGCGGCATCTCCGGAACCGTAGGACTCGTGGCGACTCTCGGTGGTATTCACGCAGGTCACACGGTTCACATGGACACTCTTCGCCCACAGTGCGATGTACTCGTCGGCTCGCTCTTCCTCAACCCCACTCAGTTCAACGCTAACGAAGATCTCTCGACCTACCCGGCCGAAGAAGCAGCCGATATAACCGAGTTCGAAAACCACGGAGTCGACATTCTGTTCGCCCCACCAGTCGAAGAAATGTACCCGTCGACAGAAGTAGAGGAAGTCCCGCAAGTCGATCCCGGACCCGCAGCAAAATTTCTTGATGGCGAACATCGGCCCGGCCACTTCGAAGGTGTAGCCACGGTCGTCGCAAGGCTGTTCTCGATCATCTCTCCGAACAAGACAACGTTTGGCGAAAAAGATGCTCAGCAACTAAGAATCATCCAGCACATAAACGAAACGCTGGAGCTTCGCATCGACATCATCACGATCCCCACGGTTCGTGAACCCGACGGACTCGCGCTCAGCAGTCGCAACGCGTACCTGTCTCCTGACGAACGAGAAGCAGCAACTATCCTGTTCAAAGCCCTAACCGTGGTCAAGCTCTCATGGGATTCGGGCGAGAGAAGCGGTGAAGTACTTCGGTTCATGATGACCGCCGTGCTCGACGGCGAACCACTTGCGACAACCGAGTACGCTTCGATAGCAGATCCCGATACGTTCGAGGAACTAGAGCAAGCGGAACATTCGGCGAGAGCTTTGCTGGCTGTGCAGATCGGGAGCGCACGGCTCATAGACAACATTCTGCTGAACTGATCGCCACCGAACCCCCGCCCAAACACTGTGGGCTACCTCTACGATTTATCGCATGAAAATTTTAGTCACAAACGATGATGGCTTCGAGAACCCTGGAATATGGGCGCTCGTGAATGCCGTTAAAGAACTTGGTGATGTAACCGTCGTTGCCCCTGCCGACAATCAATCTGGAATCGGAACAGCAATTTCTTTCAGGCGGTCCGTAAAGATCGTAAAAGCTTCAAGCAGAGTTAACGGTGTAGACTGCTATTCAGTTGGTGGCACACCGGCAGACTCTGTGATTCTCGGCATCGAAAACATCATGGTTGATGGCGTCGATGCGGTAGTTTCGGGAATCAACCCAGGCTTCAACACCAGTCGAAACCTGTTCATATCTGGAACGATGGGTGCTGCCATCAACGCCTCTGCAAAGGGTGTCAAAACCTGTGCGTTTTCAATGGATCATGAAGATGACCTTGACGATCAATCGGTTGGAAGAGTCATCACGGCGATTACGGGTGAACTTCTGGAGAATGACACCCCTCGGGGCGGACTGTTCAACATCAACTTCCCGAGCCTTTCGAGCGGAGCAATAAAAGGTGCTGAGGGCGCAGTACCCGCGCCCTCCGAATTCAAGACCGTTCTTGAAGCGCAAAGCGACGGCGGGTACGAAATTTTCTCGGGGCTAAAGTTAGTGATCGACGGATTGCCACTGACTCCCGGCACCGATGTTGAAGTGCTAAACCGGCACAAAGTCGCAATCTCAGCTCTCGACGGTCCAACACTCACTCACCAGCCGGACGACGCCACACTTCGACGCATGATCGACGCTGCAAACCGCGTTATCGGTTGACGAGTCGGCCTCAACTATTCAGAATCTTGCCAGAACCA
>Ga0302135_10001754_pt1 | contig 13006 bp, 9 predicted proteins | sample CBN3_surface_MG_FD_203119 | JGI IMG/M metagenome (GOLD analysis project Ga0302135, IMG submission 203119) | Marine microbial communities from Western Arctic Ocean, Canada - CBN3_32.1 | ecosystem: Environmental > Aquatic > Marine > Oceanic | place: Canada: Western Arctic Ocean | collected 2017-09-15 | reverse complement strand
TACTGTAGTAAATTTTAGAAGTTTGAAACTGCCACTTCTAAGCTATGGTGAACTGTGAATATAATTATCACTAATACACCAACTACATAGGTAACAATTTCTCGGCCGAAATCGACCGAAAATCCAGTGTACGCTCAAAATTTATCAGATGGAATGCGATTTTGTCGCAAATTGTAACGATGATTGGGCCATGGATAAGCTGCCTATCTATAATCCTACTTGTCACTAATCACGGTCCATTACTGAGCTTTTAATCGAATAGTTTGCCCGGGTTCATAATATTTTTCGGATCAAACACAGCCTTCAATGCTTTCAGATAGGCAATCTCAGCAGGCGACCTAGAGTAGTGAAGATAAGGTTTCTTCAACAACCCAACCCCGTGCTCAGCTGAAATACTACCTCCATACTTTCTAACAATTTCAAATATCTCATTAGAAACTTTGGAACATTTTTCAAAAAATTCTTCCTTAGCTAAGGCGTCCGGCTTCAAAATATTTAGATGAACATTACCATCGCCTATGTGACCAAACCAGATAATTTCAAAATCAGGGTAAGCTCTGGTTACGAGCTCGTCAACTTCTTGTAAAAATTGAGGCACCTTTGAAACCTTTACAGAAATGTCATTTTTGTAAGGAGTAAACTTGGAAATAGTTTCAGAAATATCTTCTCTTAATTTCCAGATACTTTCTGCTTGGGTTAAGTTTTGACTAACTGTTCCATCTACGACCCATCCAGATTCCATACAAGATTCAAAGAGGCCCATAGCCGTTTCCATATCGTTCTCAGAGAATTTTTCAAACTCAATCAGCACATAAAATTCGCACTCAGATTTAAATGGCCGCTGTAATCCTTTTTCTCCAATGACATGAGCTAGGGCTTTGTCCGAAAAGAACTCAAAAGCCGAGAGATTCAGTTTGTTCTGAAATGATTGCAAGATATTTATGGTTACCGATATGTTCTCAACACCCAGAATTAGAACTGTTGGATCGAATGGTTTGTTGCATAAATTTACTGTGACTTCAGCGATTAATCCCAAAGTGCCTTCTGAGCCAATAAAAAGATGCCGAAGGTCATAGCCAGTGGCATTTTTCACTAGGCCTCGATTTAATTCGAGAAGGTCGCCATTGCCAGTGACGACTTTAAGGCCCTGTACCCAATTTCGCGTCATACCATAACGAATTACTTTAATACCGCCAGCATTTGTTGCAACGTTACCGCCGATCTGGCTAGAGCCAGAGGAGGCGAAGTCTACTGGATAGAATAAATCATTGTCTTTTGCAAACTGTTGTAACTGTTCTGTTATCACCCCGGGCTGGCAAACCGCTTGACGATCAGTTGGGTCAAAATTCAAAATCTTATTCATTCGATCAAACGCGATTACCAACTCGCCATTGCTTGCAACTGCTCCGCCACTAAGTCCAGTTCGGCCACCGGAAGGCACAATTGCTAATTCATGGTGATTCGCGAGTTTTACAATCTTCACTAGCTGATCTACTGAGACTGGCAAAACAATGGCCAGCGGCCTAGGAGGAATAACCTTAGTCCAGTCTTTCCCATAAAACTCAAGGTCGGCAGGGTCTGTCTTCACCCAATCCGGTCCAGTCAATGTTCTCAGCTCGAAAAGGAATTTTTTATGGTTGCTGGTCATATTTTGTTATTCACTTATTGGTGTATTCCCGCATCCTAGGATTAATATCAGTTCCCAATATCGGCAGTCCAATGAAGGAATAGGTTATGTGGTAATTGATGTAGATGTCCAGTAAAGCGAAATATCATCGATCCACTTGAATCACATAGCCGGCACTATTCGAAGTAGGATTTTGTTTCAATTTGATGAATTAACTTGGCTTATAATGTGGGCAACAGAGAAATTTCACCACATCGAATTCTTGCTCAGAACCTTAGATTATCGCGCTAATTTGGTCGAAAACTTTCCGTCTAATCTCTAGGGATTCATTAACAAGGTGATGTCTCGCTCCTCTCACGATCTTACTATTAGAATTTGGAAATTTTATTTTTAATTGCTGTAGATTAAATTTCCAATCCACGGTCTTATCTTCATCGCCTTGGATTATATTCAATTCCAAACCCGATGTGGCTGCCGCAGCAAACCGTTTTTGGAAATCGATCATCGCAAGCACCCATGATCGCGGCAGCTTTTCCGACTGTAGAGGGTCCCTATGACGAATAAATTGCAAGAAATCCGGATCATGGCTATTTTTTGAAAATTTTCTCGGAATGGACTTAAACAACATGCGAGAGAATGTAAATAAAATCCTCCCTCTGTTCCACAAGTATGGACGTACTAGCGGCCCAAGCAATATAATTTTCCTAAACACTGTGCTCGCAATCCTTGATTCACTAAGAAAGCTATCGATGAGAACACTAGCCCCAGTACTCTGACCAAGAGTTATCCACGGCTGTGGTAATTCTTGCTTTTTAGCTTCTTCAACAACCGCCGCGAACGCATGAACATAGTAAAGGAAAGACTCTATACTCGCGGGTTCGCCACTGGAGAGACCATGCCCTGGCAGATCGAAGATTACCACTCCATAGCCCTGCGACAAACAATGTTCGATTAAATGACCATAGATTCCTGTGTGATCGAAATATCCATGGAGTAAAAATGCAGTGCCTTTTTGATCGCTGCTGGAATCAAAAAAATACTGGGCAACAATGGTGAATTCACCGCTCTCTAATATCCCAGCAGAATGAGATACATGATTCTTAGAGATGAAATCAAAGCTATAAAAATCTCTATATTGCTTCAGCAGCTCTGATTCAGTGTGAGAATTATTCGTCTGATGCGTTTTCTTTATTGCGGAGTTGAACGAAAAACTGTCATCATTAGAGATCTTTGCTCGATCTGCAGTTGGGAAAAATTGTATTGGCGGAAGACTTAAACGAAGTTTCTCAGCATCGCTTTTTGCAAACATGAGAACTCCCTCTCTGTTTGGTTCAACTGAAAAATAAATAACGCACAAACTATGCTACGTTTGAATACCTGTCCGCCATTTCTTCTAATGTATAAACTTTCTTAATATTTGAAATTTGCCCGGCACAGCCAAAGGCTTCCAGCCTCGATTTAACAATATCACGCATAGCATCCATTGTCGGGATCAGAAATTTCCGCGGGTCAAATTCTGATTTGTTCTCTGCCAAAAATTTTCTAGCTGCGCCAGTCGAAGCCAGGCGTAAATCAGTATCTATATTTATTTTACGAACACCGTGCCGAATTCCTTCTTGAATTTCTGCTACCGGGACACCGTAAGTTTCTGGAATTTCACCACCGAACTGATTAATGATAGCCAACCATTCCTGCGGCACAGAAGAAGATCCATGCATTACCAGGTGAGTATTCGGGATTCTCGAATGGATTTCTTTAATTCTATCAATCGCAAGTATGTCGCCGGTCGGTGGGCGGCTAAACTTATATGCTCCATGGCTTGTGCCCACTGCGATCGCCAAGGCATCAACCCCTGTGGCATCAACAAAATTAGAGGCTTCTTCTGGATTCGTTAACAATTGCTCCATCGATAGTTTACCCTCCGCACCGATGCCATCTTCTTCCCCGGCCATGCCAGTTTCCAGAGAGCCCAAACACCCAATTTCACCCTCAACTGAAACACCACAGGCATGGGCCATATCTACTGTAGTTTTGGTTACTCGTGCGTTGTACTCAAAATCTGTTGGGGTCTTGCCATCCTCAGCCAAAGAGCCATCCATCATTACAGATGAAAAGCCTAATTGAATGGAGCGCTGACAAATTGCGGGAGATACGCCATGATCTTGATGCATAACAATTGGCACATGTGGAAATTCTTCAATAGCTCCTTGAATAAGATGTTTTAAAAAATTAGCACCTGCATATTTTCTCGCGCCAGCTGAGGCCTGCAAAATAACTGGACTATTGAGCTCATGTGCACCTTCCATTATGGCTCGAATTTGTTCCAAATTATTTACATTGAATGCTGGAACTCCATAATTATCCTCGGCGGCATGATCTAACAATTGTCTTAAGCTGATAAGTGCCATATCTAAAACCTCTTCATGTATTTTGTATCATCTATATAATCATAATGATTCATCTAACAATTTAGCACTGAATTCTTTATGACTAAATTAAGTTATAATTCAATCAGTCTTTAGCTTGTTCAATATTGCGAATTTCAAAAAGTCACTTTCTCTAATATATCAACTGCCGGCAGTTTCGCTCCCTGCACATATTCAAGGAATGCCCCACCACCAGTAGAAATATAGGAAATATCTTCGGTTACAGAATATTTGTCAATTGCAGAAATTGTTTCTCCACCGCCAGCAATAGAGAATCCCGTGTTTTTCGCGATTGCCTTTGCTACCGTTTTAGTGCCATTAGAAAATTGAGAAAACTCAAAAACCCCTACCGGTCCATTCCAAATAATAGTTTTCATATTACCTATTAATTCCGCAAAGTGCATTGCAGTATCCGGACCAATATCGAGAATCATATCGTCTTCATCAATCTCAGAAAGTTGCTTAGTTATGCCAATAGCATTCTCAGCGAACTCTTTGGCAACAACTACGTCCGTTGGCAAGGGTATATGAGTTTTTGTCATTAATTCCCGAGCCATATCAACTAGGTCTGGCTCATGTAGTGATTTTCCGATATTTACACCGCTGGCAATCAGAAAAGTATTAGCGATACCGCCACCGACAATAAGTTGATCCACCATAGTAGAAAGATTGATTAGAACCTCCAGCTTACTGGATACTTTCGCTCCTCCAACAACAGCCATCATTGGCCTTATTGGATTCTCAAGCGAACGATCTAGAGCATCCAGCTCCTTCGCCAAGAGCGGCCCTGCACAGGCAAGCGCAGCATATTCGGCCACAGCATGTGTGCTCGCCTGTGCTCGATGAGCCGCACCAAAGGCATCCATAACAAAGATATCGCAAAGTTGGGCATAAGATTTAGCCAGATTTGCATCATTGTCTTTCTCTCCATCATTTACCCGCACATTTTCAAGCAGCACTACCGAGGAGTCAGTGCTCGATAGGCAATCTGGATTCGTTAAATAATCGTTGATAAGGGGCACGTTATAATTCAATAGCTGGGTGAGGTGATCTGCGACCGGCTGAAGTGAAAATTGGTCCTGCTGGTCTATGGTAATCCCTTCTTTTGGGCGGCCCAGGTGCGACATAAGAATAACCTTAGCGCCGGCCTCCCTTGCCATCTCGATAGTAGGAAGAGTTGCACGAATTCGAGTATCATTTGCCACTTTTCCTGCGACTATTGGCACATTCAAATCTTCTCTAATGAGAACCCTCTTGGATGTTAGGTCCAGTTGACTCATGCGTCGAAATGTCATTATTAATTCCTGAAAGATCCCAAAATTTGCTTCTACTGCAAACTATTCTTTTCCATAATTCTGAGCTGCGCATTAACCTTACTTATCTGTTGGAAGAAGCTATGCTTTTGATAGATGCTGCGCCACATCCAGCATTCGGTTTGCATAAGCCCATTCATTATCGAACCATACCAATAACTTTACCAAATTTTTACCTGCAACCCGGGTCTGGTTTAAATCAACAATTGATGACCTCGGATCATGATTAAAATCACAAGATGCCAAAGGCTCGCGGGTACAACCCAACACATTGATTGGAAAATTCTCGCAAGCGTTTTCAATAGTGCGATTAACTTCTGCTGTGTTGGTCGGATTATTAACATGTACTGTTAAATCCATTGCCGAAACATTTACTGTAGGTACGCGAATAGCCTGTGCTTCGAGTTTGCCTCTTAGCGCTGGTAGTATTCGCTCAATGCCTTTTGCCAATTCGGTATCCACTGGAATCATCGATTGCATAGCACTTCGAGTTTTTCGCAAATCGTTGTGATGGTATGAGTCTATTACTGGTTGATCATTCATGGCCGAATGGATTGTAGTAATAACTCCCGACTCTATACCGAAAGCGTCATCCAGCACTTTTAATACTGGAACGATACAATTACTTGTGCAAGAAGCATTGGAAATTACCTTGTCTTCTTTGCTCAACTCTTGGTGGTTAATTCCATAAACCACTGTGGCATCAACATCGTTGTGAGCTGGCTGTGAAAACAGAACTCTGGCAGCCCCTGAATCGATATGCTCCTGCGCGGTTTGCCGGTCAGAAAATGACCCACTGCACTCCATAACCAGATCAACTCCCAGTTCTGACCAAGGAAGAGTTTTCAGATCCGCATTGTTGAAAATTTTTATTTCGTCACTGTTGACTATCAAGCTCCCTATATTCTTTATGGTTCCTTCATCACTTTCACTCTCTCCGACAGTACCGGAGAACCGGCCATGTGTACTGTCATAACGGGTAAGATGTGCGAGAGTTTTGACATCAGCGAGATCGTTAATCGCTGCAATGCGCAGATTGGGATAATTCTCGGATTCGTAAAAAGATCGCAAAACACAACGACCAATACGGCCATATCCGTTAATAGCAATATGATAAGACATAGTTGTATACCAGCCAGTGAATTAGCTATAAAGTAACGAAAATTTTGCTATAAAATTTACTAAAGGAGTATCACTTTAGTCGAAAGACTTAACCGTCTCGATCACGTTCCCAACGGTAAATCCGAAATGCTCCATCAATACAGAGCCTGGCGCAGATTCGCCAAAAGATTCCATTCCAATAATTTTGCCATCGAGACCGACAAATTTATACCAATAGTCAGTGCCAGCTGCTTCCACAGCTACTCTATTACGAACTGCGGCAGGCAATACTGCTTCTCGATACGCCGGGTCTTGGGCTTCAAATAGGTCAACGCTGGGCAAAGAAACCATTCTTGCTTTGACTCCAGAGGCTTGCAAAGACTCAACTGCATCCATACAAATACTTACTTCGGACCCGGTCGCTATTACCACAACTGTTGGCACACCATCACAGTCTTTAAGTATGTAACCACCTTTAGCAATATCACTCAATTGCTGATCGCTGCGGTCTTGATGAACAACTGATTGCCGAGTAAAAACTAAAGCAGTCGGTCCAGTACTACGTTCCAATGCTGCCTTCCAAGCGACTGCTGCTTCGACGTTGTCGCAAGGTCTCCATACAGACATATGAGGAGTCGAGCGCAAGCTTGCAAGCTGCTCAACAGGTTGATGAGTGGGCCCATCTTCTCCCTGCCCAATTGAGTCATGAGTGTAAACTAGAATACTTTGTTGCTTCATCAGCGCAGCCATTCGGGCAGCATTTCTAGCGTACTCCATAAATATCAGAAAAGTTGCTGTGTAAGGAATGAAACCGCCATGCAAGGCAATACCTGAAGCGATGGCGGTCATGCCAAACTCACGCACACCGTAATAAATATAGTTACCATCAGCCTCTTCGGATATCGGACTGCTCCCGGACCAAGTGGTCAAATTTGAGCCAGTGAGGTCTGCAGAGCCACCGATTAGCTCTGGAAGCATTGCCGCATATGCTTCTATACAATTTTGAGAAGCCTTGCGACTCGCAATATTCTCCGCCGTTCGTTGGCATTCACTAATATATTCATTGGCCTTTTCTTCAAAATAACCTGGTAACTGGCCCTTGTAGCGACGGACCAGCTCCACCGCCAACTCTGGATACTCTTCTTCGTATATAGCTAACTTTTCTTTCCAAGCTGACTCTGCTGCGAAGCCTTTTTCAGTGGCATTCCATATTTGATAAATTTCTTCTGGCACAATGAATGGGGCATGAGGCCATGCCAATGCTTCTTTTGTAGCAGCTATTTCTTCATCGCCCAGCGGCGAGCCATGAGCAGCTGCAGTTCCTTGCTTATTTGGTGAGCCGAAACCGATAACAGTTTTGCAACTAAGCAGGCTAGGCTTGTTTGGTTCCGCTTTTGCTTTTTGAATAGCTGCAGAGATAGCCTCGGAATCGTGACCATCTAACGTAATAACTTGCCAGCCGTAGGCTTCGAAGCGCTTGCCTGTATCATCACTAAACCATTGATCGATCTCGCCATCGATGGATATGCCGTTATCATCATAAAAGACAATGAGCTTACCTAGATTTAAAGTGCCCGCCAGCGAGCAAACTTCATGGGAAATGCCCTCCATAAGACAACCATCCCCAGCGAAGGCATAGGTGTTATGGTTGACGACTTCATGGCCTTTCCGATTGAACTGCGCGCCAAGAGTTCTCTCAGCAATAGCCATGCCCACCGCATTCGCCAGCCCCTGGCCTAAAGGTCCAGTAGTAGTTTCTACTCCAGGTGTATAACTATATTCAGGATGGCCCGGCGTTTTGGAGCCTAGCTGACGGAATCGCTGCAATTCTTCGATAGACAGATCATAGCCACTGAGGTGTAACAGTGAATAGATCAACATTGACCCGTGACCATTAGATAACACAAAGCGATCACGATTAAACCAATTGGGGTCGCCGGGGTTGTGGCGGAGAAATTCATTCCACAACACTTCAGCAACATCCGCCATGCCCATTGGGGCACCCGGATGTCCTGACTTAGCTTTTTGAACCGCGTCCATGCTTAAGGCACGGATAGCATTGGCACATTGTCTGCGACTTACGGCGTTGTCCGCCATCTAATAAACTCCTTTACGGTAATAACTACTGTCCTACCTTCTCTCAGATCACTTTATGGGGCAGGTCTCGTTTAGTTGCAAACCACCACCAAAACTAGTCCCCCGCCCTAGTATCCTATAAAGGCTACAAAGCTAAACTGACTAAAAGCGCATCATGGAACAAAAATATCTGATTTGACAAAATAACGGTTGTTATTTTCCCGCACCTGAGACGATTATGCTACTGACTCAGGCATAAATTTCTCTCAAAACATTCCTTTACCAATCTTTCTTTTCCGCACCCATTTGTGCGGTTTCTGTGGTCAATTTAATTCAAAATATTAACTTAATCTATATCAATATATATTGATATAGAATTGAATTTGCCAAACTTTCCTGATAGTGTAGCGCCTTTCTTAACTACTAGGCTCCTTTCCAATGACCACGGCCGTACTAAAATCTTCCAATTTGGAGATCAGTAACTCCGTCGAAGACCTCACCCTAGTCCAGAAAGCTCTAGCAGATAGTTTGCGACTACAAATCCTTAGGCTTCTGAAAAATGAGTCTTTCGGGGTTCTTGAGTTATGCCGAATTCTGGATATTCGGCAATCAGCACTTAGCCATCATTTGAAAGTGCTTTTCACTGCCTGCTTAGTCAGTACTCGTCGTGAAGGAAATTCTATTTTTTACCGCAGAGCTTTCCTTTCGGATGAAGACAAGTTTAGAAATATCAAACGCAGTACATTTGACGTTGTAGACAACTTCCCAGTTCCTGACAAGCAAACACAAAAAATAAAACAAATTCAGCTAGAAAGAGCACAGCTCTCGCTTAGGTTTTTTAATCGCAATTCTGACAAATTTAAAGAACAACAAGGCCTGATTGTAGAGCATCGGGATTACAGTGCTAGCGTTCACGACATCATCGATAACCTTGGGATGCCCCATAATGCTTCTGTTCTCGAAGTAGGCCCTGGTGAAGGTGAGCTTTTAGTAGAACTGGCAGAAAAATTTGAAACTCTTTGCGCATTGGATAATTCTAAAGACATGCTGGAAAAATCCCACGATGCCACCCATGCAGCAAAATATCATCATGTCGATTTCGTTCTGGGTGATACCGGAGTCGCGCGAAAAAAAAATATTTCAGCAGACCTGATTGTCTTGAATATGGTTCTTCATCATATTTCATCTCCAGCAAAAACGTTCAAAGATTCTTCACAACTGCTCAATGAGGGTGGCTACCTATTGATTATCGATTTAGGCAGTCATGATCAAGATTGGGTAAGAGAGTCCTGCGGTGATCTCTGGCTCGGTTTTGACAATGAAGATTTAGATTACTGGGCTAATAAGGCGGGCCTGACCACCGAACAAAGCTCTTACTTAAGCTTACGCAATGGCTTTCAAATACAAATGCGAGTATTCAAGAAACCTTTACACTAACAAATAATTTTTAGATAGAAGGAAATTGTAATGGCAGAAACAAGTTTATTCACTTCAGAATCGGTGTCAGAAGGACATCCAGATAAAATGGCGGACCAAATTTCTGATGCAATCCTAGACGCTTTGCTCGAACAGGACAAAGGTTCACGGGTTGCCTGCGAAACCATGATCAAAACCGGTATGGTAGTTGTCGCCGGTGAAATTACCACTAATGCCTCGATTGATATAGAAGGTTTGGTGAGGGGCGTAGTCAATGACATCGGTTACAACAATTCTGAAAGTGGTTTTGACAGTAATACTTGCGCGGTGCTTAACGCCATCGGCAAGCAATCCCCAGACATAGCGATGGGTGTAGATGAAACTGCACAGCATGAACAAGGCGCCGGTGACCAAGGCTTAATGTTTGGGTACGCCACCAATGAAACTGAAGTATTGATGCCGGCACCAATCACGTATTCTCACCTGCTAGTAAAAAGACAGTCCGAAGTAAGAAAGAATGGAACGCTACCCTGGTTAGAGCCAGATGCGAAAAGCCAAATAACATTCCGCTATGATGATGGAAAACCAACAGCTATTGATGCCGTGGTTCTTTCCACACAGCACCGTGAAGAAATTTCACTAATTGATTTACAAGAAGCAGTAATGGAAGAAATTATCAAACCAGTTCTTCCGGAACAGTGGATAAACAAACATACTAAATATTTTATCAACCCTACCGGCCGCTTTGTTATAGGAGGGCCCTACGGCGACTGCGGCCTGACCGGACGCAAAATCATTGTTGATACCTACGGCGGCATGGCACGACATGGTGGTGGCGCTTTTTCCGGTAAAGATCCATCAAAGGTTGACCGCTCCGCAGCTTATGTCGCGCGCTATGTTGCGAAAAACATTGTTGCGGCAGGCATTGCTGAGCGCTGTGAACTTCAACTTTCCTACGCCATTGGTGTGGCTGAACCTACATCGATTAGTGTCGAGACTTTTGGCACAGGAAAAATTAGTAATGAGAAAATCGTTGCTCTCATACGAGAACATTTCGAGTTACGCCCAAGAGGTCTAATAAAGATGTTGGACTTGGTCAAGCCTATTTATCGATCCACTGCTGCCTATGGTCACTTCGGTAGGAAAGACATCGACTTTAGTTGGGAAAAAACAGACAAAGCTGGTGTCCTAAAAAACGATGCTGGCATTTAATCACTTTGGAGTTAACAATGAATAATTTATCTGTACAGAATATCGCGGCTGATGCTGAAACTATAGACTACAAAGTCGCTGACATAAGCTTAGCCGATTTTGGTCGCCGAGAAGTCACACTTGCTGAATCTGAAATGCCAGCGTTGATGACATTACGCTCCCAGTACGCTGCACAAAAGCCTCTTACGAATGCCAAGATTCTTGGATGTATCCACATGACTGTGCAAACAGCGGTATTAATCGAAACATTAGTGGATCTAGGAGCTGAAGTTCGCTGGTCGTCTTGCAACATCTTTTCAACCCAAGACCACGCTGCTGCTTGTGTAGCCGCTGCTGGCGTCGCAGTTTACGCTTGGAAAGGTCAAAGTGAAGAAGAGGGCGAATGGTGTATCGAACAAACCATATTAAAAGATGGCGAGCCTTGGGATGCCAACATGATATTAGACGATGGCGGTGACTTAACAGCCATGGTGCACAACAAGTACCCACAAATGCTGAAAAAAATCCATGGCATAACTGAAGAAACTACGACCGGCGTCCATCGGCTTATTGAAATGTTAGAGGAAGGAAGCCTTAAAGTTCCAGCAGTTAATGTTAATGATTCTGTGACGAAATCTAAGAACGACAATAAATACGGCTGCCGTCACAGTCTTAATGATGGCATTAAGCGTGGTACTGACATGTTACTTTCGGGTAAACATTCTCTGGTGATTGGCTACGGTGACGTGGGTAAAGGGTCAGCACAAAGCCTGAGGCAGGAAGGGATGATCGTAAAGATCGCCGAGATTGATCCTATCTGTGCTATGCAAGCTTGCATGGACGGCTTCGAAGTTGTATCTGCTTATGTAAATGGAGAGAACACAGGCACTGCTGAAGGTATCGACGGACAACTACTGTCAAAACTGGATCTTATTGTTACAACTACCGGCAATATAAATGTCTGCGATCAATTCATGCTACAACAGGCGAAACCAGGTGCCATTATTTGTAACATCGGTCACTTCGATAATGAAATCGACACCCAATTCATGCGAGACAATTGGGAGTGGGAAGAAGTTAAACCACAAGTTCATAAAATTTATCGCGACGGCATAGCCAATAAAGATAACTATTTGATTTTATTGTCTGAAGGAAGGTTAATAAATCTTGGAAATGCTACTGGGCACCCTTCACGCATTATGGATGGTTCTTTTGCGAATCAAGTCTTGGCGCAAATATTCTTATACGAAAGAAAATTCGCCGATTTGCCAGAAGAATCTAAATCTGAAAACCTTAGCGTTGAGGTATTGCCAAAACACCTTGATGAAGAAGTTGCCGCGCTGATGGTGAAAGGCTTTGCGGGTGTGCTCACAAAACTTACGGCAACCCAAGCAGATTACATTAATGTAGCTGTCCAAGGCCCGTTCAAGAATGATAGTTATAAATACTAGAAGAGCTTAATTAGACCAATCATGAATACGGCAAGAAAAAGAAATTTCAGTGTTGAGTTTTTCCCGCCTCGGACCGAAGCTGGAAAAGCCAAGCTGGACGAAGTTCATAGAAAACTTGCCCAACTAAGACCTGATTTCTTTTCAGTGACCTACGGTGCGGGCGGTACCACCAAGCAAGGAACGAAGGAGATTGTTCTACAGTATAATAATGAGGGTTCAGCCCTTACTCCACATCTTTCTTTTGGCGGCGATGAAGATAGAGAAATTCTTGCCTTACTCGCGGAATATAAAGATGCTGGCATTAATCGGTTGGTGGCGCTGCGTGGCGACAATCCTTCTGGAATGGGGGCAGCCATTCAGCATAGATATGCTAACGAACTAGTTGAGTTCATCCGCAAAGAAACA
>Ga0302135_10001746_pt1 | contig 13034 bp, 19 predicted proteins | sample CBN3_surface_MG_FD_203119 | JGI IMG/M metagenome (GOLD analysis project Ga0302135, IMG submission 203119) | Marine microbial communities from Western Arctic Ocean, Canada - CBN3_32.1 | ecosystem: Environmental > Aquatic > Marine > Oceanic | place: Canada: Western Arctic Ocean | collected... | reverse complement strand
AGTCAGGAAAAAAAAATCAAACCCCATAGGGGGCAGGGGCCGAAGCCCCCACCCCACTAAGGTTGTACAATACTACGCTCCGGGCGAACCCCAGATCCCAAGAGGATCGGAGACACCAAAGCTGTACCGCTCGCGAGCCTTGTAGCGAACATTTCCGGTATCGAAATCACCGTCCATGCTCGTTTCCAGTGCCACACGATTGAAGTGCTTCATCCCATCCGGCACATCAGTCAGCAGGAACCACGCATCCGTATCCGTCAGGAAGTGATTCACAACCGTACCATTCGGAACAACACCCATCGAACGCACCGCGTTGATATCGTTGTCCGCAGTACCGGGACGAAGCTCAGATTTCATCACCCGTGTCGCCACAAACTGCAAATCGGGCGGGATGACAAGCGTCTGGGGACGAGCAGCGATCAGTAGACCACGCTCATCGGTCCATTTGCCAATCTGAATTACAGCAGCCTCAAGAGAAGTCTCGTTGAGGTCAACGGCAGTTACTGGACGGTTGGAGTTCTTGCCACCGGAAACAAGCGGGTGACCGTCACCACCAGTTACGCCATCGCCTGACGCTGTGAAAAGGTTTACACCATCACCGCCCTGATAAGCAGCAGTGAACCCATTGTTAAGCGGGAACACGGCTTTTACCTGCTTGGTGTGGGCCATGGCGCGAGCCAAAGCCTTGGTGTAACGAGCCGACAAGGAATCATAGAGATTATCTTCCATGGCCTCTTCCGTAATGGCAAAGCCCATAGCGATGGTCTCGTGATTGTAGCGAGCCGTAAAGCTCTCCTGTGCAGCATCGTAAGAAATCGCAGACCCCTCATCCTTCACTGGGGCAGCATCGAAGCCCGAAAGCTTCACTTCCTCCTCAAAAGACCTACTGGAGCTTTCCGTCTCGTAGATATCAGAATGTTCGTCATCATAACGAGCATACTCAATACCAAAAAGAGCGTTTAGCCCCGGAAGTAGTTCCTTGAGCAGTTGTGCGCGTGAAATAGCCATTTAGCAGTATCTCCTATAACCCGGTAGGGTTGTTGTAGGAATGAGGAGACGCTGTAAATGTAGACGCAGCATTAAACTTCACGATCACATCTGGATACGCATCACTAACTGTCGTTCCCTTCGGACGCAGACTCTTAGGTCCATCAACGAAATCAATGATACGAAGAGGCAACGTAAGAGTGGTATTCGTGCTGCTTCGATCCAGACTGTTCTTGGATTTACCAATAGAAGTACTACCAGCCGTCTGAACCACGGCTGCATTCAAACCACGGTCTGTATTATACAAGCCAGTACCATCATCAGCTTGCATCTGAAATACAACATTCGGATCGTCAAGGACGTAAGCCACTGCATCTGTTGCTGCATTCAATGCGGGCCATTGGTCACTAAACGTCATCTGTCCACTTGTTGGGTCCGTATAAGCACATCCCAGAAAAACACCAACAGCAGCCAAGGTCGCAGTTCCGGCATCCTTTTCAATCGTGCCGTTTGCCACAAGCTTAACAAAGTCACCATTAAAGATAGCGGTGTCATATGTGGTGATTATTGGCAAGTGGCGTACCATCCCCGTAAACGAGCCCGCTGCACTTGTAGTGCCGATGGGCCTAGCCCCGTATGGGGCTGCGGTAGTAGCCATAATTATTTCCTAAATTAGTAGTAAAGCATCAGCGGCCTTTGCCGCCGAATGCTACACGAGTTTTACGATCAGGCGCGAGAACAGGCATTCGTGGATCATTCTCACGCATATAGGCATTATCAACGGCCTGCATCTGTGATTCAGCGTGTTTGGCGTAATATTGACGCCGCTGATCAACAACCTCCTGTGCCGCCTTGCAGAGCAAAAGGCCGCCTACTTCAATCCCACCCTTGTTCGACCAATCCGAATTATGATCACTCATAATCTGTAGCTCAGGATGATCTTCGGCACGAACCGGCTCCCATCCTTCACGAAAGCGTTTCGACACGTTCGTGTTATCTGGGTTGCCTACCATAGAAGTTCGTATCCACCGAAACACCCAGCCGTCTTGCGGATCAGGGTCTGGAAGGATAGATGCGGGTTCCCACGAGGGAGGGTTGGCCTCGTTTTCACGGCTGTCAACGCTCCTGGGTTCCCTTGGGGTGCGGTCATCAGACATCAGGACATCTCCTCTTTCATTTTTTGCCTTGCGTATTGTTCAGGTGTTAACCCGATACGTTTTGCGAGCGACACTTCACTCGTACTCAAAACAAATTTGCGTGGTCCGGGGCCATTGTTTCTGGAGACCGAGGCGACCACGGGGTTCGCCTTCCGGCGAGATGCGGTTTCAACAACAACAGACCCACTGGACGTTGGTGCGTTGTTACCGAAATGCGCTGGGAAAACCTCTCCCATACGTTTACTGATTAACTCATAATACTCTGGAGTGTTTGGGTCAACACCCTCCTCGCTGATAAGCTTCTCATGCACACCATAAGCAAAGCTTGTCATTTCTTTATCAACACCAAACCAAGGGTTACTATCTTGCCACTCTACCGCCATTGCATCCGGCTCCGGTGGCTGGGGCATAGCTTGCTGCTGTCGGGCCTCCTGCTGTTGAGAGGCCGACACCTGCTGTTTCCAATTCTCAATAACACCCTGAGAGACTCCGGGAGCAGCCGCTTGGGCTAGTTGAGCGTTTGTTAAGTATTCCTGTGCGGCGGCAAGCTCATCCGAGTCACCGGACTCATGCGCTTTCTTGAAATTGTCTCGTGCGATGGCGAGCGTGGCGTCGGCACCATGCTTGCTTCTCTCTGTTAGAGCCTGCTGCGATTCCGCGACAAGCTTCAATAGATTCTTGTTCTCGGATTGCAGGCTTTGCGTATGATTGATCGCCTCTGTCGAAAGTCTTTCGGATGCCTCCTTCGCCCTACGCTCATTGTGGTATTGCCACTTGAGCTTTTTCATACGCTTGAACGCTTTAAGTCCGTAGCTCTCAATTTCCTTGTCCGTCTCCGCGTCCGCTAGAGAGGCATTCTCATCCGGTTCCTCGTTAGGAACCTGATCCGCGAGAGGGCGATCATCTACAACCTCAACCTCAATATCATCCGATTGTACGGAAACCGGCGCGTCTTCAGGCCCAGTAATCGTATTTTTCACCCCGAAAAACCTATCTTCACTACTCATGCGTTCAATTTCGTTGCTCATGTTAAGCCCTCTCCACGCCCCTGGGATCTTCTACGACCGCCTCGACAGTATCATCATTGATCAAACGGAATTCTTTGCCGTGAACCTTGATCCTTGTACCGCTGAATGCCCGAAAAACAACCCAGTCGCCGACCTGACAGTACGGTCCACTGGGAAATCGGGTCTCATTCGCGTAGGCATCAGCCCCCATGGACATAACCCAGCCCACAACGGTCGCGATAGACTCCTCATGCCGGAATTCAGACGGCTTTATGATACCACCTTCGCTTTTTTCTTCGATTTCGGGTAACGCAATTAAAATCTTGTAGCCTTTAGGCTCAGGTAATTGCGATGCCAGCCTTGGGCCAGATCTGGCCTTGGCAGTTTGCGGGGCCAAGGCCCCAGCCGATGTCTTGTTTAGGGTGTCCGCTGCAAGTGTAGCCATGTCAGCCTCTCGTTAAATTTGCGCTCCGAAGGAACGGTGGCACTGCTAATTAAAACTCGTCAAGCCTCTTTTCCAACTCTAAAATCTCCTGATAAACCCAGCCCAAACCCTCTATCTTCCCGCACATCCTCCGATATTCCTCCATATCTTTGGCAGAACCGCCCGATAGATGGCTAGACAGGACACCTACTTCGTCATCAATCTTTTTTCTGAGCAAAGCTAGGACGTTGTCACTCACCGTCCCGATCCTTCGCCATCTCCCTGCCCAGCTTGATGCCTTCTAACTCCTGTGACGCCTCAAGTTTCTGGCCGTCGTGTTCAGCCTTCAACTTGAGTGCCGCCTCCTCAAGAGACAGCGCAGCGAGATCTATTTGATGCCTGCTCTCAAGTTTCTCTCGTTCAAGTGCGAGTTCCGCCGCGTCCCGCTGTGATCCAACCATAATCTTCTGTTGATCAAGCTGCTGCTTCGCGGCATCGGCCTGCTGTTTGCGCTGAACGTCCATCTCACGGATTCCAAGCTCGCGATCTCGCTGCTGGGTAATTGGATCTTTCTGTTGTTCAGCGTTCTGGGCGGCCTGCTGTTGCTGCTGTTTCTTGCCTAGCATCTGATCGGCGGCGTCCGCCACCAACGTACTCAAACGCTTCTCAATATCTTCGGGCAATGGCTCGTCCATCGGCGGCAATTCAATGCCAAGCTCCTGTTCGATCTGAGAGCGGAAGATAAACGCCAAGTGTTCACGCACATGGGAGTCAAGCGCACCGTTGATCGCGGCACCGGCAGGACTGTTCTGCATTTCCTGACCGATCTGCGGATCATTCTTCAGCGCCATATGAACACGCATATGGGCCTCGTGATCTTGGTACTGGTATACCTTGACGGGTGCCTGTGTAAGAAGATCCTGATTTTCGGTAACTGGGTCTTTCGGCGGAACGTCATCAGGCTGCGGCACAATCTTGTCCGCATTCGATATGCCGATCAACTCCATCATCTGGCGATGCAGCAACGGCAAATCGTACAAATTAGGCGCTTGCGCGGCCAACTGTAGTGCTGCCTGATACTGCATGATGCGTTGTGCCATCGTAGAAGCGTTCGGGTCCGATACCGGGACTATGTCTACCCGATCATCAAAATCCTCTGCCTTGATATCCTCACCGGCATCCGTCTCGTATGGATAGCTCGGATCAGTATACTCGTGGATGATCGCAGCTAATATCTTGAATTCTTGCTTGAGACTCGCGTGAATCCGCGCCTGAATAGCAGATTGCACCTTCATTGTCCGCTCTATGATGGCAAGCGTGGTGCCAACAGGAGCGTTTTGGTTCATATCGCCTACTTTGAGGTCCGCCATCGAAGCGAAGCGCCTACCCTCTTCCACGATATTACCCAGTAGCTGGTAAAGGACCGAAGAAGGTTCCTTATAAGGAAGGAAGGTGATGTTGTCCCTAATAACGCCACCGGGGACATCAACGTCCCTGAACTCTCCCGGCATGATCGGCGTGTCATCGCCCTTGATTCTGAGTCCACGAGTCTTAAGTCCTCCGGGCAAATTGGAGAGTGTGCCCGCATCTACTAGCTGACGCAGCAAACTCGTCGCTGATTTCGCGAGCCCACCGATCATGTGGATCAAGCCAAGGTTATAGAACCCGATTCCGGGCACATACCCGTAATGCACGAAATGCTGTTTCTTCGTTTTCTTGTCGTCGTCCTCTAGCCAGTTCCTATAAATAGACAGGATAGTGGAGCTACTCTTGTCGATGGTTATGACATAAGGCAGCGCCACGCCGTCCGGGTCTTCAAAGCCCGGAAGGTCAAGATCAACGTGCATCTCCAGAAGCTGGTGCCGCTCGTCGCTTTGATAGGAGGGACTAACACCACCGATATCGTTGTACTTTTTTGTGATCGGGTTTTCTTCGATATGCGATGTCGTCAACTCCACATCGCGATAGAATCCGCTGACCTGAAGCTTCTTCACCTGATTCGTGCTTCGATCCATCACATGGGTATAGCGTTCCGCCTGTGCTAGATCCGCCTCGTTGTACGCAACAACGAAATCCTCTGCCGGAACAAACATCGAAGTCGGTCTGCCCAACGACGGGTCGAAGTAGATCTTGCGGAACGCGGACCCGGCGAGCGGCAAGCTGAACAGAAGCTTCTCGGTTTCTGAGCGATACTCGGTCATCACCTCCAGAAGCTGATAGTTCATGTAGTCCTGAACACGCTTCGCTTGTTTCTCGCGATCCAGACTCGCTACCCCCCATATCCGGGTTTTGACCGGACCTTTGGCCGGGATGATTTCCTGAATCGTCTCGCTCTGGAAGCGCACGACCGCTTCAGACAACATGGGATGAAAAACGCCACAGGCTCCAGCCCACGGCGTAGTGCGATCTTCGATTTCCAGCCCTAGATTGTCGAGGCCCTCCTTGTACGTCTCCTCCCAGTCAGCCCTACTGCTTTTGTCTGCACTGAACTTACCGACCAGATCGACGGCGATTGTTCGCAATTCGTTGTTGCCTACAGACTCTGCAAGGTTAGAGGAGAACTCCGTCTCTATGCTGTCTGTATCAGCCAGCGGATCGAAATCAATCTCGACCCCGCCATCCTCCAATTCAGTGACCAGCGTTTCGCCGGGAATTTCTTCCTCCTCCTCGACCACAACGAATCCTTCTGGCCCCACATCGAAATCATCCTGATTGAATAACCCTTCCAGAGACTTATCTATCGGCATGACATATATCCAGTTTCGTAAGGTGGTTGCAGCCCCGGCAAGACTGATATCGCCCACGCGGAGAAAAGGACGACCCTAGGGAATGATCCGCGAAACTGAAGCGCCTCTCGTTTAGTTTCACTTGACACTGAGGACATAGCGAATCTACAAAACCCCTATATCTTTCCTGATGTAATACATTGTATCGTTCCCACCGATCATAGGATTTATCCGCCAGCTTCATCCACTCTGCGTATGATATAGGGCCATCGGCACCAGAAATTGCGTCGAGAGCCAGCAGTATTACTTTCTTCGCACAAGCGTGGCTGCAAACAACAATAACCTCCTGCCCCGACCACAGGCCGCCGGTTTCTGTCTCCTCACCACACAAACTACATACAGGAGTCTCGCCCGCAATCGCTATGGTGTCGTGCTGTAGATAGCTAATAGTAATCCGCCTTGCGATTAGGCACTAGCTCACCCCACGGCTCGTCGCTGCCAAGGCTAATGAAGCCGCCCTGCCTAAATCTTAGCAACGCTTGAGTCGATGAGTCAACCAAGTCATCATGCTCCCCAGTCGGGAAAGCGGCAAACTGTTCTATCACTTCCTCTGCCCACCGTGTCTTTGGTGCCCAGACATTACCGCTACTGAACAGGTCCGATACGGCGTTGACTCTCGCCACCTTATCGCGGCCCCTACTCGGCGTATACTCCGCGACCGGGATGCCCATGCGACGAAGCTCGAAAATGAGAGGGGTGCCCGCAGCCTTCGCCTCCACTATAAACGCATCCGGCTCGTATTCCTTGTACATCTCGTAGGCGCGTTTCTTCAAATCAGGGAATTCCAACCGTTCCTGTAGGGCGTCCAACAGGATGATGTTCGCTTCCCTGTCCTCATTATAGAAAACGCCCCATGTCGTACACGCACTATAGTCCGCTGTTTCCTTGGCAAGAAACGCCGTGTCCCACGACTGAATCACGAACTCGCATTTCGGTGGCTTGCCCTTCGTCCAGTCCTTCCACCACTCGCGCTTGATGATCGCGGACTCTTCGGAGGTAGGATCTTGCTGGTACTGGGTACTCCACTTCGATATAGGAAGTTCTGCTTTTAATACTTCCAACTGCTCTATCGGCCAGAATCCGGGCCACAACGGATTGCCGCTAGGCAGTATCGCGGGCAGTTCAATGATTTCCCATTCGTCAGCGCCACCCCTCTCTATCGACGCTTTCAAAATACTGCCCGTCAGATCCCTCTTCGACCAGCGGGTCATCACCACGCAGATCGCTCCGCCCGGTTGCAGACGCTGACGCGGACCCGATGTATACCACTCATACGTCTTGTCGTATACGGACGGATCGCCCTGTGCCGCTTCCTGCTCCGAATGAGGGTCATCCACGATAAGAATGTCCGCGCCCTTACCCGTTACCGCGCCGCCAACACCAATAGCGAAGTAGTCGCCCTGCTGATTGGTGTTCCAACGACCGGCTGCCTTGGAGTCGGCGCTCAACGATACGTTCGGAAAAATCCTGCCGTAGTCTGGGGAGCCTACCAAGTTACGAACCTTACGCCCAAAGCCGACAGCCAACTCTGCCGTGTGAGATGTCTGGATCACCTTTCTATCGGGATATCTGCCCAAATACCAAGCTGGAAACAGATGCGAGGCGAACTCTGACTTGGTGTGACGCGGCGGCATATTAATGATGAGCCGCTTTAGCTCACCAGTCGCTATGCGATTAAACGCATCTGCCATGACACGATGGTGGTCGCCCTCTATGAACGCAGGCCAAACACGTCGCACAAATGATAGAAAATCAGAGTGGGCAGCCTCACGATCCCTCGCATGACCTAACTCCTCCAAAAGATCCAAAATCTCTTTCTGTTGGTCGAACGGGAGAACGTCTACCTGACTGGAAAGAGCGGCGAAATCTACCCCCACTTCACCCATGCACTTCTACATTGAAAGCACTTCCCCAAATACGCTGACTTAAATAGTTAGCAAAATCCTCATGCGACAGACCTGGCTCGTCTAAGCGCAAATAGCGACACAGTTCCGCCTGTTCATCGGTCAACTGTACCGTAACTATAGACTCAGAATCACTGGTCTTGTCCAAGCCTTGCGTTATGTCAGCCATGCTTCTTCTCCCATCATTTAAGACCCCATCTCACCATGCGCCACCACCTCACTCCAGCGGATACTCGTTGCGCGTAGCGGCAACTCGCAGTCGATCCATTTGCCTACCGTATTCCCACCCTCACCGTCGCCCACACTACCGTGGCCGTTTACGTCATCGGAGTATTCGACCTTGATCCACTCGCCATCCCAACTTACCACCTCATCGAACCAGATCACCGACCCGTCTCGCATCTTGAGCCAGCGCGACCATGTATCGTTGGCGCGTATGGGGCATCCCGCCTCTTCCGGTGACACACTCATTATACAAGACCCCTATTAAAAGCCGCACCTATCATAATTCCCCAACCTAACAACTTAGTACACCATGGTAAAGTCGAAATTTTGCGAAAAATTTTTGGAGAGAAAAAAGAAGGCGCTTATATTAAGAACAGAAGGTGGGGAATTAGCCGGTATCCTGAGCAAAACACTGTTTATTGTTGGCGCGCCCGCGCCAGCGCCCAGCCGATGCCCCCCCCCCACTGGTCCCCTCCACGCCCAGATTCTGCGATTAACCTCCGGTTGCGCGTAAGGTCCGCCCCCCTCCGCGCCCGCGCCCGCCTGCGTCCTCCGGTCTCCGGTCGCCGCCCTCCGGTTGCTGGTCGCTCGCTGGTCGCTGGTCGCTCGCTGGTCGCCCACGGCGAGTGGCGGCGAGTGGCGGCAAGTGGCGGAGAATGGCGGCAAGTGGCGAAAATGCGACACGCTAAACCCCTACGGTTAAACGACTTAGAAATTAGTTGGTGATTTGTGCCCTTTATCCATTGTGGCCCCCTCTGTTCTTTTGTACCTTCATTACATGAAACACGCCACGCCACACCAGACGGAGACAGACCACATGACCGACACGCTCACCGTCACCCAGAAGAGCAACTACGGGCAAACCGTCTTCTATCCGGCCAACGACCTAGCGCGACTGTTCGCCAGCATCGCCAACACCACCACACTGACTGACCGCGCACTCCGGCAGATCGAGGATCACGGCTTCAAGGTCGAGATCGAACGCCCCACCACTAAGACTTGGAGATAACCCGATGAGGACACGCGAATCGTTCCTACAACGCGCCACCACCATCCTGCGCCAAGAGTACCGCAAGCACGGGTACGAGTTGGGAGAAGTCCACGTCTCCGTTGGCTTTCCGTCGAGGCGGGCCACGTCAAAAAACAACAGATGTATCGGAGAGTGCTGGCATGGAGAGCAGCAAACAGATTCAAAGGCGCACCTTTTCCTCTCCCCGACGCTTGACGGCCCCCTTGCGCTGTCAACCCTAGTCCACGAACACGGCCACGCCATCTTGCCCGCCGGAACCGGACACGGCCCAGCGTTTAAACGGTTCATGGAAAAAGTCAATTTGACTGGAAAGCCCACCGCAACGTCAGCCGGGAAAGCACTGAAGGCCAGACTCGCCAAACTGGAGACCAAACTGGGCGGCTACCCGCACGATACGTTGAACGTCAACGCCGGAAAAAAGCGCCAGACCACCCGCCTATTGAAGGTCGAGTGCGCCCCGTGCGACTACGTTGTGCGCGTCACGAGAAAGCCACTGGACAAGTACGGCCCACCTATATGTCCGGGCTGCTCAGAACAAATGGTCGAGGCGGGCAAGGAAGCCCCACACCCCACGCTCGAACTGTCGCTCAAGTACGCAACTTCAACGGTGAGGAACTAGACATGACCTACATACCACAACTCTACCCCATCACAACAAAGGCGGGCACCGCCTGCCAAGTTAGGGTCCAGCGCGACGAAGACCGCAACACCTACGTTGGAGCCATTCACGGAGTACCCTTCCACCGAATGATGGACGGCTCATATCGTGGCGCGATCATCGGCATAGGTGAGGCCGATACCCCACACGCCGCCGCCGATAACGCCGGGGCCAACCTCGACGCAAGGAGAAGCTAGACATGACCGACAACAGAGAGTTGACTGAGGGCCAGCAGTGGGCGAAAGGCGAACTACGGCTCTTCATCGACAACGAAGAGACCCTCTACCGGGGACAGTACATCCCCATCCTGAAAAACCTACTCAGGAAGCTAGACAAAGGCGTCTATGATCACGAGAAAGCACCGAAGCTCTGGCGGTACTTGGTGGACAGAGGCGCTAAGGAATACTGCCAGCAATTCGGCGGCAACGTCAGGCACGACTTCCCCAAGGTGACAAGGGATGCAGTGGCGCAGGACTACGCCGACGAATTCAATAACGACACCGACGCCGCACGGGAACACACAGTTTAAACACCCAGCCACGAGGGAAAGGGGCACTCCGAAAGGGGTGCCTCTTTTTTTGTGTGGATGTTTCGCGCTTGTCTGCCTGAGAAAAGGGGCAGGTTTAAACAGCGAAGTTTAAACAGCAAGGTTTAAACGGGAAGGTTTAAACAGACAAGCCGGGGCAGCACTGTTTCACTACGGTTGCACGTCGCCTCGCCTCGCCCTGCTCTGCCTTAGTAGACAGTTCGCTTCGCTCACTGTCTACCTATCAGCGAAGTGATTTACAACACTCAAAAGAAAAGCAACCAGTAACTAGCAAACCGTTACAGGCGACGCTTTTAATATACGCGCTGTCAAGTGCTTGTCAAGACCCTGACGGGTGGAGATTCTGCCATCATAAGAGGGTATTTGCACAGTTACCACGCTCTCTTTTTTTTGGTAGTCACTCCACCAGTGCGATATCGGTAGTGCCCAAGAGCGAGTTTAAACGCTCCTTCAGATCTCGCTCAATCTCTGATGATGAACGTGCCTCGACGGTTACACTCGACGCATCGGAGAACATAGAAAGACTCTTCGCGATAATTTCCAGCGAGCGCACTCGCACCGATGCGGCGTTGTTTTCGTCCAGAGCCTCTTGTCTCAAGCGATCCAAGATGAACGCCTGAGATAAGGCTTGTTGGTCTGCCTGTATCGTGGCGCGGCCTTCGCGCAGGTGCTTGATCCGGTCTTTGATTTTCGGCTTAAGTGCGAGCTTCGACGCCTCGTTGCGGGCGGCGTTTCGACTACCGCCGGGTGCCACATCATACGCCTCAATGTAGGCGTCCACCTGACTGCGACCAGCGGCGATGAGGCTGGCGAAGGCGGCCATTTTAGGTGTCAGGGTCGAGCCACTGTTTGTAGTGGTCATTTACGTCTCCGGCAGGGGTACGCACCAAGGTATCAGAAATGGCATAGCAAAGCCAATGTAGCTTGGGGGGTTGACGGTTTCCCAATTTGCCACTAGGTTAGTGTGTCACTATGGAATACGACACACGACACGACACGCCAAACGGGAGCGAAAAGATTACATGACTGATTTCACGATTGAGAAGCATGAGCGACACCGCAACGGAGTTGCTGGCTATCCCTTCCACGTTGGGCTTGTCACCGACGAGGACGGGACCACAAAAGTCTTCATCCATTTTGAGGAAACCGAACAAGAGATCAAGGCTCACGGCTGGCAGAACCCACGCACCGCAATACTCGACGTGGACCTACTCGCTAAGGGTGTCATCGAATTCGGAGAGAACAGCCACCGTGGCGACCATTACTCTGACAAAATCGAAGACCATATTTCACGCGAGGACAGCGAGTCGGATAAGAAGCTCAAGGATTCTGATCCAGCCATCTATGCCATCTTCAAGAAAGGGTACGAGGAGGAATATGAGGAGCGGGTAGCACTCAAAGCTCGTTGCCTAGGCTATAAAGAGGAGGTGACACCATGATCGACGCAATTCAATTCAGCGCACCAGAGACTTACTTCAGCAGGGAGCATGGCGTGGCACCGGGGAGGCACGAGAGTGTCACCTCAATACGTCTGGGCTCGCCTCCTGACGATGCCTCTGAGGAGCAGCGGTTCTGGTATCAAGGCGAGGTGGTCGGATACATCCGCAAGCACACCCTCCAGTACGGCAGCAACCCTTGGGAGGTGTCGTCGTATACCGTCACTGCATGGGATTACGACATCGACGCTGTAGAATTTTTCCCCGGCGACTACGGCACTGGTGCGCGAGGTGCCCTCGCCGCCGCCAAGCGGTACGCCCGCAAGACAATCAACCCCTATGAAGAGTTGACACCATGAGCGACACGACCAACACCACCGTCACCGGAACGCTGATTTTCCAGTCTGAGTGGGATGCCCACGAAATCACACGCCGCTTCCCCGCATTCCAAGCAGACACTAGCTGGGCCTATGTTGACCTCGTAGACCACGCTATCGAATTGGTTTCGCTTCCCAACCTAGGCGGCAGCTATTGCTGGATGCAGATAGATGAGCATATCAACGAAGCCCTCAACCCCACGGTTTAAACAGGGGGGTTGACGGGTTGTTGACATTGTTATAGACTTAGGTTCAACACACACTACGGGAGACGCCATGACTGACGTGATCGGGTACGACGGCAAGACCTTCAGGGTGGGTGATCGGGTGGAAATTCATCCGGGCACCGACCTCTGGATGATGGGTGCGCGGTACGGCACGGTAGTGGGGAGCAGCCTCACCTCAGAGGATCGGGTGCGTGTCGAGATGGACAAGGTGCGTGGCTTGCGCTCCGGTCCAGCCGATAGGTTCCGCGCAATTTAAACAGGGGGTTGAC